>ENA-OZAU01000597-OZAU01000597.1-human-gut-metagenome-genome-assembly--contig:-NODE-597-length-17476-cov-7.854658_pt1 | contig 17476 bp, 15 predicted proteins | sample MGYA00243303_ERZ653503 | MGnify/ENA primary metagenome ERZ653503 (study PRJEB26926, sample SAMN06165049) | human gut metagenome | biome: ENVO:00009003; feature: ENVO:2100002; material: ENVO:00002003...
TACGAGATTTCTGCCTGTCTCGTGGGCTCGGAGATGTGTATAAGAGACAGCTCATTTATAGCGTTTATAACCGCACTGCTTGGCGGCAATGTCGTGGTACAGGGAATTGCATTTATACTCGTTTCAGTCGTGCTTTTAGCTCTCACAAAGCCATGGGCCGGGAAGTACATCAATTCCAGGACAGTGAAGACAAACGTGGACAGTCTGGTCGGAGAAAGAGCTGTGCTCACCGAGGATGCTGACAGCATGAAGCAGACGGGAAAAGCCGTTGTAAACGGTCAGGAGTGGACAGTCAGACCGCAGGACGAGACCCAGGTCATAAGAAAAGGCGAGCTTATCGAGGTAGTAAAGATAAGCGGAGTAAAACTAATTGTAAAAAGGGTAAAGGAGGCTTAACCGGAAATGGAAGGATTAATAGCACTTGCAGTGTTACTCGTAATCGTACTTATAGTACTGGTAAACTGCATCAAAATCGTGCCACAGGCACATGCAATGGTAATTGAGCGTTTAGGAGGATATCTCACCACATGGAGCGTAGGACTTCACCTCAAGGTGCCATTTATCGACAGAATAGCAAAGAAAGTCATCTTAAAGGAGCAGGTGGTAGATTTCCCGCCACAGCCTGTAATCACAAAGGATAATGTAACAATGCAGATAGACACTGTAGTATATTTCCAGATTACAGATCCAAAGCTTTACGCATACGGAGTAGAGAATCCAATCATGGCAATTGAGAACCTCACAGCCACAACACTTCGTAACATTATCGGAGACTTAGAGCTTGATGAGACACTCACCAGCCGTGAGACAATCAACACCAAGATGCGCGCAACACTCGATGTGGCAACAGATCCATGGGGCATTAAGGTAAACCGTGTCGAGCTCAAGAACATCATACCTCCAAAGGCCATCCAGGATGCCATGGAGAAGCAGATGAAGGCAGAGCGTGAGAGACGAGAGGCCATTCTTCGTGCAGAGGGTGAGAAAAAATCAACAATCCTTGTTGCAGAGGGAAATAAAGAGTCAGTCATCCTCGATGCCGAGGCTGAAAAGCAGGCAGCCATCCTTCGCGCAGAGGCAAAGAAGGAGGCAACAATCCAGGAGGCAGCAGGTCAGGCAGAGGCTATCCTCAAGATACAGCAGGCCAATGCAGACGGACTTCGCATGTTGAAGGAGGCAAATCCGGATAACGCAGTGCTCCAGATAAAGAGCTTAGAGGCATTTGCCAAGGCAGCAGACGGCAAGGCTACAAAGATAATCATCCCTTCAGAGATTCAGGGGATTGCAGGTCTTACAAAGTCAATTGCAGAGATAGCTACGGATAAGACTGAGAAGTAATCATAAATGAGGGGCAAAATACTTTTTGACCCTCATATCATTAAAATGAATACCGGAAGATGAGAGCACACAAAAAGCATCGCATGTATCATATCAATATCAGATATATGCGGTGCTTTTTAGATTGCACAGAATTGTATTAAGATTCTCTCTGCTACACAGAAATGCCATATATTCCTCATAATCATAACTGAGTATAAGTTACGGTTCACACCTAACAGTGTGAACAGCAACGATTTGAGTATAACTGATAAATATAGTACTAGGAATAATCCTCACAAAGTGGTATACTCTCTAGTAGGTATATCAATCGATGCGGGCTGCACAAAGGTGTGGCCGGTAACTATTAATTTGTAGTACATTCTCGAAACCGCAACCGTTGCACCGGCAGCATCAGCGCAACGCAGCGGGGATAAGGAGAGTAAAATGAAGAAAAAAATAAAATTCAAGGGCAGGCTGAAAAGCTACATGTGCTGGCCGCTATATCTGACGTTTGTGTGGATATGTGCTGACGGAATAGCACTGCGCTATGACAGAAGGCTTGGCTATGGCATGGTAGGCTTTACAGTGTTTTACTTTGCGCTCGTGCTGTTTTTGTATGTCAGAAGCAAGTCAGTCGTTGCAAATGAGCTGATAAGCTTTGCAACACAGTATTCATCGGTGCAGAAGAGGCTGCTTAATGAGTTTGAGGTGCCGTATGCCCTGCTTGAGTACTCCGGCAAGATACTCTGGGTAAATGACAAATTCGCAGAGCTAATGGGTGTGGATAAAAAATATCACAAATCCATCACGACACTTTTTCCGACAGTGACCAGAGAGCTTCTCACCAAGAGTGATGCGCCGACAGACTTCAAGATAGTAAATGAGGAGGAGGACAGCATAGTCCGTCTGTCCGTCAAGCGAATATATTTCAACTCTATCGCAGAGGAAAATGAGATAATCGACACAAATGAAGCAGACGAGTTTTTGACGGCGCTGTATGTATTTGATGAGTCGGAGCTTTATCATTGCAAGAAAGAAATCACAGAGCAGAAGCAGGTCTCAGCGCTTGTATATATTGACAACTATGATGAGGCGCTCGACAGCATAGAGGACGTAAAGAGGTCACTGCTCGTTGCACTTATCGACAGGCGTGTAAACCAGTATTTTGCCAAGTATGACGGACTTGTCAGAAAGATAGAAAACGACAAATACTTCGTGGTGTTCAAGTACAAGTACCTTGACAGCATGAAGGAGGACAAATTCAAGGTGCTCGACGAGGTCAAGGCTATAAAGGTCGGCAACGAGATGGCGGTCACGCTCAGTATCGGAATCGGTATAAAGAGCGATAAGTATAATGAAAACTACGTATATGCGCGAAATGCCATAGATTTGGCCCTCGGACGAGGCGGTGATCAGGTAGTTATAAAGGATCACGATGATATCCTGTATTTTGGCGGCAAGTCAAAGCAGGTGGAGAGCAAGACAAGGGTAAAGGCGAGAGTCAAGGCACAGGCACTTCAGGAAATCATTGAGACCTGTGAGAACGTGCTTATCATGGGACACAGCATCACAGATGTAGACTCGCTTGGAGCAGGCATAGGTATATACTGTGCAGCCAAGAATCTCGACAAAAAGGCACAGATAGTAATAAATGATCCGACAAGCTCAGTAAGACCTCTCATGGAGACATTTTCAGAGGCAAAGGGCTACCCGGCGGATATGTTTATAAACAGCGAAGAAGCTCTTGAGATGGTGAGCAAGGATACGCTTGTCATGGTGGTGGACACCAACAGACCAAGCTACACAGAGTGTCCTGAGCTTCTCAGAAAGACAGGAAAGATAGTCGTATTTGACCACCACAGACAAAGCAGCGAGATAATAGAGAATCCTATACTCTCATATATCGAGCCGTATGCATCAAGTGCGTGTGAGATGGTTGCAGAGGTATTGCAGTACTTCAACGACGGAGTCAAGATCAATGCGACAGAGGCCGACTGCATCTACGCAGGCATCCTCATCGATACCAACAACTTTATGACAAAGACAGGCGTGCGTACATTTGAGGCGGCAGCCTTTTTGAAGCGCTCAGGCGCAGAGGTAACACGCGTCAGAAAGATGCTTAGAAATGACATGGCATGCTACAAGGCAAGAGCCGAGGCAGTACGCCATGCAGAGGTATACAGGGGCTCGTTTGCCATATCGGTATGCCCTAGCGAGAATGTGGAGAGCCCGACAATCGTCGGTGCACAGGCAGCAAATGAGCTGCTCAACATAATAGGAATCAAGGCATCATTTGTGCTCACGGAGTACAATGACAAGATTTATATCAGCTCTCGTTCAATCGACGAGATAAATGTCCAGATAATCATGGAGAAGCTGGGCGGTGGCGGACACTTAAATGTGGCAGGCGCGCAGCTGACAGGCGTTACTATCGTGCAGGCAAAGCGCATGATACAGGATACACTGGACGAAATGCTAAAAGAAGGAGACATAGAAGAATGAAAGTAATCTTATTACAGGATGTAAAACCATTAGGCAAAAAAGGCGAGATAGTAAACGTAAGTGACGGCTACGCCAGAAACAATATCATACCTAAAAAGCTCGGAGTAGAGGCTACTCCAAAGAACTTAAATGACTTAAAGCTTCAGAACCAGCACGCTGACAAGGTGGCACAGGAAAACTACGAGAGTGCACTTGCACTCGCAAAGGTAGTAGAGAACACAAAGGTAGTAGTAAAGCTGCGCTCAGGAGAGGGCGGCAGGACCTTCGGCTCCATCTCTACAAAGGAGATATCGGCTGCAGCAAAGGAGCAGCATGGCTTAGAGCTAGATAAGAAAAAGATGCAGCTTAACGAGTCAATCAAAGCACTTGGAAACTATGAGGTGCCTGTCAAGCTTCATCCAAAGGTAACAGCAAACCTCACAGTATCAGTAGTTGAAGGATAGGAGGAATCCCCTTGGAAGAAGCATTAATCAAACGAATAATGCCAAACAGCCTTGAGGCAGAGCAGTCCGTGGTCGGCTCCATGATTATGAGCAAGGATGCCATAGTGACCGCCAGCGAGATGCTCCTTAAGGAGGATTTTTATCATCAGCAGTACGGCATCATATTTGAGACCATGGTTGAGCTCTTTACAGAGGGGCAGCCTGTAGATCTCGTCACACTCCAGAACCGTTTAAAGGAAAAGGATGTGCCGCAGGAAATACAAAGCCTTGACTTTGTGCGAACTCTCGTCACCAGTGTGCCGACCTCTGCCAACATCAAGTACTATGCCAATATCGTAAAAGAAAATGCCATAAAGCGAAAGCTCATCCATGTGACAGAGGACATAGAGAACGAGTGCTACGCGGGCAAAGAATCTCTCGAGAGCGTACTCGACAAGACAGAACACGATGTATTTGAACTGCTTTCCACAAGGCAGACAGGTGACTACGTGCCAATCCGTACTGTAGTCATGAATGCCCTCGAGAAAATCGAAAAAGCAGCACAGCAGGAGGGCACAGTAACAGGAATCCCGACAGGCTTCATAGACCTTGACTACAGGACAGCGGGACTTCAGCCGTCAGATCTCGTGCTTGTGGCAGCCCGTCCGTCAATGGGAAAGACAGCCTTCGTCCTCAACATAGCACAGCATGTGGCATTTCACGCACATCTGTGTACAGCCATATTCTCACTCGAGATGTCGAAGGAGCAGCTCGTAAACCGTCTGTTCTCACTCGAATCAAAGGTAGATGCGCAGGCACTGCGTACAGGAAATCTGTCTGATGCCGACTGGGAAAAGCTGGTCGAGGGAGCCGGAATCATCGGAGACTCCGAGCTCATCATAGACGACACTCCGGGTATCAGCATCTCAGAGCTTCGAAGCAAGTGCCGTAAATACAAGCTCGAACACGACTTAAAGCTCGTCATCATCGATTACCTGCAGCTCATGACAGGCTCAGGACGAGGCTCAGAATCGCGTCAGCAGGAAATCTCAGACATATCACGTTCCCTTAAGGCGCTCGCCAGAGAGCTTTCAGTCCCTGTAGTGGCACTCTCCCAGCTATCACGAGCTGTAGAGCAGCGACCGGACCACAGACCGATGCTTTCTGATCTTCGAGAGTCAGGAGCTATCGAGCAGGATGCCGACGTCGTCATGTTCATTTATCGTGATGATTATTATAACAAGGACACCGAGCTCAAGGGTATCTCAGAGATCATCATAGCTAAACAGCGTAACGGTCCAATCGGCACCGTAAACCTTGCATGGCTGCCTGAGTACACGAAGTTTGCAAATCTGGAGCATTAAAATTAAAATTAAATTAAATTGCAAAGAGCATAAAGAGACAAGCCATCCCGGCTCACATCATAGGATAAAGTTAAGTATCCTGATGTGGGCCGGGATTTTTCAAAATTTCTTTATACTTAAAAAGAGAAGAAAGCTATAAACTTTCCCGCAATTCATCCGATATATTCCTTAGAATAGGGTAAGAACAACAGTCAATTGCAACATATTTTCACACGGAGGTGTTAGAGATGGCAATAGAGGCAATCAAGGGTGCAGGAATGGTCTATCAGGGAAGTACATCAACTGCACAGATAAAGGAACAGGCACAGGGAAGGACAGAGGTGTCCAGTGCGGACAATCAGGTCGTGTCTGACAGCATCGCAAGGAATATTCAGGCGATGAATACGAAGGAAGCAAGCGGTGATTCAGCCGGTGATGCCGGTGCACAGGGACAGGCGCAGGCAGGACAGCTCGACAAGGGCAATGCACAGCTCAAAAAGGCTGTGGATGATATCAACAAGAGCGCACTGGCAGACCAGTCGGAGGCAGTGTTCGGCATCCATGAGAAGACTAACCGCGTGACAATAAAGATAGTTGATAAGAAGACAAAGGAAGTCATCAAGGAGTTTCCGCCGGAGAAGACACTCGACATGATAGCGAAGGTCTGGGAGATGGCAGGACTCATGGTAGATGAGAAGAGATAGGAGGACACCATGGCAATCAGATTATCGGGAATGACATCAGGTCTGGATACAGATTCTATTGTAAAGGCAATGGTATCGTCATATACCACCAGAAAAGAGAAATATCAGAAGGCGCAGACTAAGCTTGAGTGGACACAGGATGCGTGGAAATCCCTTAATACCAAGGTGTACAGCTTGTACAGCAATATTTCCAATCTGCGATTTTCTACAGCATACAACTTAAAGAAGACATCAGTTTCGGATACTACAAAGGCCACAGTAAAGGCAGGCTCCGGTGCACCAAGCGGCACACAGTCGCTGAAAATCAAGCAGATGGCAAAGGCCGGATATATGACCGGAGCAGAAATTAAGGCAGACAGTGAGAAGACTACACTTGCCCAGCTCGGTTACACAGGTGGTGATGCCAAGCTTGAGGTAAAGATGGGCGATGAGACCAAGTCCATCACGCTCAGCGCATCATCTACCATGAACGACGTGGTAAAGGAACTCAGGAATGCGGGGCTTGATGCAAACTACGATTCAAGCTACAAGAGATTTTATATCAGTTCAAAAAAGACAGGCGTGGCAAACGATTTTACCATAACCGGCAGCAATATAGATGGAGCATCAGCACTTTATAGCCTGGGAATAGCATATGGTGGTGAAAAGACCACTACCGGTACTTATTCATCCAATCCATATGATGAGTATGCAGCTTTACATGGAGTTTCAGACGATGAGACCAGAGCCAAAATCGAGGCAGCTGTTACAAACTACAATAATCTGACAACAGATGCGGCGAAGATGAATGCGCAGAGCAAAAATCTTATGAATGCTGTAAATTATGGCTATTCATATGCCACACTTCAGGGCATTTATGAGAAGCTGGATGCAAACAATGCAGGAGATAGTGATAAGCTGAAGCTGCTTGAGAAGCTTGGCTCATCTCGTGATGGCGCATTGATTTCAAAGAATGGTGCCAGCTATGATACATATACGAAGACCACGCTGACCGATACAAAGGGTAACACTCTTTATAAGTATATTGACAGCGACAACAATAGCCACTATATTGCAGCTGTTGCTGATACGGACAAGGGTACCACATCGTACTATGATGTGACAGAATCTACGAGGACAGCTTATACGGACGCTGATGGCAAGGAGCTTGAAGCGGTACCTACAGGAGATGGTGATACAACACTGAAAGTCGGTGATAAGACTTACAAAAAGGACGAGGCAGACGGCAAGTACTATCTGCAAAAGGAAGATGGCACAGCTGATAAAACTGATTTCATCACTGTTTCACAAAAGACTGAGTACACTATTGAGGCAGGTGCCGTAAACAAGACAGGTATAGAGTCAGCTTCAGCTGCGTATGACACAATTATCAAGTCAATGGATGAAAAGACTAAAAGCTCATACGATGAGGCTCTTGCGTCAGTTCAGGCATTTGAGGCTTCAAAGGACGAAGTGCTCGGAAGCGATGACGAGTATTCGGTTGCCAGCCTCACAAAGGCTATTCAGAATGCTTATGCAGCAGGCAAGGATAAGGATGGCGGAGGAAAGAAAGCAGTAGAGCAGCTTTTAGCAGGAAACGGAAAAGAGACTGACGGCTTTGTAAATAAAGCAAACGCTTTGGAGGAGGCCGCAGAGGCCAACACAAAAAAAGCAGCAGATAGCAATATTGTAAAGGAGCTTGCCTCAAAGCAGAAGGATTCGTCTGAGTATACACAGGCGCTAAACGACCTGCTCGACAGGGTAAACACTGCATACACGCTTCAGAATAAGGCACTTTTCAATTCACAGGTGAAGAAGGTCGCAGGACAGGATTCGGAGATTGAGCTGAACGGTGTAAAATATACAGGTGACAGCAACAGCTATTCAATCAATGGACTGACAATCGAGGCACTTGCTGAGACCGGTGACAGTGCTATAAGCATTACAACAAGCACAGATACACAGGGTGTATATGATAAGGTAAAGGATTTCCTGACAGAGTACAACAACATCATCAACGAGATGACGAAGCTATACAATGCTGATTCAGCAGGAAGCTACGAGCCACTCACGGATGATGAGAAGGATCAGATGTCTGATAAAGAGATTGAGAAGTGGGAGACAAAGATTAAGGACTCTCTGCTTCGCAGGGATTCTACACTTGGCAGCGTAATGACAGCAATGCAGACAGCCATGATGTCATCAGTTGAGATAGGTGGCAAGAAGTACTCGCTCTCAAGCTTTGGAATCAGCACACTTGGATTTTTGAATGCAGCGGAGAATGAGCAAAATGCATATCACATTGATGGTGATGAGGATGACGCCAATACATCCGGCAAGACAGATAAGCTCATGGCAGCTATAAACGATGATCCGGATACGGTAATGCAGTTTATGCAGCAGCTTTCAACTAATCTGTATAGTGCAATCGGTGACAAGATGAAGTCTACAGATTTGAGCTCAGCATTTACCATCTACAATGACAAGCAGATGAAGACAGAGTACACTAACTACACCAAGACTATTAAGGAATGGGAGAAAAAAATCTCAGATCGTGAGGATTACTACTACAACAAGTTTACTCAGATGGAGTCAGCTATGACCAAGCTCAACAGCACACAGAGCTCAATTAGCAGCTACTTCTCATAAAAAGATACCAGGGAGGGTATATTATGTTACAAAATAAAGCATACGCAGCATATGCAAACAACAAAATCATGACTGCATCACCGGCAGAGCTTACACTCATGCTGTATGATGGTGCAATCAAATTTTGCAATATTGCAATCATGGCAGTGGAGAAGGAGGATATCCAGCAGGCTCACACAAACATCCGCAAGGTTGAGCGTATCATAGAAGAGTTCCAGTCCACACTTGATGACAAATATCCGGTATCAAAGGATTTTAACAATGTATATACATATCTTCACAGACGTCTTGTCGAGGCAAACATAAAGAAGGACAAGGAGATTCTTGAGGAGGTGCTTGAGCACCTGCGCACTATGCGTGACGCGTGGAAAGAGGTCATGCAGGCCACATGTAACGGAAACAAGCTGCATGTGTCATAGATAAATGTATCATAAATCACCGACAGGGATTATAGAGAGTTTTTAACTTAAACAAAACGCAGAGACAGCAGCATGAAGCTAGTTTGTTTGTGCGTTTTGTGCTATCATAGAGATGATTATAGTTAAAACAATCGAAAATACAGGGGGAACACAATGGAACAGACTTACATAGATATAATGATACAAAGCCTTGAGAAAAAGGAGCAGGTACTCGACCGGATAATAGAGCTTGATATCAAGCAGAAGAACCAGCTCGAGGATCCACAGCTCACACCGGACGACTTCGACGAGGTAGTTGAGGCAAAGAGCAGGCTCATCGACCAGCTCAATAATTTAGACTCAGGCTTTGAGAAGCTTTTTGAACGTACAAAGGAAGAACTGAATGGTCACAAAGAGGACTACAAGGAGCAGATACGCACTATGCAGGAGCATATCCGCAGTATCACGGACAAGAGCGTAAAAATACAGAGTCAGGAGGCCCGTAACAAGGATCTCATGACTCTGAAATTTGCGTCCATAAAGAAGCAGGCCCGCGAGGTGCGTGTCGGCACGCAGGCAGCAAGCCGCTACTACAAGTCCATGTCAGGAACCGGATATATGGAGCCGCAGTTTATGGACAATAAAAAGTGAAAAGTTTAATTTAATATTTCACCTCAATATCCCCAAGCCCTGAGTCAATAATCAGGTGCTTTTTGGCATGCTCATTTACCTCATACTCATCATCATAGTCATTGCCGTTGATTGTGATATCGCCTGTACCTGAGTCCAGGTCCATCATGTAACCGTCAAGTGACTGTGAGGATGTCACAGTGATGTTACCTGTACCGCCGTCGATATCCATCTCGTCAAAGGCACAGTTTTCAAAGCTAAGATTGCCGGTTCCGCCATCCACATCACATGTGGCGAAGCTGCAGTCTGTGACATATAAATCGCCTATGCCGGTGTCAAATTCTGCATCGGCTGCGGTCAGGGAATTAAGGTTTACCTCGCCTACACCGGTATCAAGGGAGAGCTTGCTCAATGCTGCGCCCTCAGGAATGGTAACAGTGATTTCACTTGTGGTGTTTCTTCTGTAGTTGGCTCCTTTGCTTTGGGATATTGTGAGGGTATCGCCGGAGCTCTTAATCTTTGGAACCAGTCGCTTGTTGCATTTGTATGAGACCATGTAGCTGTCACCGGTTTTCACGTTGATGTTCGATATGGTTGTATCAAATACCAGGTTTGAAAATTCATCGACTGAAAGTTCCTCTGTGCATACGTTTCCGAGAGACTTGTCTGAGCGCGGAATCAGATTGTCAAACAGGCCTAGGGCAAAGCCCCCGATATGGTAGAGACTCCCGGCGATGATGCAGACCACTGTAATTATTGTAATTATTATTAGATATATATTCTTTTTCATGACTTGTCTCCATTTCTGAATTATCTTGTTGCATAATTTGTTTTGTGATTATTCAAAATATGCTACACACATTTTTGACTGTCTTGGTTTCCATTAATTTCCATGTTTATCGCCGAGCAGATTTTCCACCAGCGAATTGATGATTGCGGCTATTGGCCAGATAATCCATGTGATACCCCAGTCAAAGGTAATAAAGCTCCAGCATAGATAGATGCATGTGACAGTTGACCAGTAGACTGACATGATTGTAGCCACAACAGGGTTTTCATAGTGAACCTTGCCATCGTGTGAATTGGCAAAATTACCGCCCATAGTCTGTGCTCCGTTCAGGGAAAGAAGCTTGTCAAAGCTTGATTTCTTCATGTTTGTGAATACTATCATGAATACACCGATTGCTATAAACACGAGCACGAGTCCGCCTGAAAGTGAGTCTGCGAAGGTGCTTTTGGTGTTCAGTGAGCTGATTATGATTGCCGGCACTGCGCAGAGTATGCAGAGCATGATACCCACTGTTAAAAGCATCGCATGTGTGGAGCGGTAGCTTTCCTTTCGCTCGATGACCCAGTTTGCCGTCTCAAAATCTATGCAGTAAGGCTCTTGCTTCAGGTAGCTCCACTTGGATGAGATAGAGCCTGAAAAAATGAAGAAGCCGACTGCCACTGCGACACACAGGAACAGGAAGGTAATGCCGATTGCATCAGATGCGTCCGGTGAAGCGAGTGAACGCGGAATGCATTCGCTGAATATCGGTCCAAGACTTGCGATTATGCAAAGCAGCACTCCAAACGCTGTGAGATATGCTTGTTTTGCCGAATCCCTGAGGAATGCGGCAGCAGTCTCGCGGGAGAGTGTTTTGGCGGCAGGCATTGCCTGACTGGGATTCACGAAGCTCTTGATACCGAGTGAGTCGGCGAGCTCGTCAAGATTTCCAAACTCTGATATGACTATGCCTATGGCTTCGTTGTCAGATTTGCCCTCGGATATTAATTCGTTGTATTTATCCTCCATCATCTGATAGAGTTCATATTTGGCCTTTTGCACCTCGGGGGTATTCGGGAGGTGCGAAAACATATTTTCCAGATAATTCTTTATAGTTTCCATAAAATGTCTCCTTTAAAATCGTATGAATTTGCTTACTACATCAAGTGTCAGCTTCCATTCCTCGCATTTCATCCTGTAATATTCTCTGCCGGCATCGGTAATCTGATAGTAGGTCCGGCGCTTTCCGCTTGCATTGTCGCTAGAAGAGAATGATGTGATATAACCGTTTTTCTCAAGGCGGGTAAATGCAGAGTAGAGAGTTGTTTCTTTTATGACGTATTTTTCTTCGGATATTAGCCTTATCTGCTTTGAAATCTCGTAGCCGTAGGATGGTCTGTCGAGGAGCAGGTAGAGTATGATGGTATCGTTGTATCCGCGGATGACATCGCTGCTTATATTTAGCATTATTCACCTCCTGTATCAAGTGTTTAATTTCATGTTAAAATTATTCAATACTACGAGTAACATACTACGAGTGTCATACTATGTCTGTCGTAGTAAACATATCACATGTTGTTTTTCGTGTCAACCATGATTTTAAAATAATTAGTTGTGTAAGTCTGTATAAAATTTGTTTTGTAAAAAATGTTCCGGGTGTTTTGATTATTTTAAAAAGTTAGCCATTCCGTACAAAAATTAGCGGTAAAATACATTGACACAGCCCATGTCATTTGATATATTTTTTTAGAAGCAAAGGCGATTAATTAAATACACACTACCTCTGAGGGAGTAGTTCGCGTATCATTACATATACGTGGTTTGTCAACAGACCGGTCAATAGACCTGGCAAACATTAAAGAATGAGACTCAAGTATGCAGCACACAATAAAGCTATATAAGCCATATAATTATAGCTTTATAAGGTTTCGTGTCTGCATGCGAGGGTCTCATTTTTTCATATGCTTATCCGGGAGAAATTAATCGCCGCACACTAGGCAAAAGGGAGAAAAATATGGTATTATTTATTGAAATCCTGCTTATAGGAGTAGGTTTGTCAATGGACGCCTTCGCAGTATCCATCTGCAAGGGGCTTGGAATGACAAAGGTAAACAGAAAGCAGGCGCTGACAATCGGTCTGTATTTTGGAGGATTTCAGGCGTTCATGCCGTTTATCGGCTATATGCTGGGCATTCGCTTTGAGAAGTACATCACAAGCATTGACCACTGGATAGCATTCATCCTGCTGGGCTTTATCGGTGGCAAGATGGTTTATGAGGCAGTAAAGGAAAAGGATGATGACGCGGTAGTGGAAAAAGACCTGGCGCTCAATCAGGGAGAGATGCTTCTGCTTGCAATTGCGACAAGCATCGATGCGCTTGCAGTCGGAATCATGTTTGCATTTACCTATGACAGCTTAAATATCTACTGGGCTATTACAATCATCGGACTTACAACCTTCGTGCTCTCAATCATCGGAGTCATAGTCGGAAACTTTTTCGGCAATAAATATAAAAAGAAATCAGAGATAGCCGGAGGAATCATTCTCATACTCATAGGTGTGAAGATATTGCTTGAGCATCTGGGAATTATAAGCTTTTAAAAAATAAAAAATGGAGGAATCAACATGGAAAATTTCATCAATAATGCACCGTTTATAGTGGTGCTGCTCTGCCTCATAGTGGGCTTTGTGTTTTTGGTAAAGGGCGCAGACCTGTTCGTGGATGGCAGCTCAAGCGTGGCAAAGCGCTTCAAGGTGCCGTCACTTATCATTGGACTGACAATTGTTGCGATGGGAACCTCGCTTCCTGAAACAGCGGTCAGTGTGGCAGCATCCATAGCACACAATAATACGCTTGCAGTCAGCAACGTGACAGGCTCAAACATATTTAACCTCATGGTAGTAATCGGCGTGTGCGCTTTGATGACACCGGTAGTGGTGGACGGAGCATCATTAAAAAGGGATTTCCCATTTTCGATGATATGTGCCATTTTACTTCTTGTCATGGGGACAATCGGCATGACACTCGGCAGAGTGGACGGAATAATACTGCTCGGCTGCTTTGCAGGATACATTTTCTACCTTATCAGACACACATTAAAGCAGAACAGACAGTCATCAGATGAGGAGGTCGATGAGATACCTCTCATCTCAATGCCAAAAGCAGTGATTTTCATTCTAATCGGAGCTGTCGGTATCGCAGTAGGCGGAGATGTCGTAGTAGACAGTGCAAGCCGCATAGCGATTGACCTTGGAATGAGCCAGACACTCGTCGGACTGACCATCGTATCTATCGGAACATCACTTCCGGAGCTTGTGACATCAATAGTCGCAGCCAGAAAAAACGAGGTCGATATGGCACTCGGAAATGCAGTCGGCTCATGTATTTTCAACATACTCATGGTGCTTGGAATTGCATCAGCCATCAGCCCGATAGCATTCATACAGGAAAATATCATAGATATTATCGTGCTTGTGGTATTTTCACTCATCGTGTGGATTATGGCATGGACAAAGCGTGAGATAAAAAGAGGCGAGGGTATCATCATGCTGCTAATGTATGCGGCATATACAGCGTATATTATCATACGATAGGGTAAAATACCTTTTGAACCTTTAATGTATAATATTACTTAGAAAATGTGCAGATACTTATTGAGTATCTGCATATTTTTTAGTCAAATATATGCATAAAGGAGGAAAATATGCAACAAAATATGTCAATGCAAAATATATCAATAGTAAATAGAAAATTTCCCACAAATTTTACACAGCCACCTCAATATATTTTCAATTATTTGTTATGCTTATAAGTGCAGAAATAAAGATTACAAAACATGTACGAATATTTTTATGAAAAGCAGACTATAATTTATGATTAAGTAACAAAACAGGAGGCAATAATTTGACATACGATGAGATAAAAAAGAATAAGGAGGTCTGTGAATGTTTAAAGAAAGGGAATGAAAACCTTGGAGTATTGGGCTTTACAGACCATTCGGCAGCTCATTGCACAATGGTAGCCAAAAGAGCAGCATATATATTAAAGAAATTTGGTTACAGCGAATCTGATATTGAAATGGTAAAAATCGCGGGATTTATGCATGATATCGGAAATATGGTAAACAGAAGCCGTCATGCGGAATATGGTGCAATACTGGCAAACGAGGTACTCAAAGAAACAGATATGAGTCTGAAGGATAGGATAACGGTTGTGTCTGCGATAGGACATCATGATGAGTCAACCGGAGGGGCAACGGATCCTATTTCAGCAGCACTCATCATAGCAGATAAAACCGATGTGCGCAGAAACCGTGTAAGGAACAAGGCAAAAGAAAATTTTGATATACACGACAGGGTAAATTATGCAGTAACAGATGCAGCTCTTAAAATAAATATGGATAAAAAAGTCATAGCGCTTAATCTGCAGATTGATACGAAAATCTGCTCTATGTATGAGTATTTTGAAATTTTCCTGGGTCGAATGATGATGTGCCGTGGCGCAGCAGAGGTGCTAGGTGCAACCTTTAAGCTTACGGCAAATGGTTCAAAGGTGTTGTAGAAGTGTATCTACAACATTTGAACTACATATTTTGCGTAAGTTTTCTGTAATTCAGATGCACGACGTCTGCTAATGGGAATTTCTAAACCATTCTTTAAAATGACGCACTTGGAAGTAATAGTGCGTATATATCTTAAATTGACAAGATAACCTCTTGAAGGAGAAACAAATCCATATGGCGTAAGTTGTTTTTCAACATCAGATAAAGTGGATCTTGAAACTAACTGATTGCTTGTCAGTTGGTATCTGATGCGGGACTTATTCTGTTTCATGGAGGTTATAAAAAGTATTTTATTTATTGGTACAAAGTTCTTTTCTCTCTCGGAATCAATTACTACAATATTTCCGGAACGACGGTTAAACTTTTTAAAAATACTACTGAACAGCCGGGATACAGAGGTGTAATCAATAGGCTTTGTAAGAAACTGGAAAGGCTGCACATTAAAGCTTTCCTGCATATATTCAGGATAAAATGTGGTAAAAACAATAAGCAGATCGTCATCTACATCTCTAAGCTGCTTTGCCAGCTCCATTCCACTCAAATCAGGCATCTCAATGTCCAAAAGTACGACATTGTAGGAATGATTATTATATTCTGAAATTAATTTTTTGGCTGATGTATATGAGGAAACCGTAATATTATTGTCGGTTTCGATGGTGTATTGTAAAATGTGCTTTTTCAAAAGTTCTATATCTTTTATTTCGTCATCGCATATTGCTAGGTTAAGATTCATTTCCTGTTCCTCATAGTGATTTGATATGGATAGTATACCATAATTTGTGTTTACGTGTGAAAAATACTGTTTAGCTGCTCATAGGCACGATAACTGTTACGGAATATATGTCATTCTCATGCTGTATGACACAGAAACCGCCACAAGTTTCAGCCGAGTTTTTGACATTTTTAAGACCATATCCGTGAATGAAATCAGTACTTTCAAAATCCTCCGGAGCCTTATCGGAAGAGGTAATAACATATGTGTTGGCAACGTGAATTGAGAAGTTATCATCTGCAGTACGTATGGATACGTTAATCTTGGCATTTAGCTGGTTTTTACAGGCATTAAGCGCATTATCAAGCAGATTTCCAAGAATAATAGTCATATGATAGTCGTTTATCGGAAGTATATCATTATCAAATTTCAAATCAGTCTGTAAAGCAATGCCACGAGACTTCGCTTGAAGCAGCAGGTTACTCACAAAGGCATCTACTACGAGATTTCCGGTATTAATAGTGCAGTAGCGCGATTCTAAATCGTGCATGATCTCTCGTGAATAGGGAATTATGTCATCATATTTTTTATTATTAACGCAGCTTTCCATGTAAAATAGATGCTTTTTGGTATCATGCATAAAACTGCGGATATTCTTGTAAGCCTCTCCGAGCTGCTGATATTTGCTGCGTTGAAATTCAAGCTGTTCTTTTTGAACTGCAAGCTGAAAACGAAGTTCCTCAGTATCAAGGACGTTGTATAGCAGGATATAGTTCATGAAGTTGATAAACAATACAAATGCAGCAAGAATGAAATAGGTTGATGGCAGATTTATATTCAGGTATAAAATAGGTTTTGACAAAAGCATACATATAGAAAGAACCGGTATGATCAATAAAATCATAGTATAGTTAAAAGAGTGAAAAAAAGCTGTCCTTTTCCAAATCAAGTGAATAATCATTGAAAATAGAAACAGAAAAAGAGCAGCAAGCATGGAAATGCTAGAAAAAACAAAATTATCCATAACATCTGCTATAGGATTATAGGAATATATACTTGTTGTGATAAAATATGAAAAATTTTCAAAAACAGCACCAAGTATACAGTATTCGATTGATAAAAAGACTCTGGTTCTGATATTAGAAGAAAATAAAAAGCTAAGTAGTAATGTAAAAATTATGGAAACGCATATACGTATAACGGTTGCAAAATTGGAGGTATTTCCGGTTAGATGTAAAGTAAGTGCATTATAAGAAATATAGCCTACAATATATATGGCAAGAACGGAGTAGTAAGGAAGCTTTGAATGCTTTTTCCCAAGTATGGTCTGAAAAAATATGAAAGCAGATATGCCGGCAAAAAAGGCATCAAATAGGTTTAATAATATGATTTTCATGAGGTCTCCTTTATTTGTATATTTTTTTAAAATTAACTACACCATATTACCTGTCTCTTATACACATCTGACGCTGCCGACGATCTTAC
>ENA-OZAU01000598-OZAU01000598.1-human-gut-metagenome-genome-assembly--contig:-NODE-598-length-17473-cov-5.065335_pt1 | contig 17473 bp, 10 predicted proteins | sample MGYA00243303_ERZ653503 | MGnify/ENA primary metagenome ERZ653503 (study PRJEB26926, sample SAMN06165049) | human gut metagenome | biome: ENVO:00009003; feature: ENVO:2100002; material: ENVO:00002003...
CCGTCAATACCATTGGTATCCCAAGGTTTGGATTGTTCTACCGGACCGAGGAACATTTCGTACATACGCAAGGTGTCGGCACCGTATTTTTCGACAATCATGTCGGGATTGACTACATTGTACATTGATTTACTCATTTTCTCTACTGCCCAGCCGCAGATGTATTTTCCATCCTCAAGGATGAATTCGGCATTGTTGTATTCGGGACGCCATGCCTTGAATGCTTCGGTATCCAGCACATCGTTTGAAACAATGTTCACATCCACATGCAGCGGAGTAGTTTCATACTGGTCTTTCAGGTTCAATGATACAAAGGTGTTGGTATCTTTGATACGATATACAAAGTTGCTTCGTCCCTGAATCATTCCTTGGTTTACCAATTTCTGGAACGGTTCTTCCTTGATACTTATGCCCAGATCGTGAAGGAACTTGTTCCAGAAACGGGAATAAATCAAGTGACCGGTGGCGTGTTCGGTACCACCTACATAGAGGTCTACATTCTGCCAGTAATGGTCTGCTTTTTCCGATACCAACGATTGGTTGTTGTGCGGGTCCATATAACGCAGATAGTATGCAGATGAACCGGCAAAGCCCGGCATGGTGTTCAGTTCGAGCGGGAATACATGGACGTTGTCAATCAAAGAATTTTCCACTACTTCACCTTTTTCCACATCCCAAGCCCACTTGGTGGCATGTCCCAATGGAGGTTCGCCTGTTTCGGTAGGCAGGAACTTAGCCACTTCGGGAAGTTCCAGCGGTAATTTGGACGAGTCAATCATGTAAGGCATACCGTCTTTGTAGTATACTGGGAACGGTTCGCCCCAATAACGTTGGCGTGAGAAAATGGCATCGCGAAGACGGTAGTTCACTTTTACACGTCCCAAATTGTGAGCTTTTACATATTCTTTGGTAGCTGCAATAGCTTCTTTGATGGTCAGACCGTTCAATGAGAGGTCACAGTAAGGGGTAGCATCTTTGCGGGGAGAGTTGCACACAATTCCTTCTTTGGCATCGAAACTTTCTTCGCTTACATCGCAGCCTTCCACCAGCGGAACGATAGGCAGGTTGAAGTGCTTGGCAAAAGCGTAGTCGCGGCTGTCGTGTGCAGGTACGGCCATGATGGCGCCTGTTCCGTATCCTGCCAATACGTAGTCGCTAATCCAGATGGGCACTGCTTCGCCCGTAAAGGGATTGACGGCATAGCTTCCGGAGAATACGCCGGTGACGCTGCGGTCGGAGATGCGTTCGCGTTCGGTACGTTTCTTGGTACGCTCCAGGTAGGCGTCCACATCGGCTTTCTGTTCCGGAGTGGTTACTTGGGCCACCAATTCGCTTTCGGGAGCCAGTACCATGAAGGTAACTCCGAACATGGTATCTGCACGGGTAGTGAAAATGGTAAATTCCAAATCACTGTCCTTTACCTTGAATTGGATTTCGGCGCCTTCACTGCGGCCTATCCAGTTTTTCTGCGTCTCTTTCAGAGATTCGGTCCAGTCAATGGTGTCGAGTCCGTCCAGCAGGCGTTGTGCGTAGGCAGATACGCGCAGACACCATTGGCGCATCTTTTTCTGGACTACGGGGAAACCGCCGCGTTCGGATACGCCGTCTACCACCTCGTCATTGGCAAGCACGGTACCCAGTTGCGGACACCAGTTTACCATTGTTTCACCCAGATAGGCGATGCGGTAGTTCATCAGGACTTCCTGCTGCTCTTTTTCGCTCATGGCATTCCACTCATCGGCAGTGAAGTGCAGTTCTTCGCTGCATGCGGCGTTCAGTCCTTCGTTACCGGATTTGGCAAATGCTTCTGTCAGTTCTTCGATAGGGCGTGCCTTCTTTTCGTCATTGCAGTAGTAGCTGTTGAACATCTTCTGGAACGCCCATTGTGTCCAGTGATAGTATTCCGGGTCGCAGGTACGGATTTCACGGTTCCAGTCGAAAGAGAAACCTATCTTGTCCAATTGCTCGCGATAGCGGTTGATATTGTTGACGGTGGTAATGGCCGGATGTTGTCCGGTTTGTATGGCGTATTGCTCTGCGGGCAGGCCGTAAGCATCGTATCCCATAGGATTCAGGACATTGAAACCTTGCAGACGTTTGTAACGGGCATAGATGTCCGAAGCGATGTATCCCAACGGATGACCCACGTGCAGACCTGCGCCGCTGGGGTAGGGAAACATGTTCAGTACATAGTATTTTTGCTTTGTTTCGTCTTCCGTCACCTGGTAGGTTTTGTTCTCCACCCACCGTTTCTGCCATTTCTTTTCAATCTCTCTGAAATTGTATTCCATAATGGTTGTAATTATATTGTTGAAAACTTGTTGATATACTTACTAAAACTTGTTGATAGCCCGTTTAATTTGGTTTATATCCTGTTAATTAAACGGTGCAAAGTTAAGGGTTTATTTTCAGATTTGTAGCGAAGTAGGGTAAAAAAACAGCATGGAATACTTGACAATACGCTTTTTATTCGCTATATTTGTGAAGTGCTTTTAAAACTAATTTTTTGTTTGTAATACAAATAATGGCTGAATTACTTCAATAGGATTTTACAAAAAAGATTTTTTAGGATATTTCAAAGGGTGTAATCTGTGAAGATTGCATCCTTTTTTGTTTGTATTTATTACAAGTGTCGCGATAGGGGGAAAACAGGCTGTTAATAAATTCGGAGAGAATTTTACTATAATTTTTTTCGAATTATAGTAAAATTGCAGAAGGGTTTATTAACAGCGTTTTTTTGTTGTACAGAAAAAGGAAATCACTTGTTGCGAATACCGGCTTTTCCATATACTATGTGGGAGCGAAGAATAATTACATTTCCCGTTCTGTTGTGCCGTCCGGCTGGTATGTATCGGGCGGAAAGAAAGGGAAGCAATCCATGTTTTCGGGGCAAATATCCCCTTGTTTTATACTGTTGATATTGAATAAATTTTTAATATTCAATATTTTAACGGGATGTTTTCATTCTGTATTTATCCCCCTGCATCTGCGTTCTTGTTTGTGTTTTGCTTTCTATATTTGTTTTCCGGCATTCCGCAGGGTGGGATACGGTTATTATTATTTCTTTAAATACAATATCATGATATGAAACAGACATTTGCTTTTATTTCTCCCGTAGTAGATTCTACGCAAAGTGCTATCCGTACCGAAGCCTACGAACAGGGTGTGGACTTGTATAACCGGGGTGAGTATGTACAGGCTTTTCATAGTTTGCTGGATTATTTGAACGCGGACTTTCGTACCAAGTACGGTAATGCCGACGGTACGGAGTTTCACATTCCTCACGGTTCCATTCTTGTACATATCCGTATTGCCGACGGTTTTTTCCATATCAATGCCGATTTCCTGAATCTGCCGGAAAAGGGTAGGGTAGCCATGCTCCGTCAGGTAGCGGACTTGAACCTGAATAAATTGTTATTGCCCCGCTTCGTAAAGAACGGTGATAAGTTGAATATGGAATATGTTTGTCCGCTTTCACAGAGTCATCCGCATAAAATGTATTTCGTGCTTCAGAATATCTGTCACATAGGCGATAAGTATGACGATGAGTTCTGTACGAAATTTGGCGCTACCCGCTGTTACGAGCCGCAGGTAACTCCGTATCCGCAGGAAGAGGTAGACCGCATTTATGAAGGCATACAGACATTGGGACGCGAAACGTTGGAAGCACTCAAAGAGTATGGGGCCGACCGCCGGTACGGTTATTCGTGGAATGTGCTGGATACCGCTTTCTACCAGATTTCCTATTTTGCACATCCTCAGGGACAATTGCTGAACGACCTCGACAAGGCGGTGAATGATATGGATGCCGACCTGCCTACAGAAGAGGTTGTATCAAAAGGAAAAGCGTTCCTTGAAAAGCTGCTTGCCGTTCCGAAAGAAAAACTGGCGGAAGACCTTTACTACACGGACACGTTGGTATCTGCAAAGCGCCGTTCTTCCCTGAAAAACGTGCAGGAGAATTTTATGAATGTCTATAAAGAAGCCACCGAAGCCATCCAGTCGGAGAATTATGAACGCAGTGCGGTACGCTTGCTTTATGTGTTCTACGAAGCTTATTTCTATAATGATATGCAGGACGATATCAATGCCGTTATATCAAAAGCTTTGAAGAAAGCAGGTAACCGCTCTTTGGAAGAGGCCTCTGAAATTCTTTACAACGCTATGGACAAGATTATGGAAGGCGATTTGGACGATGAGGATGAGACGGACTTTGCTGCCGGCATGGAACAGGTGCAGAAAATTACGGAAACCATGGGAAGTGACGACATGCAGGTGTTGCAACAGAAAATGGCAGAAGCCATGATGAGCGGTAATATGCAGGAATACTCCCGGCTGATGCTTGAAATGCAGAAGAAGGTGATGGGAATTATGAATTAACTTAACGGTATCTAAACTATATATTATGGATCAGAACATTTATAAACTCGTATATAAGGTGACACATGCCGGCGGTTCCGGAAGCTGTTTCTATCTGAAATCTTATAATCTCTTTGTAACGAACTACCATGTAGTGAATGGTTTCCATACTGTTGCCATACATGATAACGACCGGAATCCTTACCTTGCCAAAGTGGTGCTCGTAAATCCTTCTTTGGATATTGCCTTATTGGCTGTGGATGCAGACTTTTCAGCTCTTCCCGAACTGAGTCTGGCCGCGGACGATTCATTGGCCATCGGCGGAAAGGTCAGTGTGGCGGGGTATCCTTATGGCATGCCTTTTACGGTAACGGAAGGGTCGGTTTCCTCGCCCAAGCAGCTTATGGAAGGAAAATATTATATACAGACCGATGCTGCCGTAAACCCCGGCAATTCGGGTGGACCTATCTTCAATGAAAACAGTGAAGTGGTGGGAGTAACGGTAAGCAAGTTCACCAATGCGGACAATATGGGGTTCGGTGTGCGTGTAGAGGCATTGCGCAAGCTTTTGGAGTCGGTTGACGGGGTTGACCGCAATACATTCCAGGTACAGTGCGACAGTTGTGATGAGCTGATATCCGAGGAAGAGGAATTTTGTCCTTCCTGCGGCGAAAAGTTGCCGGAAGAAGTTTTTGCGGAGCGTGAACAGTCGCCTTTGAGTGTGTTCTGCGAACAGGCCATTGCCGAAATGGGAGTTAACCCTATTCTTGCGCGGGACGGTTATGATTCGTGGACGTTTCATAAAGGGAGTTCGGAGATTCGTATTTTTGTGTATGAAAACACTTATCTGTTTGCTGTTTCTCCCATCAACCTCTTGCCTAAGAAAGAAGTGGAACGTGTATTGGACTATATCCTGAGTGAGGATTTCGCTCCCTATAAACTGGGCATTGAAGGCCGGCAGATTTATATGGCTTATCGCATCCATCTGTCCGACCTCACGGAAGAGTCGGAAGATGAAATCCGTAAGAATCTGGTGAATCTTGCCTTTAAGGCCGATGACATGGATAATATGCTGGTGGAACAGTTCGGATGTGAGTTTTCGGAATATTCTAAGCAGGAAGCATAACGGCTTTAGCCGGAATTACAGGATAGAAGAAGGTGTGTCCGATTGAACTTCACGAACGTGTGTTCAAAATAGCGCACCTTCTTTTATTTGGATTAGAAAGAAAAAGTATTCTATGAATAGAGAAAAATGGATACAAAACAGTAAAGAAACGTCAGTCGGATACCTGCTTTTCCATTTTCTTTATTTGCTTTGAAAAATTATAACGTATATTTTTATTGATATATAAATATACCCTTGCATACTTCTTTGTATATCATGATAATGAGTTGTAAAATAAATATTTATCGGGTACACAGTATCCCGTAATTATACCCCTTGTCCGTTTTCTTATTCAGTACCTATCTTTTATTTTTGTCCTATAGGCCCGTTGGTGCGTTATACGACTGTTTTCAACTTTTATAAAAAGTAATAATTATGGATAAAAAGAGTAGGATTTTGAAAGAAAGAGCTATGAAGAAATGTGTGGCATTGATTTCTTTTCTGATGTTTCTGCCTGTTATGGTACAGGCACAGAAGGAGTATCCGATTGAGCAGGTATCGGCTATCAATGTGGGTGACGGACGTATTCTTTTTCGTGACCTGAAAACAGAAAAACCCTTGAACGGAGACCACCGCATCATAGACGGTTATCATTCTGCTTATATACAGGCTGAATTTAAGGACGGTTTTTACAACGGCAAATATGGAGAGTATGAATACAACAAGCTGAAATGCGACGGTACATACAAGGACGGCAAGAAAGACGGTGTATTTAAGATGTACGATAGCGAGGGGCGTGTGCAGGAAGAGAAGTCCTATAAGGACGGCAAGCTGCACGGCGCCCATAAAACCTACTTTACGACCGGCAAGGTAGAGCGCGAGGTGAACTACCGCAACGGCAAGCAGGATGGAAAGGATATGGTTTATGAGTGGGACGGTACGTTGCGCAGGGACCATACTTATAAAGACGGTAAGCAGGTAGGCAAGCAGTTTACTTTCCTGAAAGGGACGTACGAACTTTATGAGACGGAATATTATAATGAATACGGCATGAAAGACGGTGAATACTCCTCGATGTTCACTTTCGGGCAGCCGCATATTCTGGGGCATTATAAGAACGACCAAAAGGACGGCCGGTGGATTGAAATTGCCGAAAGTGGCGATACATTATCCGTGAAGACTTACGTCAACGGCAGGGAAGAAGGACTGCATATATCGTATGACCGTAATACGGGCGCCCGCAGCCGTGAATTTTACCTGAAAGCCGACCGTAAGGACGGGCTTTATCGCGAATATAATCCTGGCAATGGAGAGCTTGTTTACGAAGCGACCTACCAACACGGCCGTCTGCATGGTAAGGAGCGCCGGCTGATTGTTACCAACCGTTATGATTATTGGGAAATATCCACTTATGTAAACGGGCGGAAAACCGGACTGTTCGAGTCGCGTTACGTGAAGAACGACGCCGTTCGTGAAACGGGCGAATACCTCAACGGCAGACGTGTAGGGCGGTGGAAAATGTATGACATAGACGGTAAGCTGGAAAAAGAGTGGGAAGAAACAAAACAGTACCGGGATGAATGAGATACGCTATTCGAAAGTGCTTGTCGTTTTGTGCTGTCTGGCATTGCATATTGCAACCTTGTCGGCGCAAAATGACAGTGTAAGATTCTTCAATGAAGTAGATACGTCTTTTTGCAAAGTGCATGTGGGGCAGGATGTCCGGGTCGGCTATTACAGTACCGGAGAGATTTACGACATGTCCGTTCCCCGGTGGGACGACTGTGAGGCAGAGCTGGTGTCGGGCCCGCATTCTACGCGGTCGTCAAGGACTTCTTTTGTAAACGGTAAGCAGGAGAATCTTTCACTCCACGGAAACTATTACATAGTCCGTTTCAAGAAAGCCGGTTGGGTTACTCTGCCTTCGGTACGGGCCATGACAGGAGGGAAGATGCGTACCTGCTCTACGATGAAGGTCTGCGTGCTTCCTGCAGAGAATATAGAAGAAGTGGTCTGTAGTGTCAGCACCGAGCCTGAAACACTCCGGCCGGGAGAAGTCTTTAAATTCGTCCTGACCTGCAACCGCCATCCCGATGAGAGCAGACCCGAACTGGAGCATCCCGGTATCAGGCAACTGTCGTTTTCCACCCGGTATAGCAAGAAGGACGGGAAAGAGGAGTATGCGTTTGTGTACAGAATGGAAGTGGTACGGTCCGGAAGCAATATTATCAGAGTCAGGAAGTTGACTTTCGGCGGTACGGACTATCCGATAAAACCTTTTTTGCTGAAAATAGACGGTGAGACCTATTTGTAGGAAACCGGCTGATAACCGTACTGCCATATGAGTAGGAAAAAGCAAAGATTAAAGCACACACCCGGACAGCGGTGCCGTGAGGAAAGCATACGGGCGGAGTCTGCCGGGCGAAAGGGCTGGATTGCTTTGTGGAAGATTGCAGTTCCGGTGATAATCGTACTGTTTTTGCTGCATTGCCGTGCCTGGCATCCGGAAGAAGCATGGTTGCTGCGCACGGCTTTTTCAACGGGCAGCTATCAAAGTCTGAATGCGGTTGTCGCTTCTGTTCTGTTCGTTATCGGCATGGGGGGCCGGATGCTGTATGTGTATCTCTGTTGCGGCCGGGACGAGAAGAAAGGAGCAAGGCGGTTGGGGAGAAACATGCTTTACGGTTTGTTCTGGGGGGCAGGTTTGTCGGCATTGTGTACGAATGTGGTAGTCGTTTCTCTCTTTTGGCTGAATGCGTGCTTTACTTCCGCCGATAAAACCTGCGACTATAGGATTATAGCCGCCAAGGTGCACGACCGTAGGCCTAAATCCCGTTCTTCGCGCTATTCCGCTTCCTGGCTGCTGAATACCTTTTCGTATGGCGAACTGTTTGTGGAAGGAGACCGGTACACATGTGTCAATGTGTCGCCCCGCATGGCACGGCAGTTTGAAGGTTCGGAACGTGTTTACCTGAAAATAGACCTGGCGGACGGTTGGCTGGGCTGGGGAGTCGTCAAGGGAATACATCCGGTAGCAACCGTGTATCCGCAGCCGCAGGATGAAATCCGTTATTCTGCCGGTGCGCAGGCCGGGGTGGCAGCGGGTTCGTCCGGGCAGGCTAAAAAGAAGCACACTTTTCTGTATACATGGCAGGATATTCATATATTTGCTAAACTGCGTGGCATAAATCTGTCGGACACGGCACATGTCAGTGTAAACCGTTATGTGGATGCAAGCCGGGATATGCCGTTATGGGAGATTGATGTACGCGACTCCGTGCAGCCGGATAAAGTGAAGGTAATACTTGTGCACGGGGAAACCGGTGAAGTGGTAATGGATTCTTATGAATGACAAATTTTGGAACGATGAGGTATAAACATATAATTTCGGTTGTTTTGTGGAGTATGTTTCTGGTAGCGTGCGGTCCCGACCGCCGGGTAGCGCTGGCGGAAAAACTGATGGCGGAGAAAGAGACGGACAGTGCTATCGCCGTGATGCAGGCAATCAAAGAGCCGCAGAACAACCTTACCGACCGCGACTATGCGCTCTACGCTTTATTATTGTCCGAAGCCATGCACCGGAAACAGCAGTTGAATGCGGAAACCGATACATTGCTGCTGCCGGCCATCAAATATTTCAGTGAGTCGGGAGATTCTCTGTATGCCGAACGGGCGTTGTACTGCAAGGCGCACCTGGACAGGCGGCTGTACCGCATGAAGGATGCCATGCAGTCTTTTCTGAAAGCCTTGCTTTTCCTGCAGGGAAGCGGCAATGACGAGCAGCTCTACAGGGTCAATACATGGCTGGGAGTCGTCTGCCTGAACCAGGAAGAGTATGAGGGCAAGATGCGCTATTCCAAAGAGGCGTTGAAGGCGGCGTTGAGGATGGACAATCTGTTTTACAAGAACCTGGCGTTGTGCGATATCGCCACCGGCTATTACTTTCTGAACAGGCTGGACAGCGCCCTTTATTATGCACAGGCCGCCTATGATGCGGCAATAGCGGATTCCCTGCCGTCGCAACTACCTCATGTATATACCGATTTGGGCAGTATCTATGCCAAAATGGGAGAGAACGGAAAGGCACTGGAGTATATAGACAAAGCTATCGGATTGCGTTCCCGTAAAGATACCCTTGCCATTCTCGGCCTGTATGCCGATAAGGTGGATTTGTTCGGGAAGCTGGGGCAGTATGACTCCGCTTACCATTATTTCCGGAAAGCCGTTGCCAGCCCGAATTTGGCAACACAGGCGGATGCCTATAACCATATGTCCGGAGCGTATTATAAAATGGGACGGTGCAATGAGGCATACTCTCTTCTGCTGCGCTTTACGGAACTGGCGGACAGCGTGAGGAAGCAACGCCATACGGCGGAAGTCATTGCGTTGCAGGAGCTTTACAAGCACGAGCAACTGTCCGTGGAGAACCTTTATTGGCGCACTCAGGCCGCCGAAAGGCAGAGCAATGTATATCTGATGGCTACCTTGTCCCTGTTGTCGTTGTGGATAGCAAGTACCATTTATTTCTTTTATTGGCGCAACCGCCGCCGGCTGGTGGAGCAGCAGCACCAGCTTGCCAGTCAGCAGGAAGAATTGCATCATCAGCGGCAAGTGACTACCGAGAACTTGCAGCGTATGGCCGAAATGGAGCAGAAGGAAGCCCGGCTGAAGGAGACTTTCTTCAGAAGATTGAACCAGCGTATCGTTCAGGAGATAGAGAAGGGGAGCAATATCCTTCTTTCGGACGATGACTGGGAAGACATTGTGCAGAACGCGGACATTATTTTCGATAACTTCACCAGGCGGCTGCAACAACACTATCCTGCTTTGAATAAAGAGGATTTGCGCTACTGCTGTATGGTGAAGATGCAACTGTCACAACTGGAAATGTCGCAAATCATGCATCTGGAGAAAGATTCGGTAAAGAAGCGCCTGAAGCGTATTCGTATGGAGAAGATGAAAGCGGACAGCGGTGTGACGCTCGAGGAACTTTTGCGCCGGTTTTAGCGGTTGAAGCCGGACATGCGCGGGCGCTGCGGATGTATGAACCGGACGTACGGGCATAAAAAAAGGAGTACCGCTGTACTCCAACCTTTGTTAACCTTAAATCTAATACTATGAAAAACACAGTGCAAAGGTACGGACTTTCGGGAAAATTCCAAATAAAGCAAATAAAAAAGTGTGTTTTATAACATGTTTTAGCAAAAACACCGGCTTTGTTAAGGCTTGCTAAGGATTGAAACCCTTTACATACGTATTTTCTAAAAAAGGATTATCTTTGTGACATTAATCAATGAACACAGAGATACGGTGGCACAGAGTTGCTTGTGCAGAGCGTCTGCTTCATGAAACCGGGAGTTCATACCGTTAAAAACTCTGCGCCACCGTGCTTCTGTGTTCCGCAAAGATATACCTGTATGCACGAAGATATTGTCCTTACCCCGATGATGAAGCAGTTTCTTGAGTTGAAGGCAAAGCACCCCGATGCGGTCATGCTGTTTCGTTGCGGCGACTTCTATGAAACTTATTCCACCGATGCCGTCCTGGCTTCTGAAATATTAGGCATTACCTTGACTAAGCGCGCCAACGGCAAGGGAAAAACGATTGAAATGGCAGGCTTTCCCCACCATGCGCTCGATACGTATCTGCCCAAACTGATACGTGCGGGCAAGCGCGTAGCCATTTGCGACCAGTTGGAAGACCCGAAGCTCACCAAGAAACTGGTGAAACGCGGTATCACCGAATTGGTAACGCCGGGCGTATCCATTAACGACAATATACTGAATTACCGTGAAAACAACTTCCTCGCCGCCGTTCATTTCGGTAAAGGCGCCTGCGGGGTGGCGTTTCTGGATATCTCCACCGGTGAGTTCCTGACCGCCGAAGGCTCCTTTGACCATATAGACAAGCTGCTGAACAACTTCGCCCCGAAAGAGGTGCTGTTTGAACGTGGCCGCCGGGGAATGTTCGAAGGCAATTTCGGCAGCAAGTTCTTTACGTTCGAGCTGGACGACTGGGTGTTTACGGAAACCACCGCCCGCGAGAAACTGCTGAAACACTTTGAAGTGAAAAACCTGAAGGGATTCGGCGTGGAGCATCTCAAAAACGGTATCATCGCTTCGGGGGCTATCTTGCAGTACCTCATTATGACGCAGCATACGCAGATAGGACATATCACCTCGCTGGCACGTATAGAGGAAGATAAGTACGTCCGTCTGGATAAGTTTACGGTGCGCAGCCTGGAGCTGATGGGCAGCATGAACGACGGCGGCAGCAGCTTGTTGGATGTGATAGATAAAACAATCAGTCCGATGGGGGCCCGCCTGCTGAAGCGTTGGATGGTATTCCCCCTGAAGGATGTGAAGCCCATTAACGGACGGCTGGACGTGGTGGAGTATTTCTTCCGGAAGCCTGAGTTCAAGGGAGTGATTGAAGAGCAGTTGCACTTGATAGGCGACCTGGAACGCATTATCTCCAAAGTAGCCGTAGGACGTGTTTCTCCCCGCGAGGTAGTCGCTCTGAAAGTGGCCCTGCAGGCTATCGAACCGATTAAGGAAGCCTGTATGGATGCCGATAACGCCAGTCTGAACCATATCGGCGGACAACTGGACATCTGCCGTTCCATCCGCGACCGCATCGAAAGGGAAATCAACAACGACCCGCCGTTGCTTGTCAATAAAGGCGGTGTGATAAAATCCGGCGTGAATGCCGAATTGGACGAGCTGCGCCGGATAGCCTATTCCGGCAAGGACTATCTTTTGCAGATACAGCAGCGGGAGAGTGAGCTTACGGGCATTCCCAGCCTGAAAATCGGCTATAACAATGTGTTCGGTTACTATATCGAAGTGCGCAACGTGCACAAGGATAAAGTGCCGCAGGAGTGGATTCGCAAGCAGACACTGGTCAATGCCGAGCGTTACATTACGCAGGAATTGAAAGAATATGAGGAAAAGATACTCGGCGCCGAGGACAAGATACTGGTGCTGGAAACACAGCTTTATGCGGAGCTGGTGCAGTCCTTGAGTGAGTTTATTCCTGCCATTCAGACCGATGCGAACCAGATAGCCCGGCTGGACTGCCTGCTGTCTTTTGCCACCGCAGCCCGCGAAAACAATTATATCCGTCCCGTAATCTCCGACGACGAGGTGCTGGAGATACACCAGGGACGTCACCCGGTCATCGAGAAGCAGCTTCCGATAGGCGAGAAGTACGTAGCCAACGATGTGATGCTGGACAGCAGTACGCAGCAGATAATCATCATTACCGGTCCCAACATGGCGGGTAAGTCGGCATTGCTCCGTCAGACCGCCCTGATTACGCTTATGGCGCAAATCGGTTGTTTCGTTCCGGCGGAAAGCGCGCATATCGGTCTGGTGGACAAGATATTCACCCGTGTGGGAGCCAGCGACAACATCTCCGTGGGCGAGTCTACGTTTATGGTGGAGATGAACGAGGCGGCCGACATCCTGAATAACCTTTCTCCCCGCAGCTTGGTGCTTTTTGACGAGTTGGGGCGCGGTACTTCTACCTACGACGGCATCTCCATTGCCTGGGCCATTGTGGAGTATATCCACGAACATCCGCATGCCAAGGCGCGTACGCTCTTTGCCACGCACTACCATGAACTGAACGAAATGGAGAAATCTTTCAAGCGCATCAAGAACTATAATGTATCGGTGAAGGAAATCGACAATAAGGTCATTTTCCTGCGCAAACTGGAGCGTGGCGGCAGCGAGCATTCCTTCGGTATCCATGTAGCCAAAATGGCGGGTATGCCCAAAAGTATCGTGAAACGCGCCGGTGATATATTGAAACAGCTTGAAAAGGACAACCGCCAGCAAGGTATTGCGGCCAAGCCGATGGTTGAAGTGGGAGAGACGCGCGGCGGCATGCAGCTCAGTTTCTTTCAGCTCGACGACCCGGTGTTGTGCCAGATACGCGACGAGATACTGAACCTGGATGTGAACAACCTGACACCGCTCGAAGCGCTGAACAAGCTGAATGACATCAAGCGGATAGTCAAAGGAAAGTAACCTGCGACGTAAGTCGGGTTTCAAAGAATGAAACAAAAAATTTCTCCTGAGGGAACGGTTTGTTTCCCCGTGAGAAACTCTTTGTTTCACGTAGTGGAACAAGAAGTATCAAGGCATGGAACTTTCAGTTTCCTTAGGTGGAACTGTCGGTTTCATGCCTTGATATTTTTTTATTGTTGCGGAGTTCTTATTTTCCTGTCGTTTTCTTGCCGTGGAAACACATGAAGTACACTCCGATAAGTATGAACGGAATGCTGAGCCATTGCCCCATATTTAGCGTCATTGCGCTTTCAAAATCCACCTGATCCTCTTTCAGGAACTCGATGAAGAAGCGGAATACGAATATTTCAGTCAGGCAGAGGCCGAAGAAGAAACCGCGGTGGTAGGGTAGGGTAGCGCCGGTTTGCACTGCGGTGGACTTGGCTTTGGTGGTGCTGAAGTCCGTTTTGAGCTTGTTTTCCTGCTGCTTTTGTCCGCGCCTGTACAGGTAGACCATGCCCAGGAAGAAGATGAAGTAGGCGATTGCTTCGTAGAGCTGTGCCGGATGGCGGGGCAGCATATCCACCCGTTCAAAGACGAAAGCCCAGGGCACATCGGCCGGCTTGCCGATAATCTCGGAGTTCATCAGGTTGGCAAGGCGGATGCAACAGGCGGTGACAGGTGTGGCTACGGCTATCATGTCCAGCACATCCATATAGTGCATCTTGGTTTTGCGGCAGTACATCCAGAGGGCGATAATCAGTCCTAGCGTACCGCCGTGACTGGCAAGCCCTTCGTAGCCGGTAAACTTCCAGCCGCCGTCCGGCAGGAACTTCACGGGAAGTATCATTTCCCAGAAGTGATTCAGGTAATAATCCGGCTGGTAGAACAGACAGTGCCCCAGTCTCGCTCCTATCAGGATGCCGAAGAAGCAGTAGAAGAACAGCGGTTCGAATGTCTTTTCGTCGATTTTCCGGTCGTGGTATTGGCGGTGTACTATTACGTAGGCAAGAGCGATACCTACCACCCATAACAGGCCGTAATACCGGATTGGAAGGCTGCCGAAAAGGTTGAACAGTTCCGGGTTGGGATTCCAGTTGATAGAGAGGAGAGTCAGCATATTCATAAGCAATTTAAGTTAGTTTATATCTTTGTTTTCGTCCTTTGGAGCGTAGCGCAGAATCTGCTCTTTTTATGTATGTATTGCACGGAAGAGGTTCTGCGCTACGCTCCGGAAGACGGAAACTGTATAAGATGGTGAGGCAAAGGTATAAAATTATTTGAATTTCTCCGCTACCATTCTGTATGTAGGGATGTCGATATTCTGTTCTTCGGCTGCCGCAATCATGTCGAAAAGCAATCCCTGCACTTCGCTTTGGTGGCCGCGCGCCATGTCTTTTTGCATGGAAGCGGTGCTTTCGGGGGCAAGTTTGTCGATTACCTTGAGGTTGTACGCTACGATATCTTCCTCAAACCCGATGCCCAGTTTCCGTCCCAAGGCCGCGCTTTCCTGCGAAAGCCCGATGAAGGTGTCGCGTACTTTGCCGGGCTTCTGCACTTCGCCCATAGGCACGTCGTAGTAGGCTCCGGTAACGGCCATGGCCGAGATGAAAGACCATTTGACGAAGGTGTCGCGGTTGATGTCGGGAGATATGTCGGCCTTGATGCCGCTTTCCTGCAAATCCCGCTGTATGGCTGCCAATGTTTCACGGGAAACAATGGTGTCTTTGTGTGCCCCGTAAACCAACCGGAATATCTTGCCCATTTGCGTGATTTCGCCTTTGCCGGATACGAATCCTACGATGTAGATGCAGCCGTCCAGTACCGTGATGCCGGGAACCAGCCGCTGGATGCGCGGACCTGTGCCATAGACGTTCAGTATAGGGATTACTACCGTGTCCTTGTGTGCGGCGTGCCTGATTAATTCCGTAATGGAGTCTACGGAATAGCCTTTGACGCATACGAAAATAACGTCTGCCTTGTAAGCGTCCGCCGAAGAGGCGAGGGCGGCATATTCCTCTGCCGTATAAGCCGGAACGTCCAATGTATGCTCGCCTTTTAAATCGGAATGTAACTTCAATCCGTTTTCACGTAAGGCGGCAAGATGTCCGCCACGGGCAATACAGGTGACGTCCTTTCCGGCGAGAGCGAGAAATGCGGCTATTGAACCGCCTACACCGCCGGTTCCTGCAATGAGATACTTCAGGTTGTTATTTTTCATTTGTAGCGTATCTTTAGAAGATTAATTATTTCTGTATTTCTGTCAGCATCCTCTCAATCAGCTCTTGCGGGGAGAAATGCAGTTTTGAAAAAGCAAACCATTTTTTTCCAAGATCTTTCAAGGAAGCCCCTATGTGGAAAACTTCGGAGTCTATGATGAGGAAACGGTCATGAGACTGCTTGTATTCATGGATGGCTATTGCCGGATATTCAGCATTGTGTCGTTGCAGGTCCAATTGCAACTGTTTGGTGAGTTTGGCTGTATATACAGTAGCTTCCACTTTTTCATTTCTCTTACTAAGCATCATAAGGGTATTTTCATCAATATAATTGTCAATGAGAACAATTGTCTTTTGGGCTGATTTTATCAGATTAGAGGCGAAAACATAGGCATCGAAGATTTGTCCTTCAAAAAAGATACCTTCTACGGGTGGAAGGGCGGTACGGACAAAGAAATCTATTTTTTCTTCTATTTGCCCGATACGTTGTTCGTGTTTCGGTAAATCATTGTTTATTCTTTGCTCGATGTTGTTTAGCCGTTTATTAATCGAATATCCTCTCAGCAGGTATTCTTTTAATATTTTGTTTGCCCAACATCTGAAAGAGGTTGCATTTTTACTATTGACACGATATCCTACGGATAAAATCGCATCAAGATTATATATCTTGGTTTTATAGGTTTTGCCGTCCGCAGCAGTTAGTTCCAAAATGGAACATACTGAATTTTCTTCCAATTCATTGCTGTTGAAGATATTTTTCAGATGTTTGGTAATGGCTTGTCTGCCGGTACCGAATAATTCTGCAATTTGTGCTTGCGTGAGCCAAACTGTTTCGTTTTCTAATCGCACTTCGAGCTTGAAGGTTGTTTCTGGCTGATAAAGTACTATTTCTCCTTGCTGTTCCATAAATTTTAGGAGTAAAAAGGATGATTATTGAATTGTCTCGAAATGCCGAATTCAGCTTTATGATTGAGGATGTCGAAATTTTTGATTGCTACATCATTGGCCCTGCCCAAAACATATAGTTTGTCATTCATTTCGACATACCCTCTTCCTGTTATTTTTATACGTTGAAGCGGAAGTGCATGATGTCTCCGTCCTGCACCACGTATTCCTTGCCTTCCACGCCCAGTTTTCCGGCTTCGCGCACGGCGGCTTCACTGCCATACTTAATGTAGTCTTCGTACTTGATGACTTCTGCACGGATAAATCCTTTCTCGAAGTCGGTGTGGATAACACCGGCGCATTGCGGGGCTTTCCAGCCTTTGCGGTAGGTCCATGCCTTTACTTCCATTTCGCCGGCGGTGATGAAGGTTTCGAGGTTCAGCAGGCTGTAGATAGCTTTAATCAACCGGTTGCAACCGCTTTCTTTCAGGCCGAGGTCTTCGAGGAACATCTGCTTTTCTTCGTAAGTTTCCAGTTCGGCGATGTCAGCTTCGGTCTGTGCGGAGATGATGATGAGCTGGGCATCTTCGTCTTTGATGGCCTCGCGCACCTGCTCTACGTATTGGTTGCCGGTGGCGGCGCTGGTGTCGTCTACGTTGCAGACGTAGAGTACCGGTTTCGTGGTGAGCAGGAACATCTGTTTGGCGCATTGCTCCTCGTCATCGTTCTGAGGTATTACGGTGCGGGCGCTCTGTCCCTGTTCCAATGCGTCTTTGTAGCGGAGCAGGAGTTCGTACTCTACTTTCGCCATTTTATCTCCGCCAACTTTGGCTATCTTCTCTACACCTGTCTCTTATACACATCTCCGAGCCCACGAGACAGGCAGAAATCTC
>ENA-OZAU01000607-OZAU01000607.1-human-gut-metagenome-genome-assembly--contig:-NODE-607-length-17162-cov-7.133103_pt1 | contig 17162 bp, 24 predicted proteins | sample MGYA00243303_ERZ653503 | MGnify/ENA primary metagenome ERZ653503 (study PRJEB26926, sample SAMN06165049) | human gut metagenome | biome: ENVO:00009003; feature: ENVO:2100002; material: ENVO:00002003...
CTCCATAATTTGACTATCTGAAACTTTCCCGGCGACGAACGGCACGCCGTTTAATTCTAATCCGTCGTCCGTGAACGAAAGCCCGGCAATAGGTAATTCGGACGTTGCAATAAGGGTTTCCCGTTCCTTTGCCAATGCGCCTAATTTTTCCTCAAACGTGCGGGCGATTTTCTCGGCGGTTTCCTTTTGTTTTTTCTTTGCCATGTAATCTACAACCAACGCATTGATACGGTTGTGTTCCTCGGCTTTTTTCAGTTGTTCCGCCGTATCTAAATTTTCCGGGTTATTGGCTTCGTATTCCTCTAACCATTTGTCGGCATTCGCTTTGCGCTTTTCAAAATCGGCTTTTTCCGCCTCAATGGTTGCCAATGTTTCCTTTAATTCGGCATCGACGTTTTTACGGGACGTTTTCGCCTCTTTTTTGGCGTCCTCTAACCGTTTTTGCGCCTCGGCGATAATGCGGGCAACCTCTTTTTCTTCATTCGCTAAATTGGTATCAATAACCGCAACGGCTTTATCGTGGTTATCGTTGGCGGTTTTAATACGTCCGGGGATTGCCGCCAATTGTTCAACCCTTTGTTGCCGGGTTTGGCGTACCGTTTTCGCTTTCTCAATCAACCGGGCATTTTCGTTTTGCTCTTCCATCAACGCCGTAATATCCTTTTTCTCGGCATACGTTTTGACGTCGCCGGGTTTCAATTGCTTTTCAGCGTTGGCGCAAATGGTTGTGTACGTCTTGACCTCGGTGTTGGCGTCTTTTCGTTTATCCTTAACGGTCGTAACCTCGGCGTCAATTTCTGCAATACGGGTGCGCACCTTTTCCGGCAACAAAGCCTTTACAACCTCAATTTGTTTGCGGCGTCCCTCGGCGGTTTCACTCCAACGGGAAAACTCCACGGCGTCAAAGTCTTGGTAGCCGAAAATCTTTTGCAGCATAGAAACGTTATCCGAACGCATCCCGGTTGTTTGGGATTTAATGGATAACGTCCCACGTGGGTTGGCTTTGGTAAACTTTAATTCGACCTCGTAATTTTCGCCGTCGTTACCTACAACCATTTTTGCAAATCCTTTGTCCTCGCCATTTTTCAACACGGCGTCCCGGTTCCCGGTCAACATTGCGCCGATTGCTTTTAAAAGGGTTGATTTGCCTAACTCATTGTCCCCGGTAATGAAATATACATTACCCTCAAAATCTGCGTTGAACTCTTTGATAACTTGAAAATTCAACAATTCCAATTTCTTAATATACATCGCTCTTTAAATTTATTTATTTCCCGGAAATCGCCGGGTCGTTATGTTCCCATTTATAACCGTTGTATGTTTTTCTTTTCCCGTTACATACCTGTAATATTACATACTTTTGCCAAGGAAAAACACACGCATCTAAAATATTATCAAAACATACAATATTACCTAATTTATCAATACGTTTAACGGGATATAATTTTGATACACGTTTAACGTTCTCAAATTTTAGGTTCTCGCCAATAGTACACCAACGTAAATTATTAACATGATTATTTAATTTATTCCCGTCGATATGGTCAACACATGGTTTATTGTCCGGGTTGGGAATGAACGCCAAAGCAACCAATCTATGAACCCGCATAACTTTTAAACCATTGATTTTTAATTTTACAGTCATATAGCCACCGTTCAAATAAGGCTTTATTTCCTTATCATTTTGCGTTATATTGCCATTTTCAGCAACGTAACAATCATATTCTATTAAGTATTTACCTTTTTTCATGCCGCAAATATATGTAAAATAATGGATATACCAAAACTTTTATCTTTTATTTTCGGTTATTTTTTTATTTTCCGCAATAACCGCCCTAAAATAACACATTTACCCACGCCGTCAAACTCAACTAACATATTACCGTTGCGCCCTCTTATACATTTACCATCGGAACGACGAACCGCCCGGCACGGCATACGTCGCAATTCCGGGCGGGTCAATCGGTCGCCTAAATAGATATAATCCATTTCGTCCATATCAAAACAATTTCATTTGTGTATCGGTCAATACAGCAACGACCGCATCAACTTTGCGTTCCCAACTTTCCAACGTTGCCAATTTCTCCGGGGTTGGGTTCCGTTGGCAACGTCGTTGGTTGTGCCGCATCTGTTTTACCATTTCCGCCAAATCTTTTGCCGTTATTTTTTCGGGATTTTCGATTTGAGGGGCTTTTGTTTCGTCTGCCATATAAGTAACCATTTGAATAATTAAACGTCCCTACGGGCTTAAAATAAACGGTTGTGCATTTGTTGGGGCAAATTTTCCAAAACCCAACGGGGGTTATTCTGCAAAATGAACCGTCCAAAGTGCATTATTAACGTTGCGTCCGCATTCCACAATGCCGGGGTAATCTCCGGGTACAATTTCCCGGCAATATCCCGGAACCGTCGTTTGCGGTCTGCCTTTTCTTCCTTTTTCCCTTTGACCTTGATACGCAATTTAAGGTCGTTTTGCCATTTCATTGCATTAACCAAAACAAATGGTATTTCGGCGACGGTTATAATAGCTTTCAAATGCTCAAAGTTTTGCAACATCTTTTGAATGCGGTACAACTTACCCATGTTTGCCCCGGCATCCTCAACCGTTACGTCGTCCGGGCGAACGCTCAATTTTTCCAAAAAGATAATCGGCGTGCAAATCTCTTTGTAATAGTTCAGAAAATCCCGTATCTCGTTAATGTCTTTAGGCATCTTAATTGCCGTTGCGTTGTGGTTGGGTCGCCAAACTACGATACCCCCATTGCTTCCGGGGTCTATGCCTATAATGCAATCTATTTTCATAACATCTTTTTTATTTGTTCAATCTTAATCAACCGTTCGTCATACGCTTGCTTTGCAGTTATAAAACCGCTCTTTCTGTATCGTATTCCGTCAATTTGAATTTCATAATTATATTTTCCGGTTTGTTTATGCTGGGTTACTCCCTTATATCCGGTTGTATTATCCCGGCGTATTCGCCTATTTCTATTATTTTCCGAATGAGTAACAAAACGGCAATTTTCCGGGCTATATATCCCGTCGTTATCTATCCGGTCAATTTCTAAACCGGGGTTATATCCATTTTCTAAAGCCCAATTTTTGAAAGTATCAAAACAAAACCATTCTTTGCAAATAGTTATTCCACGACCTCCGTAATTGTGATAATCCTTTCTTTTAGGATTATAGCAACGGGCTTTTATGCTTTCCCAAAGTCGGTACAACTTTGTTGCTGAAACTCTTTTTTTCATTTTTCAAACCTTAAATAATGATAGATATAAATTTCGTCCTTAATCATCCGGTCGAACGTCCGTTTAATCTCTTTGCGCCGGGCAACCTCAAAGGCTGTATAATCAATTTCCGGGCTTTGGGTTCCTTGTTTACGAACGTGATAAACCGTAAATTCATTAACGAACCCACGGGCGGCACGTGCCAAAAATCGGTTATACGCTTCTTTCCGGTCGTCCTCGGTTTCTTTCACTTCATCCGCTAACCGAACGCCCAACAACCAATTATAAACAAACATTTCGTCGGTTAATCCAAACACTAAACGCCCGGTATATTTATAGCGCAAAAAACACATTAAACAAGTCATAACCGATTGATTGCGATAATACCGGATTTGCTCCGGGCTTAACTCCTTTTTCGGTTCCGGTAATGCTGTGTATGCTTTGCCGATAACTTGGTTTTGTTTCCGGCAATATGCGTTCAATACCTTTGCGAAATAATCGGCGTTGAATTGTTGGTAATGTTTCCGTTCGGCGTTGCCGTCCCTATCCTTTGGCAAATAGTCGTCTAATTCCCCGGTAATCAGCAATTCAAACGCTAATTTAACCTCGGATAATGTTAATTGCGAATAATAGCGTTTGAGCAAATCCAACAACCGGGTACAAATATACGTCCAATCGTCCCGGTTTTCCGTGGGAATGATAAACCCCACGTCCATTGCGATAAACCGGAACATTTGCCCGGTTTTAGCAATCAACGTTTCGTCGTCAATCTCGGCAATCTGTTTTTTTGTGGACGCCACGAAAATATACTTTTCAACGGGGGTTAATGCTTTGGCAACCTCCGGTAATTCAACCATTGCCCGGCGAACGTCAATTGCTTTTGCCGTTCCGCTATAAAGCAAAACGGCGGCGGATTGTCGTTTTTCGGGCAACGTTTGTGGCAATCTGTTTGTCTTTTCGGGTAATGTTTCCATCTTAATAATCGTCTTTCAAATACTCAATAGCCCCGGCAACGTTCAATCTTTGCGTTGGGGCTTTGTATTCGGGTTTCAAATGCAATTTTTTCCTTTCGACGTCCCCCCGTATGAAATTGCGGACGGTCGCCAACCAACCGTTTTTAGTGCGCTTCATATTCTTTTGGTCGCTCCAATCGCTAACCGAATGAAAGTAATAAACCAAATCGACCTTTTCAAATTCCGGGGTTGCAAACTTACTTTCAAACTCGGAATAATCCACGCCAACGCCGTTTTCAAATTTAACCATTTTGTAAACATCGGAATTGCGGAACAATGTTTTTTTCTCTTTTGGTTCCTCAACCTTTGTTCCTTCATCCGGGAATAATACGGGGTTCTTTACCCCGTTATTATCATTATCAAAAGAGGTATTAATATCATCTATCTTTATTGTGTCGGATTTTCCAACCACGGTAGTTGGATTTTCCAACCGGGGGGTAGTTGGATTTTCCAACCGGGGGGTAGTTGGATTTTCCAACCACTCCAAAGCAACCCAATAATTAGACGTATATTCACAATAACGCACCTTGTTTTTTTCGTACTCAAATTTATTAATATATTGCTTATCAACTAATTGTTTGAGTAACTTAATAACCGTACTTTTATCTAATCCCGTCCATTCGATAAGATACCGCAATGAACCCTTAAAACGACTTTCGCCGTCTTGACTAAAACCATGTATCAAAGCGAAAACCAATAATTCGTTACCTTTCAATTTAAGTTTCGTAATCATTGGGGCTAATATGGTTATAAAATTGCTATCTCTTATTGTCATTGCGGAATAGGTTTAATTATTATACTTTTTGCATCATGCCGGAATTGAGCATTACAAACACAACGTTTGCAAAGGCTATCAAATTCATTTAATACACAATCGGCGCAATCTTTCCCGTTTGCCTCGACACATTCCCCGGCAACCGTTAATTCTCCTTTTCGGCTAATACTGATTGTTTCGCCAATTTCAAACTCTATTTTTGATTTTCTAATTGCCATCGTGTCCGCCCTCCAATTCTTTAACGGGTTCCCATGCTTTACGCACTTTCAAAACATTGTCGGCACTCTCATTGGGAACCAACGACACGACGGGAAAACGGGAACGGTCGCCCGGTTTTTGCGTCGTGGCAAATTGTACATTCAAATCAAAGATAATGCCTTTGCAAAAGCCCCGTTCAAACAACATACCGTCGAACGTTTCCCGAATTTGCGGGATTGTGGACGCCGTGCCTTTTGTGGCGAATTGCCAAACCCCGGCAACCCCACGAACCAACGGAACAATAAAGTTTAGCGTTAATGTAACCTCCCAACCGTCGCAATCGGGTTGGCGGCTCTTTTTGTTCGGGTAACGCTTGGTTATCGACTGCATTAAGTTTGGGTATTTCTCCGTTGTCAACGTTTCGTATTTCTTTCCGTCCCATACTTGGAACGTATCGCCATCGCCCGCCGCAATCAATCGCCCGTCGTCGTCCCGGTATTCGTAACGCTCGTTACATACTTTTGCCGGGTCGTCGTCCGGGAATACAATTTGTATGGTTTGCGGCTTTTCGCCGTATGCCTGTGTAAATAACCCGGCATACTTTCCCGTTGGTATGAAATAATCAACGCTTTGCGGGTACCCGTTGGCGTTTTTCATGCCTATTTTTATTTGACCTACACGGGGCAATATCAAACGGGATTGTTGCGCCTCCGGTCGTTTTATTCTTCCTTTCATAACTCAATTATATTTCGGGGTCGTCGTTCAACATCTTTTTTCTACTCTCGTTTTTTGGCTTTTTAGGCTCATTTGCGGGCTTTACTTTCTTTTCCGGTGCGTTATCCCGCTTTACTGCTGTTTTGTTATTGGTGGCTTTCTTTTGCACCTCCTTTGTCGTTTTACCGGAACGTTTAACAATCTTCGCTTTCTTAATCTCCGGTTCCGGGGTCGGTTCCGGTGCGTCCGCCTTAACTTTTTCGGCGGCATCCGTTTTTTCGTCCGGGGTTTGTTCTTTAGGGGCTTTCGTCTTAATCAATTCCGCCAACGATAAGGATATTACGTTTTGTGACAAATCCGGTGCGTTATCCAACAATACCATACCATTAACCGACGTAAATGCATTATCTTTCTTTTCGTCCTCAATCGCTGCAATCTCTAACAGATAAGGGATTTTACGAATATTAGGGCTTTCGGTTTGCTCTTTCAAATTATACGTTGGACGTTTGCGCCAATCTTTCGGGCTGAAATTGAAAATACGGGTAACGGGGAATTGCTCAAAATTAACGTTCCACATATCCCGGTACATCCCTAATTGAATTTCGCTTTCCTCGTAAAACCCTTTACGTCCGCTTTTGAAATCCACTATTGCGTTAATACGTTCGTCGCCGCCAATCTTCGATAACATCGTACACGGGCAATCAATCATCCCGGCATACTTGTAATGCGGATGCACTAAGGCGATTTCAACCGCCAACGGGCGTACATCGTAATCCAATACAAATTGAGCAAACGCCAATACGTCCTTTTTCAAATCGTCGGCATAATATATAAAATCGTCCGGCAATCGGTAAACCTCAATATATTCTTTTAGTTTGCCTTTTAACCCGTCCAAATCATAAGCCCGGTTAATTAATAATTCCTCAAATGCGGCGTGCATAAACGTACCATACGCCGCCCGTTCGCCTTTGTATCGTTCCGCTTCCTCAATGCCTTTGTTGGCAATCCATTGTATTAAGTGCGGGGCTTTGGGTAACGTTTGGGACAATATCGTTGTAACCGACGGGAAAAACTCCGGGTTCCCGTTGTCGTCATATCGGTAATAATAGCGGTGTCCCTTACTATTCAATTGCCAAACCTTATACGGGGGTTCAATCAACGTTTTTTCATCAAAAAACATTGCCGTCATTTCCTCAACCGTCATGCCCGGCAATATCTCAAATATTCCGGTTGGTTGCTCAACCTCGACCGCTTCAAACGGGGGGATTATTTGTTGTTGTTCCTCGGTAATTTCCGGGAATTGGTCGGCGGGAACGGCTCCCAAATTTTCGACCGTCTTTTGTACCGGGTTTTCCGGTTTCTTTTTGTTCGCTCTCATTTTCTACTCTTTTTTAATTCTGAAAATCCACATAATATCATTACGGCACACATACCCGCAAACATCAATTGCCACGGGTTCCAAAATGCACCAATCAGACAAACAACGCCCAACGTTCCAAACGTCGCAATAATGGCTTTCGCTTGGAACCTATCGGAAAACATAACGTCCGCCATGCGTTCAAACCATTGTAACCCGTTATTCTTCATATCCAAACAAATAATTAGGGGTGCAATTACACATTTCGCAAATGATAACAACCCATTCCGGGCGTATCTGTTTGGTCGTACCGTTACATAAGTTTGTCATATTAACTTGTTGTGCGCTTTCGGTGCGTCCCTCCCATAAACGGGCGGCAACCTCTTTTTTATAAACCTTAATCCCGGCGGTTTGCGCCCGTGCGATTGCCTCGTTTACTCTTAATTTCGTCATTTCTGCCATTTCTTTAGTCTTTTATTGTTAATAACTCGGTTCGTTACTCTCTTTGTGTCCGCAATGCGTACACGTTTTTTCCTCCCAAATTGCGGTATATTCCGGCGGGGTCAAATATCCGTCGCCTCCGGTCTGTTTATATTCCCCGTCGGTAACTTCCATTTCGCCGCCGCACTCCGGGCAATCTTCATTACCCATTAAATCCAAATCCGGGACAATGAAATATACCCGTTTCAGATACACGCCCAACGCCTCGGAAATCGCCGCATAACAATTGGCGGTTTGTTCCTCGGTTACGTCCTCGTTTATTGCATCGAAAACGGAAACGCCCCAATTGTCCGGGTCGTCCTCAATAACTTTGTTTTTGAGTAATTCCGAAACGACAATTTCGGAAACTTGTTTGGCTGTTTTCCCGCTATCGGTCGCCAATTTTTTTAATAAATCGCTCTCTTTTATTCTCATATCTTTGCCGGGTACTCCCCCGGTGGGTTTTTGTTTCTGCAAAAGTATAAATAATATTTGTATTACCAAAAATAAAACCTTTGAATATTTTATTTGTTCACGTTGGACGCTTGTAATACAGATAAAAAGCACTAATTTTGTTGTACCGCATAACCTTACAACATCGCTCTCGGTTACTGCGTATCAACCCCCGGCGTTACTTCATTGCGTCGGGGGTTTCTCTTTTAATCATGTATTCCAAATTCACAATCCCCCCATTGGTCGAAATCCGCCCCGTCATAACTTAACGGGTAACGTTCCGGTTCCGGGCAATCCGTCCAACATTCCCGACGTGCATTATTTACGGCGACCCGTTCCGGGTTATATCCGGGTTTATTCTTTTCCCTCAATTTGGCGGCGCAACTCTTACAACAACAACGTCCCCAACCCCGGCGTAAATTCCGGGTATCGGCGTTATATTCTTTGCCGCAATTATCGCAATTTCTTTTTATCATTGCCATATATCAACCCTTTGTAAATCCTTTAAATGCGACGTGGTAAACGTCGTATTGTTTCCCGGTAACATAAAACTCAATCATACGTTCCGGGTTCCCGGTGTCGTTTATCGCAATGGTTGGGTATGGTTCCCCCGGCAATTGGTTATAATCGCTTTCAATATCCCGCAATCCCTCCGGGAAATCCGAACGGTCGGCGGAAAAATACCGGGTTAAACTTTCTTTTATCCGGTTCAAAATTTCGTCCCCGTTTGGCTCAAAATACGCTTTTATCTTTTCTTGTTTTCTTAATGCAAATCGCATAGGTATTTGTTTTAATAGGTTCTTAATTCCCCGTCCATTGGTAACGGTGCGCCCGGTAAACCAACCGGAATACGGGTATAATGTAACCGGGGAACCCCGGAAAGTAAATTGTAAGGTCGTGGCGTTGACCTCCGTAACCGGATAGCCCAACGCCTCCAACCGGGTACGGGCGTAATCGACCCGCCCCGGCTGCAATTCTTGTTGTCGCTCTCTGTTACGGCTCATTGTTCGCCCTCCGTAATTACTTTGCAATACTTATAATATTGGTCGTGTCGGCTCTCAACTCGGCACATCAACCCAATATCGTTGCCATCTAATAATAGGCTCAACACATCGCCGGGATTGTGCCGGGTATAAAGCAAAAATAACCCGCCGTTTGCATTTTGGATTATCTTATACATTTCTTGACTTAATCGGTAACGCTTTGTTTTATTCATCGCTCTAAATGATTATGCCGGGGGATTGCGCCCCCGGCTTGGTTATTATTGCAAATACGCAATTGCGTTTAATCTCTCTTTTTCCTTTGTCGCATATTCAACGTTTCGGGCAATCCATTGTTCGGCGGGGTTTTTGGCTATCCATGTACTCCGATAATCCGGCGTAAAGTATGCGATTTGTTTTTTATACGCCTTTTCCGGGTTTGCCAATATTTCCGTCGCATGGCTCAACTGTTTGCCGTGGTCTCCTTTGCCGATTAAATCCAAACGACCGAAATAAAACGACCCGTCGGCGGTACACGCCACATATTCACGGGCGGACGTTCTTTTTGATACAATCGCCTTACTATCGGCGTCAATAACTTGGTACTCGTATTTCTTTCCCTTTACTTTCTTAACTAAAATGTACTTTGCCATGATTGAAAATTTATATTGTTCTGGGGAAAACGCCCCGTCGTTATTTACTGATAATAGAAAGTGATTTTAACGCCTCGGCGCAATTTGCAAACCTCTTTGTCGCCGTAACAATTGAAAGCACGTTTTAACAAGCGATTGACTAACTTAATGTCGCCGACAATCTTTATTAAACCGGACACGCCAACCAATACATTAACCTTTTTGCCGTTTACAATTCCGTTTACCTTGATTTTGAAATTGCGGTTAATCTCTTTTGTTGTGTAATCTAATCCGTTATAAATGCTTTGAGTATTCATATTGTTTCGCTCTCTATTTTCCGGGAAAACGCCCGGTCGTTCTTGTTTGATGATGCAAATATACAACCTTTATTTTAATTACCAAAGGTTTTATCTTTTATTTTTGGCTTAAACTGCAAAAAGTTTTGTTTTTTGGTTCCAAAGAAGTTATTTTCTTGGAATTTTCGATTTAAGCGGCTTTTGCAAGCGGGACGGGTAAATTATCCACTTTTAAATAAAATGCCCGGAAACGGGCTAAAAATGGCTCAATAGAAAAAGGGGTTACAACGTCTTGTTACACCCCCCCTTGTTATGTCTATTGTATATATTCCCAATTATAACCCTTATGTTTTTTCATACGCCCTTTACAACATCGAATTATCAATGTATCGTTAAACCCATCTTTTTTGGCTAAATGGATAGATTGATATGTTTTGAGGCAAATTCCGTTTTTCATCATCTTAACGGGTTTTGAATTTGGATGCAATACGCCCTCTTTACCTTGCATATTTTTAGCGTTGTTTTCGCTCAATCGTTTTTTTGTAATAGGATTGTTGTTGTTTTCCAAATATGTAACCCAACGCAAGTTGTCGGCATGGTTATTGGCTCGGTTGCCGTCGATATGGTCGATACATGGTTTATTTTCCGGGTTCGGAATGAAAGCCGCCGCAACTAATCTATGTAATCGAAACGTTTTGCGCATCCCATTACATAAAGCAACGGTTTTATATCTATTCCCGGAACCACATATTTTCAAAACTAATTGTTTCTTAATAGATTTTACACGCCCGTAATTACTCACTTTATATAACCCTACATATCCGGGTACATCTTTCCATATTTCCATTATACAACCATTTAAGTAAGCAACCAAAAGAGAAACGGGGAAAAGTGGTTGCATCTTTTTTCATTCGGTAGCTACTCCGAACTATCCCCGTTTTTGCAAAGATAGTTATTTTTCTATGGTTATAACTTCAAACCCGGTAATTTTTGAATTTGGATTTTTTGAAACAATATCAAATTCACGGTTTTTTATCCGTTTTGTTTTCCATAAAAAACCTAACCAACGCTTATATTGCACACTTTCCGTTATTAAAAGGCTATCCCGTGTTATAATTTTGCCCGAAAACGTATTATTTATAATACATCCGTCAAAGTCAACCCATTTGTCGGAATACTCAATACACCGTAATACGGTCGTAACCGTGTCGCCGGGCAAATATACAATACTATCCCGGACGTTCGCCCGTAATTCGTTAATTGTTTCCATTTGTGCCGTCGTAACCCTTTGCAAATCCCGGTTCTTTGTCTGCAACGATTTGATTAACGCCGCATCGTCCGCCCGATACTTTTTATATTCGGATAATTTTAACTCCAAATTCCCAACCTTTGCAGCGTTCAAACTATCCTTTGTTTGATAGGTTCGGACGTCCTGCAACAACGTTTCGGTATTACTCCGGTATTTATCCCGTTCGTCAGTCAATCGCTTAATACGGCTTTGTTGTACCCAAAAGGCGACGGCAACCGCCATAATGATTGCCGCCAATATTAGATATTTTTTCATGTGTTTGCCGTGTATATGATTAACGAACTATTGGGCGTTTTGCTCAATGTTAAAACATAATGTCCGCCCGCCATTTCAACCGTACTATTTATTTCGTCCTCGTTAATCTCCAATTGTGCAAAGGAAATTACGACGCCCGAAATATATACTTTTGGTATGTTGTGCAACGGGTCGGCGTTTACGGCGTCAATAAATGCGTCTATTTCCGCCTGTGGGTTCGTTACGTTTTTCGTATTTTCTTGGTTGTCCTCAACCGTAACCGTAAAAACGTCCTCGCAATCTGCAATAATAGCGGATAACAACGGGGCAATACTAATTCCCGCTTGGTTCCCTTGATTGGCAACCAATTGTTCCAAATACTCCTTTTTGTCTTTCTTTGTCATAATGGTACAAAATTAAATGTTACTATATTCAATTGCCGCATTAAAACACGGGCATTCTTTTATAAACTCCCACGGTTCAATTATACCGTCGCCGTTCAAATCCGGGGAATAATCCCGGTGTCCCTTAATCTTTGCGTCCGGGAACATAACAACTAATCGGGATAATAACCATATTAACGCCTCCTTTTGTTCCGGGGTGCGTGTGTCGGCGGATTTGCCGTTGGCATCCAATCCGCCAACGTAACAAATACCAATAGAACGGGAATTTTGCCCGGAAACGTGCGCCCCAATCTCGGAAAGATAACGCCCGGTTTCAATCGTCCCGTCCGGCAATACAACAAAATGATAACCGCAAATTCGCCCGCTTTGGGGTTGCTTCTTAAATCCCCGTTCTTTGTGCCAACCGTCGATAACATCAACGTTGACTTTTGCGCCCGGCTTGGTTGCGGTGCAATGTACAATCAAATCCGTAATCGTCCGGGTTGTTTTTTGCCCCTCCAAATACTTTAAAATCTCTGTTTGGTTCATTGTTCGCCCTCCTTTTCTTTATCGTTAATAATATCGCTATCGTGTTCCCGTTGGTATCTCTCAATTATCGGTTGCCAATATCCCGGCAATACCCGTGTAAATTCCAACCGGATAACGTGGTAAATAATACGCAACGCAACCTTTGTGGGATATGCTTTAATAAGGTTTCGGAATGCGTTTTGCAAATATACATACATGAAAACGTATGTAAGCGATTTAATTACTACTTTGGCGGCTTCATTATCGCCACATTGCAGCATTACCGAATAAATAACGTGTATAATGGTAACATACAAAAGCAATTCCGCCAATGCGTTTTTAAACTTACTGAAACGAAAGTTTTTGCAATGCCTTACGCTTATCCCATCCGCCCGCATACCCGCCCAAATGTTGAAAGCAAACATTATAATTAATGCGTACATAAATCCCGCCGTTGGGGTTAAATAGGCTAAAACCGGACTTAACGACGTGGCGAATATCATACGCCATTGTTCCCACGTAAAAATTTTATCCATATCATTAAATGTTATGCCGGGGGATTGCGCCCCGGCTTGTTGTCAATACAATTTGTTAAATGCGCTTAATAAGGCTTTTAATGCAGGGATGTATGTAACTTCATCCTCGGCAATAATTGTTCCATCGTGAAAAGCCAAAAAACGGGTTTCTAATCCACTTGTTAAGGATGTATGACCGACTACATTTGTTATATTATTCCACGACGCACTCAAACCCCATAAACATTTTTTTGCTAAATCAATATCGGATAAAACATTATAATCATCTCTACCTGCCGTTTCGTTTGATATAATAATGTTATTTAAATCAACATTACGTGAACGCCATTGTAGAATATTTTGTCCGCTTGTTTTATAACTTTCTCCTAAATATTTAGATGCGCCAGTAAAAAATGAATTACCCAAAATCGCACTATCAACAATCCTACCAAATATTTCTTGTGAAAATGAAGCATTAGCCGCAAAACCGATAAAATTACTTACTCCATATCCTGCGGATTGTGCAATTCTAAACAATTTTCCACTATTGACACATTGACCGTACCAATTAATCCCATAATTACCGTTATTTACGTTTGCATTTTTATTTGTTTTTGCAAATAAATCATAAAGGGATAAATTTAGAACTAAACACATATCCGTACGATATGGTTTTGCGGCTAATATATTACCGTTTCCGTCAATTGAAAAATATCTATAATATTCCTCGTTAAAATTCAAGCCGTAATTTGTTGCGGCAATAACCAACGGTTTATTTTCTGAAAATTTATCTATCAAAGGAATTGCAGCCGCTTTATAAGATTCCGAATTTCCTATAAATGGTAATACATACAATAATTTATTTAGCCAACCATATTTTTGACCCGTTTCAAAAAAAGCGGTTACGGCTGCTAATTTACTCTCCGTAAATGTATAATTACATTCACTCATTGCATTTAGGTATAATCCTAATTCTTTATTTTCAATTATACCATATTCCGTTAAAACCGGAAAATCCCCGATAACGGTTCCCTTCAAAGTTGTTAATGTTGTCATTTTATAAATATTTAATCGTTAAAATAATCCTGCGAACCATCAGCACCAACAATATAATGTTGATAATTTAGTTTATTAGTAATCAAATTTTTGTCAAAATTCCATGAACCACCCTTTAAGAAAATTCCAACATTTATTAAATTACCTATTTTATTGAATGCCTCCGTACTCGTAACGTTAAACATTCCTTTTTCTTTTGCATATTGTAATATTTCATACAACATATATAATCGGGTATTAGGACAAGGCGTCCAATCACTCCAATTGTTAATACCTTTTTCGGTTGGTGGTTCCAAATAGTTATCGGGGTATTCGGTCGGATTACGTGCCGGATAAACCCATTCATCGGGATATGTTCCGCCCTCAGATACTAACGAACCCGGTAATTTATTTAGCCAACATGGACGGTATGCGTGTAATGCAAAGATTACCCAACCTTTTTTTTCTACGGCTTCATCAACTACTTTTTTCCATGATTCAAGTAATTCGGGCTTATAACTATTGTCCGGGTCTTCTTGTCCTATATAGCCCGGTTGTTGTTCCATTGGTAAACGTACTATTGTAGTTGTTAAAGGCGGAACGTTTACTTGCGAAATACTCACATTCCCAAAACCCCACGGAATATATCTATTTATCAATTTAACGTTTGCGTGGCTTGTTGTACCTCCCGGCGTTACCCAACATTTTGTTTTAAATCCTAATTGTGTGGCTATTTTTAACCATTCTCCCCATTGATACCAAATTGGGAACGTAGGATTATACATTATAATACTATCTGTTTGGTAATTTTTGATATATGGTTTTATGTATGGTGTTGGAACTTCAACCCATTCTTTATTAGCATTAACCATATAATTTTTATTTTCAGAGGAAACATAAACGCTTGTTGTGTTATTACTTGCTACTCCTGCATAAGTGGAATTTTCAAGAATTGTTCTTGCTAAATCACTATCTAAAGTTTCAACTAAATAATTAACATATTCATAACGTGCCGTCATTGAATGCGCCATAATCTCCCAATCTCTTTTATCTTGTAATTCTTTTGCAATCTCGCCATTTGAATTTAATTGCGGTGTACTGCTTAAAAATCCCATACGTTGCCCCTCGGCGGCTAAATTACCCCTTAATCCCAAACTCTGTAATAATGGATATAAGGTTGTTAAATATCCGCCGCCATTCATCCACGAACTCGGCAAAGATGTAGGAATATTCATATCTATTAAATCATCATCATGTACACAAAACATTGGTTGCCTATCAAACAAAGGATTACCCGGTATTTCAAATTTACCTTTTTCAACTAATACGGCGTTTTCAACTTGTGGTTGATAATATTTATTTTTATCAATTGCTGCCGAATTAGCCTTTGTCATTAATTCAATTTCATACAAACGGGCATTCAATGATTTTGAGTTTAAATTAGGTATTTCAACCCCATTTTCTGTTATATACATTATAATATTGCCGTTTTCATCTTTTATAACTTTTAAGATGCCCGGAATATCTTCTATTTGTGAAATTTCATTTGCAAAACCTCCTTTATAAAATTCAAACGACCCATCTTTTTTGATAAAACCTATTATTTTATTTTCTTTATCTTTGATAATATGTAAATAAGGGGGTATATCTTCAACCTCTTTATATATACAGTCTAATGTATCCCATATTTTTTCAATATCATCTTTTACCTTATTTACATCTACCGTCAAATCAAATATATCCCACGGTAATACATATCCGGTAGTTTTAGACCCCGTACAACGGATATAAACCGTATTGGCGGGAATTTCGGCGGCGGCAATTGTAGCGGTTATTTGTACCGTTCCCGTCCATGCGGGGGTAAATGCGGAAATAAAATTATAGTCTTTATCATAGAAAGCGCAAAACGCAATCGGGGCGGATTCTGAAATATTACCCCTTATTTGTAAATCATCTTTTCCAGTTATACGCAAATAAGGCGTACAATTCCATGCAGTTGACTCTACATTTGCTTTTCCGTCAGTCGCTCTAATATATCCAATCTCTCGGAATAAAGAGCGTACACCGTTTAAGGGTACGCCAATTTCTGTGGCTATAAAATCATTCTCCGGGTTTGTTCGACGAAATACCGTTAATCTGTTGGTTACTTCAAAATTCCCGAAATTTGTATATAACCCCGGTTCAGTTGCCAAATAAAATACATTTGATTTATCGGACGCTGGAACCGTTGACGGAATCGCCCAACCACGATACACATAACTACGATTTAGATATGTGTTTATTTGGGCAATTACCGTATTAACATCCGTTTTTGTTGCTAAATTAACTAATACGTTATATAGGTCGAAAGGAATGACATAATTATCCATTACGGTTTTTGTTCCTGAACAACGAATATAAGCCGTATTTGCCGGGATTTGGTCGGCGGGAATCGTAGCGGTTCGGGTTCCATCAGTTGCGCCCCCCGGTTGCCATACTGAAATAAATTTGTAGTCGTTATCATAGAACGCACAAAACGCGATTAAATTAGTAACGCCTTCATAGGCTTTAATTTGTAAATCCTTTGTTCTGTCAATTGGCAAAAATGGTGTATTGGTAAAATTACCCGCCGGGGTATATACATTTCCATTGTCTTTACGAATATATCCAACTCCTAAAAATAAATTCGGCACACCATTTAAAGCAATGCCGATACTTTGCGACGTCCACGACCCGGATTCATTCGTAAATACAACCATTTCGTTTGTTAATACCGTACCGTCGAAATTGGAATAAACGCCACGGGTTCCGGCAATGTAAAAAACGTTTTGGTCGGGGGTTCCCGGCACGGTTTCCGGCGTCGCAACCCCGGCAAACGTTGAATCTTTACCCACATTACTAACAATTGTTGTTAGCGTGTTTTGCAGTATATCGCCCGTTATCTCATTGTTCCCGTTTTGCTTAATAACGGCGGCAATTGCTGCTTTTAATTGTTCATAATTTCCCATACTAAATCTGTCTCTTATACACATCTCCGAGCCCACGAGACAGGCA
>ENA-OZAU01000652-OZAU01000652.1-human-gut-metagenome-genome-assembly--contig:-NODE-652-length-16467-cov-6.609006_pt1 | contig 16467 bp, 19 predicted proteins | sample MGYA00243303_ERZ653503 | MGnify/ENA primary metagenome ERZ653503 (study PRJEB26926, sample SAMN06165049) | human gut metagenome | biome: ENVO:00009003; feature: ENVO:2100002; material: ENVO:00002003...
CACACGCTGCCGTTGTTGCTCGTGGTATGGGTACATGCTGCGTATCTGGTTGCGGCGACATCGCAATGGACGAGGCTAACAAGAAGTTCACACTCGCAGGCAAGGAATTCCACGAGGGTGACTACATTTCAATCGACGGTTCTACAGGTAACATCTACGACGGCGTTATCCCAACAGTTGACGCTACAATCGCAGGTGAGTTCGGCAGAATCATGGCTTGGGCTGACAAGTACAGAACTCTTAAGGTTAGAACAAACGCTGATACACCTGCTGACGCTAAGAAGGCTCGTGAGCTCGGTGCTGAAGGTATCGGTCTTTGCCGTACAGAGCATATGTTCTTTGAAGAGGACAGAATCGCTGCATTCAGAGAGATGATCTGCTCAGATACAGTTGAAGAAAGAGAAGCTGCTCTTGACAAGATTCTTCCTTATCAGCAGGGCGACTTTGAGGCTCTTTATGAGGCACTCGAAGGCAATCCTGTAACAATCAGATTCCTTGATCCGCCGCTTCACGAGTTCGTTCCTACAGAGGAAGCTGACATTGAGAAGCTCGCAGCTGCTCAGGGTAAGAGCGTTGAAGACATTAAGACAATCATCGCTTCACTCCATGAGTTCAACCCAATGATGGGTCACCGTGGTTGCCGTCTTGCAGTAACATATCCTGAAATTGCAAAGATGCAGACAAAGGCAGTTATCCGTGCTGCTATCAATGTTCAGAAGGCACACGCAGACTGGACAGTTGAGCCTGAAATCATGATTCCGCTCGTATGCGATGTTAAGGAACTCAAGTTCGTTAAGAAGGTTGTTGTTGAAACAGCTGACGCTGAAATCGCTGCTGCAGGCATCGACCTCAAGTACGAAGTTGGTACAATGATCGAAATCCCAAGAGCTGCTCTTACAGCTGATGAGATTGCTAAGGAAGCTGACTTCTTCTGCTTCGGTACTAACGACCTTACACAGATGACATACGGCTTCTCAAGAGATGACGCAGGTAAGTTCCTCAACGCTTACTATGATGCTAAGATCTTCGAGAACGATCCGTTCGCTAAGCTTGACCAGACAGGCGTTGGCAAGCTCATGGAAACAGCTATCAAACTCGGTAAGCCTGTAAACAACAAGCTCCATGTTGGTATCTGCGGTGAGCACGGCGGCGATCCTTCTTCTGTTGAGTTCTGCCACAAGATCGGTCTTGACTATGTATCATGTTCACCGTTCCGTGTTCCGATTGCTCGTCTTGCTGCTGCTCAGGCTGCTATCGCAAACAAGTAATCCACACAGGATGTATTGACAGGTAACTTAATACAAGTTTATTCCTGATATAAAATCAGAGGGTGTTCCAATCGGAACACCCTCTTTTTGATTTATATTTCTCAAAATCGATCCTTTTATACAATAGTAATAGATAATAATACAAAAAGTTACTAAGTTGTTTTTAGCAGATACTTACGCGTCAAGCAAGAAGCTATAAATTTATTTTTGCTCGATTATGCAAAATTGTAATAGTTCCGTCTATGTTAACACCAAATATAAAATCAACTAAGTATGCACATTCTTTAGATTTCGCCGTATATTTTTCTGTTGGCAAACCAATACCATAATAAATACTGTCTATTTCATAATCAGAAAGTAAATTATTTATGGCACAGGTATACTGATTATTTTCAATTAGTGCATTGACTTTTTGGTAATCAGGTAAATAAAATCTGTCTTTATTCTCAAAAAATAAAGCGATTTTATTTTTTACTGCGACAATATCAGGTATAATAGAATCTTTAGTCTTTTCTCCAATCACATTGTCGGAATGCAGCACTCGCCCCGTACCGCTTTGCGGAAAATCAAAGCAAATAATATTCCAATAATTACTAATTAATTGCTGTAATAATGATTTCGTTACCTTTTCTTCTGTCATTCTATGCATCCCTCCATAAAGATCCATCAGGAAACAAAATAGCATCTGCAAAATATGAATATACTCGAATATGCTTAACTTTTGAATATGTAGAGCCGTATCTAACCTGCATAAAATATCTAGGAATTTCTTTATTGTCAAGATCAACGTAATTCTTCACCAATAGATTATTACGAGAACAACTTTTTACATCTTTAAAGAAATCTTCAATGGTAGAATTTTTTTCATTATGAATGATGATTGTTTTGTTAACCTCGTCAAGATCAATTCTTCCCCATACCATTACCAGATTGTTTCGCCTATCTTCAAATGTTAAACCTTGACGACACGATAAATAATCTATTGCTGCTAAACAACCAGGATATGGATCACCTCTAAATCCTGCATTTACTTGATATAATACAGTCTTCTTCCTTGATTTTAGAAGTTCACCTAACACATAACCATCTGTTTCATATTTAGAGAGATAATTTATAAGATACTCTGTAGGAATTATTTTCACCGCTGAAAGAGGCGACATTTGTTCAATCACTTTCCCATTTGCTTTAGTAACAAATTGGTTTTGCATATCATTTCGCTTATTTCTTATTACTATGTTACCAAGTAGTCGAGAACGTGCTGGTATAACACCAAATTTTTCTGTTTCGTCAATAATTTCGTTAATTGCATCAACCATATAATGCATACTGTTTGAATTAGAATCAGGACAACCGGGATACTTAACAATGTCCAAATCAAAACATAAACCCTTATCTATAAAGTGGGGAGAGGATTCAGGATTATTACGATATGTATCTATGTCATCAGATGGGAAATAATACAAAAGAGCAGGAATATTATACACACTCATGACACCTTCTAATGCTCTAAAGATAAGTGGATTAATCTCATCCCATTTAGTTTTTATATCGCCACTTTTTTTATCAATTCTTGAAATTAGCTTTCCTTCAGGATAAATGTAAAATGTAGGAACACTATTTTCAACAGCCGCTGCGATCCTCGCAAACCTCTGAAAAGCATTATGCCCAGTCCCTGCCTCCGTTGTTACCTCAATAGAAAATACAGGTTCATTATCCTTTTCAACAATCAGATCTGGGGCATCAAGATAAAGAATCTTTCTGATATGATCAGGCATTGTATGAAACCTTGTTGGGTTATTAGCGTCACTTTCATATATTTTGTTTTTTTATAATCTTCGTTTGTCGTGAAAGTAATGTATGGTCAATAATATAATCTGCAAAGCTTTCCGTACTGTACCAAACTCTATACATTATCTTTTCCTCCATTTTTCTAATATCTTCTGCTATTGGTAAGACTATATTGTACACAAGAAGTGGCGGCACAGCATTTCCTGTTTGAACTCGCTCTTGTACTATGCCTCCAAGAAAGACATAACTATCAGGAAAACTCTGTATTCTTGCACGCTCTCGTATTGTAAGTCCTCTAGGCTGTGTCGGATGTCCGAATTGAAATTGTGGACGAATGCCACCAGCCAATTGCGTGGGACTTGGTGCGTTTTCACGCAAACGAATTCTTTGCTTAAATTTAGAATACATAGGTTTTCCTTGTTCAGTTGATGCAATCATATTAATTGTTTCTTGTGGATGATTGGGCGAAATATGATTACTTAGCTTTTTAGGATATGGTATAGTTTCAATTTCACCAATTCCTCTCATCAATTGCTGGTATTTATTTCTTGCAGATTTGGTATATACTATCATTTTTTCGTGATTTCCAAGTTCAGGAAGATCAGAGATTGCATCATAAACGGTTCGATACTGATTTTTAAACTTACCAACAGGAAAAACATATTTACTAGTAAGACCTCTACCTTGCCTAACACCAACAAATATTAACCTCTGACGAATTTGTGGTACACCATAATCCGCTGCATTTAATAAGTTTACAGTTGTGTTGTATCCTAGCAAATTCATATAATTCGTAATTTCTTTTTCAAATCTTCCACCAGCAGTACTCCTCATCCCTGATACATTCTCAAGTATTATATAATCAGGATCAAATTCTTTAACGAATTTCATATATTCTAAAAATAAGAAATTACGCTCGTCATTATCGTTGTGCTTTCTGTTTGCGATAGAAAATCCTTGGCATGGCACTCCACCTGTAATTAAATTTATTTTGTTTACACCTTTATCTTCAAGTAAATGTTTAATGGCTTTAGGATTGATTTTTGTGATATCGCCTAAGCAACCAATTGAATTAGGATGATTATATGACCAAGTACGCATTGCAGGTTCAAAATGATCTATACCAAGGACGGATTCAAATCCAGCCCAAGAACAACCAACAGCAAAACCACCTGCGCCACTAAACAAATCAATCATGGTTAATTTGTTTACATCATGTCTAAAATTATCAAGATTAAAATAAGTGATTTCATTATCACATAAATAAGAACTTTTTTCTACAGGGACATTCTTATCCCAAATGTTTGACATAACTAAATAACTCCTTGCTTACATTAACATTATTAATTAACTAAGTGCCTTAAAACATCATATTTTAATTTAAAAATTACTTTTTCAACGAAAAGAAATAAAGCTATATGAAACTTAACTTTTATTACTGATATAGCTATAAAAATAAATTAAAATTCCCTCACATATACATACGCTGTTCTGTATGCTTCCATCAGTCATCCTTCTTTCCGGGAACAGCCTCCATGCCAAACATTGAGAGTGCTTGATTTACCTTGTCCATACGAACTGTTTCCTTGCCTTGTTCAAGTTCACGAACAAAACGAAGTCCCAGTCCGCTTCTGATTGCAAAGTCCTCTTGAGTGAGTCCTGCTTCTTTTCTTTTTTGTTTAATAAATTCAGCAATTTTATTCATACCATCATTATACACCCTATCGGGTATAATTTCAATATCATATTATCTTAACAGATAAATTATACCCGATAGGGATTGTTTTACCTACTGAATTCATCATTTATACCCGATGAGGTATAATAATAGCAAAAATATAATTAAGCCTAAGCGTTTGCAGAGTGCTTTTTATAAGAATTTATATTCACGCAAAAAATGACAAGCTGAGATTTTTCAACTTGTCATTTTTATTTTTGGTCATGGTTATTTAATTATTTGAATGGTTTTGCAAAGCTGCAAAATTTATTAACATAGCTTGATTAAAATTTTAATCAGGATTTTATGCATTTACATAAGAAATTATCACATTAAGATGTAACGGAAAATCTGCTTTCACACGCTTTTCTATGAGCTTCTTCTCTGCGTCTGTTTTTGTATCCGAAATTTTAATATCCACACGGTTTCTTGTGGGAGCTTCAGCAATTGTAAAATTTTCCACACCGTAACCTCTGACAATTCTTTTGAAATCGTCGGGAGTGCACTTTCCGCCAACCTTCTGCTCAGATATTTTAAGCATTTCCCTTCGTTTTTCAAGCGGATAATCGGCATTGATTTTACCGACAAATCTTTCCCTTTCGGTAATTCCGCAGTTTTCCGCTGTGTCAATAAACAACTCCCGTTCCATAGTTTCAAGCATATCAAATTCCGTGTTCAAACCCTCTGCATATGCCAAAAGTTCCGCTCTGATATTTGATTTTGCCGTAACTTTGTAAAGTCCCGTACTTTCTAATTTGGTTTTCATCGAATCAAAGCTGTTCATCACTTCACCCCAATCGTAACTGTACCGACAGTAAAACATTGCGACTTTGCCACCGTCACATCCTGCATATCCGTGTTCCAGTTGTAGTTGGTTATACAACCCGTGTCAATCAGTCTTGCACCGAGTTCCGACAATCTGAATGTTCCGCCGATAGGGATTGAATTCACATATTCCGCAAAGGCATTTTTGAGCAACTCCTTGACTTCATTGGAAGAATATCCGTCCTCCGCATAGGCAACAACACTCATATTGCAAGCGGTACGCTGGGCATTCGACACAATAACATCAACATTAAGCTCCCTCTGCTTTTCCAAAAGTGACTGAACCTTTGCAACAACATTCGTACCCAATGATGCATCCGCACCCGTGACATAGACATTAACCGTACCTACACCCCTCACTTTGCCGACGGCACTCGCCTTTGCAACACCGTCAACCGTGAGTGCAAGCTGTTCGTAATATGCCGCATTCGTGCCGTTGGAGGTGTTTATATATGTATCTCTTATGCGTTTGCGAAGTTCATCGTCCGTTTCGGCATCGCAACCGCCCGTAAATTTCTCACGGTTTGTAACCGTTTCAATCTCTGTCGGCACACTCACGGGAACAACCGCACAACCAAGCCCGATATTACCGTTACTTCCCGCCTGTTCAGCCTCGGCATAAACACTCACAAGCGTGTTTCCGGCACTGATTTCTTCATCCTCGGTCGTAACAAATCGTATCGGCACAAGGTCGGCAGTAGCCACAACACACCCCTTTGGAATTATAATATCGTGACTGCACGGCTGAGAAATATTGAAGGTAATTTCGCCCGTTGACTTCATCGCCTTTTTGCGTTCAATACCTCTCTGCGATGCGAGTTTATCAAGGCATTCACCGCTTGCGCTCACTGCAAACATCTGTCTTTTCCACCACTCAAGGTTCGTCTGCAGCTTAAAAATCTCGCCGGCAAGCACCTTGAGCCTGATTGCAATGTCGCTCACCTCGTTAAAGCTGTCACCTGTTTCATGCTCATAGGCATTCTTCATTCTGCCGTAAATTTCATCATAGGTTTCCATTTATCTGCACCTTCCTTGTAATATCATCAACCGTAAGGTCAATCGTAATCTGTCTGCCAACCGACTTAACGCTTGCATAGGTATTTTTCATTTTTGCAAGCGATTCATTAGCAAGCAGTTCAATCTGCTTTGCCGAGAGTGTTTTGTCCTGCAAAAGCACCTTTGAACCGAAATTTCTGTCATAGACAAATCCGCCGAGTTTTGCCGAAATGCAAAGCACAGCCTGTTGGAATTTTGCGTCACTCCCCTCAAGCAATACCGTATTACCCGAAGAGCCGATAACGATATCACCGTTTTTAATCATCGTATCCCTCATACTACACCGCCTTGCCGTTGATAAGAACCCTGCCGTCATTTTTCAACACAATACTCGCTCCGCCCTTTGACGAGAGCATAACCTCGCCCTCATCAAGTTCAACATTTTTTGCAAGCACGCCAAGGCTCACTTCACCGTTAGCAAGCGGCAAGACAACCGCCGACTCTCCCACGGGAACAACGCTTGCAAAGCCATACGGCACGCAACATTTTATCCCCCTGTGTTCTTCCGAGGAATCCACCGAAACCGTGTTTCCCGAACTTTTCACACCGCCCTTTTCGGCTTTCGGGGCGGTAATCGAATTTTTAGTTATGTAATTCATCAGCCACATCGCCGTTCTCCTTTCCAAGCACAACCGTTGTGCTTTCACCGTTTTTCCCAAGTAAATATTTAATGCTTTTCACAATCAAGCCCTCTCTTTTTCCGATGAGAGAGTCGTCAATCACAGCCCTTCTGCCGACAACTCCGCACAGACATTCTGCACATTCAAGCATTATTTCAAAGCTCTGCCTGTTGCCGTTTTCAATCATTCTGTCGGCTGTTTTTACCGCATTGTTGTCGAGAAAAGCGTTTACATACCTCACCCTTTTAATCCTGTCGGCAACGCAATTGTTGCTTATAACGCTCTTGTAACCGCCGTATTCCTCGGTGCGTAGTTTGATTTGCGAAATCACCTTGCACGGCTTTATGTACTCACGGAGAGATGTGTAGCCTACTCCGTTTCTGCCGAACACAATCGGCTTTGCACCGCCGTAAGTTCCGCACATCAAAGCAAATCCCGCACCCGTAATTCTCGGACTTTTCCCGTATCTGCCGTTGCAGAATTTTTCAAGCACCTGCCACTCGGTCATGCCCTTTTCAATTTTGATTGTGCCCATAAACGGATGTTCGTCACCGTCATATCCGACAATTCCGAACGGCTTTAAATGCCTTTCAAAAATGAACTTTGCCGCCGGGTTCACATATGTAACAGGCTCTGCCTCATTGTCGAGAAGCCTTCCGGCAAGACTTCTTGCACTCAGCCTTACAATCGCACCGTCGGTTCTCACAATGCTGACAATCTCGTCAGCCTGTCCCACAAACACAAGCGACTTGCCGTCATAAGCCTCAAGTATATCGGCATTTCCGAACTTCTCGTCATACGGCACAGTCATCACAAGCTCATCGGCAGGCACATCGACATCTGCCGAAATTTCTGTCGTGAGAACATTTTTAATTTCACACCTTTTGCCGTTTTTATCAGTAAAAAAGTAAGTCAGCACAGCTTAACCCTCCTTGTTCCGAGGTTTTCATCGGGGAACTTAACATCGGGATTCAGCCGCACAAGCTCGTCAATTTTCACCCCTGTTTTGTATGCAATGTCCCACAGGGTTTGTCCGTTTTCACAGTCAAAATATGTAATTACCGTTTTCTGCTTTTTCTCCATAACCTCACGGAACACAAAGCTGTATTCAAGCACATTCGGCTTTGGCTCACCCTTTATTTCAAGCTTTTCAAACACAGCATAAATGCTCGGCAGATTTGGCACGGAGAGCACTTCCTTTCCGCTGTTTTTGAACACCTCAAACAGCCTTTCAAACTGTTCTGCACAATCCTCGCCGTACAGCTGTCCCGAACCGCTGATTTTCATATTCTTCCGCCCCATATCCTGAACGGAAGATTCGCCGAACGGACTTTTCATTTCTGCAACGCTCCTGTCACATTCAAAGCTGATATTCTGCGGATTGTGATGCCACACATATTCACCGAATTTCATCGGCACCGGTTTCATAGGCTTTTCGCCTCCTCTTCTTCGTCAAGTCTGCGACTGTAACGACGGCTTTCCCTTTCAAGGAATTCACCGAACATTTCGGTATCTTTACCGCCGTTCTCAGACTCCGCAAGCCTGTAAAGTTCGTCTGAATTTTTATCATTCATATAATTTTCCTCTCGTCGGCACTGATTTTCACGGTTGCAAGAATACTTCCGCTGCCCTGAGTAACGCTTGAAAATTCAAGCACTTTGCAATCCGTGTAAATGATTTTCTTCTTTGCAAGGTCAAGTTCAAGACTCTTAAAGCTGTCACGCTCCAAAAACGGAGTTTTATCCGTAATCTTCATCACAAAGGTAAGTTCCCATTCATTTGAAACAATCCTTTCAACGGGCTTGTCATTGAAAAATTCCTTGATTTCCGTGAAGGAGTTCTTTCTTGTACAGGTTGCCTTTTCAACGCCGCCGAGAATTTTCCCCTCACATTTCAACATGGCATTTCCGCAATTTTCAAATTCAAAGCCGTCCATTTAAACCTCCTCGCAAAGACAGAATTCCATATTAAAACTCACCGTTCTGTAAATTGCGTTCATATCGGGATCAAATTCAATTGACGCCGCCTCGCTGTGGGTAATCGTCTTTTCCGCATCGGCAGTTTTAAGTCCGAGAAGAATTTCACTTACCACTTCCGAAAGACCGCTTCCGTTCTCGGTTGCAGGAGCATACACCCTGATTTCAACTCCTGCATTATAGCTTTCACCCTTGATAGACGGCGAAAGGTATCCGCCGATATAACTTTTCTCCGTTGACATATCTCTCACCGACACAACGGCAATCATTCCGTTCACGGGTGACGGTGCTTCATCAGAGCCGTATTCTCTTATAAATCTGACATTTTTCAAAGCCTCATTTACCTTTAATCCTGCAATAATACGGTCAACCTGTTTCTCAATTCGATTCAAAATCATCCCTCGTTTCTTCTCTGTATGCACACAGAACAGCCCTTACATAAATCGGATTGTCCTTCACATAATATTTTTCGCACCTTTTAACAGTATATTTACCGTTTTCACTTTCTATTACGCTTTTTTCCGAATCAAGCAGAACATCGGGCGGTGCAATAAATAAAAACAGCTTCGTTTTTCTCATACCCAGTTTATGCCGTATACTGTCATAATTCTGATTGCTGTTGTATCTCAAAGGTGAAATAAAGGCCTTTGTTCTAACCGATTTACCGCCGTTTTTAACGGTAACATCACAGCCGTATCTGTTTAATATTTTCCCGATAGACGGTGAAATATTCATCATATCACCCCAAGCAAAAATTTTTCTCTGCCGATAAGGTCCTGCGACTTGTCGGCATATTCCCTCCACAGCTTTTCGGCACGGCTTTCGCCGTCCGCAGATGATGAAATTTTCAAATCACCTGCGGAAAAAGAAGAAATGCTGTCATCATTGCAAAGGGAATACAACTTAAAAGCGTAAACGGCACACAGGTTTTCAAGTCTTAATTCGTCATCCTCCGAAAGATTTCCCTTCGTAACAATCGAATTAACATACACCACGGCATCGTCAATAATGCTTTTCCATTTGTATGCTTCAGCACCGTCAATACCGCTGTATAATGCAAAACGCTTTGTAATGTTTGCAATGTTCAAGGCAATCCCTCCTTAACAGCTCATCACCTTTGACGCCTCTGTAAAGATTTTTGAAAAACCGGCGGTACAGGTAACTGCGGCTCTTTCAAGCTGACGGTCAATAAGCTTGTCGTAATCTGTAACAACACCGCCTGCCTGAACCATTTCAAGCGCACAGTTTTTGTCAAGACCGATAATCTTACCGCCCTCAAGCTCGGGAGTGTGAAGAAGGCTTGCACCGAGAGGTGTAATCATTCTGCCCGTAGCCTGAAAATCAAGACCTGCGTTTGAATCCTGAAGCTGAGAAAGCGAAAGAATCTTCTGCATTTCGGGAGTTGACGCAAGAATTGTGTTGAGTTCATACGGGGCAAGCTCCGTCCAGAGCTTTAAAAGGTCCTCATATGTAACCTTGCCGCCTGTTGCAACATTAAGTGTGCCGGCGGGATTTTCATTGCCGTCACCGTTCACAAGCACATCAATCGCATCTTTAAGCTGTGCTCTTGCAATATATGCGCCAATCTGATTGAGTGTTACGGTAAAGAGGTCAAGGCGCTGGAAGCGAAGTGCCTCATATGATGCAACAAGCATTCTGCCACGCTTGTGGAGCTTAACAAGGTTTTCTCTTGTCTTAACCTCAGTCTGCGGAATCTTTGCACCCTCGCCGACGAGTTTAAGACTCTTGTCATCCTCACTCGGAACAGATGCAATACTGCGGTAATCCATACCCTCAATGTCTGTCACGGTTGCCACAAGATTTGGGAGAATATCCGCTCTCTCCATGCCCTGCATAACGGCTCTGCTCACATATTCGGGGAAAAGTGCCGCAGAGTTTGAACTCTGAAAAAACTTTTCAACACAGTCGCTGTTTCTGCCCTTAACCTTAATGTCAAAGCGTTTGAGCTGACGGGAAAATGCGTCAAGTCCCTCAAGTGCAGTACCTCTGTAATTTTCTGACGGATCAAGCTTTTCAAGTGCGCCCGAAATTCCGCCCTTTGTCTGATACATACCCTTTTCAATTGTAATATTTTCAAAATTTGCCATAATATCTTCCTCCCCTTATCAAAGAATAAATCCGACTGATGTGTCTGTTGAGTCAAGCACAAGGTACTCTCTGCCGGTTGTTGTAACCGACACGCCGCCGTCTGCCGTTGCAGAAAGCTTTTTGTAGCCGACGGCGATTTTCTTGTCGCTCTTAACCTTTACATAGCCCGAAAGCTGAACAACCGCATAACCGCCTCTCACGCTTACGCACACACCGCAAAAGTTCTCGCTTGCGTTACATTTTGCAACAGTGCAGTTGTCCTTCATCTTAACAGGCACGCCTGCCTCTGTAAGTGTTTCGTCTGCAATAAATGTTGCGGCATTTTCGCCGAATCCGTTAAAATTTACATTCATAATAATACCTCCGTTAAATACTGAACTGACCGTTTTCCACGGTGTTATTTCTCTTGTCCTGCTTGCAGTAAAGCTGCGGAACAGGCTCAAAAGCTGCTTTCTTTTTCTTTTCAAATGCTGACTTAAATTCTCTGAGCTGTTCAATTGTCATGCTCTTTGCCACGCTCTCCATTGTTTCGCCCGAAATGTCAGGCTGAACAAAAGCGGCAAGTCCCACAACATCACGGGTAAGGCTTTCACGGTACAGCACACCGTCCTTAGCCGACTTTTTAAGCCCGTCAATATATTCGCACAGCTTTCTGCTGTCGCTCTCATCAAGTGTAAAAGCCTTTTTGTTTTCAATGGCTTTAAGAATTTTCTCCATATCATTTTCCTTTCCAAAAATTTTGTGACTTTTCGTAATGCCTGCCCTCTTTTGTGACGGCACGGCAACAAAGCTCCATTCGTATGCGTCATACGGGTTCACAAGTTCACCGCAACAAAGCTTTGAGCCGTAAACCTCGCCCTTTTTGTGAGTACACATCGAGATGTCCTCACCGCACACATTGCACACAACCCTGCCAACGGCACAGCCAACACTTACTTCCTTGATAATTCCGCTGTCAATCGCAAGAATAATATCCCTGTTGCTCTCACAAACGGGAAGATATGCCCTTGCCTGGAGCCTGTAGTAATCGTCACCCAAAGCCGTTTTCTGACCGTCAATTTTCTCAACCTTACAGCTGAAAATTCTTGCCGTCTGATTTTTGGCACTCGGATTGTGGTCAATAATTCCCGTCTTGCCGACAAAAAGCTTTTCAAGCTCATAAAGCGAATCTGTTGTAAAGCGTTCGCCGTCACGGTCAACATCGTTGTCACACAGCACAACCGAAAACGCATACACCTCATTTTTTGCAAGATTTCGCCTTGTAAAGCGGTTAATCAGTTCGAGTTCATCATCGCCGACAGTCTGATTTTCACCGTCAACAACGCCCGAAACACCGCTTTTAATAAGTTTGTTATCCTTCATTCTGCACCTCCGCTCCAATCTGTCTTTCAATGTTCATCGCATTTGCATTGTTAAGTCTTGCCTGAGAAAGCTCAACCGCATCCTGAAGATTAATCTTGTCCCACTCAATCTTAAAGCTGTCGTTATAACCGCACATTTTAAGATGAGCCGACACAATTTTTGTAATCACGGGTTCAAGCACGGTGCGGTAGTAAGCAAGCTCGCTTGTAAGAATATCCGCCTGCTGTTCGCTCATTCTCTCCGTACTCGACCACGAAATGCCGAGCAAAAACGGCGGAATACCAAGCTTTGCGATAATCTGCTCAAGAATATGCCTTACGGGAATGTCGCAGTCGGGCATATCGCTTTCAGCGCCGATAACCTTAATGCTGACATCGCCGACCGACACAAAATCACACACGCTGTCGCTTCTCATCGCCTTTTTCCACTCATCGGCAACCGCCTGTGCATTTTCTCTGCTCACAGCCGAACCGTTTGAATCGGGATTGAGAGTAACCGCAAAACGGATATCGCCAACCCTCTCCCAGTTTGTTTTTACCGACTCAAAAATCCTCAAAAGTATTGAGCTGACAAACGGCAAACCGCTGAGTATGGAAGTACCGCACACAGTACCCGGCTTTGGATTAAGCAAGGTTGCAAAAATCCTTTCCGGATGCTTAGGTTCTTCGGCTGTACCGTTGCCGAGTGTGTAAACCGCAAGCTTCAGCGGAGAAGAATCCGCTCTGATTTCAACATCGTCAAGGCTTGCATTGTACAATGCGCAAATTCCTTCACCGTCACTATCGGGAACAATCTCACCGACCGCCTGTCCGTAGGTGAGAAGCGAATCAAGATAGCAAAGCACAAAACTTTCAAGTCCCATCATTTCACCGTTTGTGCGGACATTTTTAACAAAGCTGTCGGCAATCTTCTGACTTTCAGCCGATGAAGTCACAATTTTGAATCCGCCGATAAGTCTGATAATTTTGCAGAGTGCCGCATCAATAATCGGCACAGACTCACGCAAAGTTGTGTACAGCTGCCTTTCCGTTCTCGACTGAACGGCAAATCGTGAGAAAATCGGCGAATTATTTCTCGTTTCTCTCAAAACGGTCTGCACCGTCTTTATGCTCTCGGTCTTTTTATTTTTTCTGCCAAGCCTCAAGCTGTTTCCTCCTGTCTTTTGGTTGCAACGGCAAAGAATCCGTCACAACCGTAAATTTTCGTAGCGACAAAATATCTTATGTCGTCCATTGCATGATCGTTTTCCTTAACAGGTGCGTCACTGCGCCCCGAGCCGTCCCAACGGTAAAGCGAAAATTCCCTTCTTGCGGCTCTGCAATTTTTGCAGATTCTAATTTTTCTGTCCTTCAAAGCCTGCGAAGTCTGTCTTATGCCGTTGATAACATTGTTTTCAGCCGACACAACCGTGTATTTTCCGTGTCTCCTTATAACCTCAATAAAGCTTGCGGCAGACGGATCGACAATCACACATTCGATTTTCCGCCCGTCAATCAGCTTTTCAAGTCCGTCATAATGCTCCTCGTCGGTCTTTTGAAAGCCCTGAGTGCGTGAGTTGAAGTAGTATTCGTCAACCCTGTACCACACGCCGTTTTTTCTGCCCCACAAACCGAATGATGCGGGATTTACAGTACCGTAATCGCACGATACCGCCCAGCTTTCAATATCTGACGGAATATCGCAGTACATCCTTTCATTGTCCATAAACGGATAAACCGCACCGAAAACGGCTACCCATCTGCCTTTTACGAACCTCTCGTAAAACACACCCGAATACAGACTTTCATACCTTTTGACAACTTCGGGCTTCAAAGACGGATTGTCCTGCATTGTAAAGTGCAGATATAACGCATTTTTGTCACCGCACTTTTTAATCCACTCACGGTAGAACCAATGCTCAGGAAATTCGGGATTGCAGTTAAACCAAAATCTTGAACCCGACACGGAACATCTCGCCAATGCCTGTTCAACGAACGACCTCGGCATCAACGCAACCTCGTCAAAAAGCACACCCGAAAGCGTCATGCCCTGAATGAGTGATGCGGATGACTCGTCCTTGCCTCCGAAAAGATAAAACCTGTTCATCACTCCGTTAACGCTCACGGTCAAAATATTCTGCGACAGCTTTTCTTCACACTTAAAACCGAGTGATTTCAAAATCGGAATCACGGGCGTAATCATATTTCGCCTTAAAGAACGGATTGTCTTTCCGCAAAGTGCAAAATCCGAATTTGCAAAATCGTAAAAGCTCCACAAAATGAACGACAGCGACATACAAAAAGTCTTTCCGCTGCGCACAGCACCGTCACAGATGATTGCGTCCCTGTCACGAAAAGCCGACTCCCTGTTCCACCACGAAAGCACGGTAAGCTGTTTTTTAGAAAAAGCTTTAATTTCCATTTTCCCTGTCATTCACCGCCCTTGCGCTGTTTGAAATGGCATCAAAAAGCTGTTTTGCGCCTGTTTCATGCTCACCGCCTGCACCGAGTTTTTCAAGTGCCTTTAGCCTGTCAAAAAACTTGATTTCCATTGAACCGTCCTTCGGTCTTTTAATCTCCGACACAAGGAACAAATCCATTCCCTCAAGATCCTCCTTGCTCGGATCACTTTTGTAAAGCAAAGAAATTGCATCGCAAATGCTCCCGAAAGCCAACCGCTGATACCCTGCCGCCGCCATGTTGGCAAGAGATTTTTCTCTTAGCCGTGACAGCCGTTCAAGCTCGGCTGAAATTTCGGGACGGCAGATAAGCTCTTCCCCCTTCTGCTCACAATCCCCCGTGTAGCCTGCCTTTTCTGCGGCAAGCTCGGAATTTCCCGAACCGAGAAATAAACTGCAAAACTTCTTTTCCCTACCTGTCAATTTTCTGATATCTCGTCACCTCCGTTTTTCGAGAGGCCTTATCAACGCCCCTCACTTATACCTGCAAAATTCAAAAAAATTGCATACTTTAATGCAATTTTCAAAAATATTTTTAAAAATAATTATTCACAACCAAAAATCAATAGTCAAAGATATCCGCCTGATCCCCCTCAGAAAGCCGTCTTTTCCGAATCAGATAATAAAAAAAGGATTTACACATACAGAAAATCTGTATGTGCAAACCCTTTGCTTAATATTATTTACCACTTTTGTGAGGTAAAACCGATTAATATAATTGTCAGTCAAGCTTTCTTCCGCAATTCTGGCAAAATTCGCTGTCCTCAGAATTATCCGTGTAACAAAACGGACAGCGTTTTAAATTTACCGTTGCAACATTGTCATTAGCCGCACCGTTGTATGTCTGCGGATTTTGATACTGCGATTGATTTTGATATTGCACCTGATTCTGATAATACGGTGCAGTAGGCATTGCCGAACCTCTGTCATCAACGAATGTCGTATGTTTTATTACCCATTTTTTAATGTAAACAGAATAAAACGGAACAATAAACATCGAAATTATAGCATCAACAATAATTGCGACTATCAAATTCGGCAAAATATTATATGAATATTTTGTGGTCGTAATTGCCATAATAGGAAGAATACTAAGAATCAGACCGACAATAATCTCCCACGCAATCATTTTTCCGAAAAGCTGAGCGGCTGTACCGTTAAAATAAAGTCTTTTTCCGTTCACAACCGTGTGACTTGTTTCCCACCTCAGTTTAAGGCAGGACGCCCATGCCGCACCAAAACCGAATGTTATAAAAATAATAATTGAACAAAGTATGTTCTGTCTCTTATACACATCTCCGAGCCCACG
>ENA-OZAU01000704-OZAU01000704.1-human-gut-metagenome-genome-assembly--contig:-NODE-704-length-15569-cov-6.759894_pt1 | contig 15569 bp, 7 predicted proteins | sample MGYA00243303_ERZ653503 | MGnify/ENA primary metagenome ERZ653503 (study PRJEB26926, sample SAMN06165049) | human gut metagenome | biome: ENVO:00009003; feature: ENVO:2100002; material: ENVO:00002003...
GATTTCTGCCTGTCTCGTGGGCTCGGAGATGTGTATAAGAGACAGATCTATAACAGTCCAATAATAATACTTTTGATTTTTCGGAAGATTCAACTTCATATTATACCTCTCAATTGTTAATACTTGTCTAAGTTTATCAATCTATTTTTCTTATGTCAATAATTATAAAATAAATTCGGCATTTACGGCAATATATGCGTATTTTTCAAATATTAACTATTATAAATGACAGACAAAATACTCGGTCATTTCTGTTTTAAACAATCGGTCTTTAAACAAAAAACAGACTGCACCGTGATGCAGTCTGCTGTAAATTATGACACACGCTCACATATTACATAGTAACGGTCAAAACCGCCGTTGCCGTCACTTATGCAGGTAAACATCGTGAGCAAATCTCTGTCCTTCTGCAAATAGCAGTCGCCTGATTCGCTCGGCTTATTGACTTTGGTTTCAACGACCTTGTAATTGAGTGTATCCCAATAATTTGTGATTGAAACCCTGTCACCGATTTTGAGGTTTCGAAGGTTGTCAAAGAATATTCGACCGATGTATCCCGTGTGACCTGCAAGGACTGCGTTTGTATTCTTACCGCCGATCGGCAATGAGGTTGCACTCATATGTGCCGCACCGTAGCTCATATTTGAGCTGTTCGCACCGAGGTAAATCGGCAGACGCATATTTATTGTTTCGGCGGTAACATAACCGTAAATGCCGTCCGTTATGCCGTAATCCTCAAGATTGACGGCAGCCTGTGAATAGGTATCGTTGCGGAGCATTTCATACTGGTTTGTTTCAAGTTTTTTGTTGTAGGCAACGCTGTCATTGAAAAGTCTGTCGAGGTCAGCCTTGAAAACAACGGGCTGTTTGGAAGTACGCTTGCCGTCCCTATCAATTTTGTAACCCTCTTCGTCAACCTTGCCGTCCTTGACCGCCTGTTCAAAAGAGCCGTCCTCAGCTTCTTCAACACGGGTATCAAAGCCGTCAGCCTCACCGTTTGAAATCTGTGTTCCGATAAAATTTGATATAGGGGGGAATGCGACAAGACCTATTCCGACAACGAGCATTGCTATTGCCACACCCGTAAGTATTTTTTTAATCATCGGAATCACCGCCCGAATCATTCTGATTTTCGTCAGCCGAGTCATCTCTCAGCCGTTTTGCACCGTTTGACTTCTTCTTTTTACGCTTGAGCAGAAATACAACCACAAACACAACAAGTGCAACAAAGCCGACAATTATGCCGATTGCGACTGCATAAGGGATTTTGTAACCGAGAAAGAATATGTAACCGTTGTCAAACTTTGCAAGCGACTCGCCCGTTTCAATATACTTTGTATCGTCATAATCGACACGCTTGCCACGCACGAGAAGTCTGTGAGTATTAATGCCGTATGGGGTACAGGTGAGGAGCGTTACAAGGTCTTCACCGTCAACAATTCGCAAGGAATTGATTTCCGAGGGGAGAACAACTTCGATTTGATCAACCTCATATTTCAGCGTTCTGTCGAGAATATGAACATAAAATTCATCGCCTACTTTCATATCAGTGAGATAATCAAAGAAAGTTTCTCCCGGAAAACCCGAATGGGCAGAAATTACGGAATGTGTGCTTGCACCGCCGACAGGCAGGGAAGTGTTTTGAAGATGCCCTGCACCTTTAGAAAGAATCTCTTCGCTTGTGCCGTGATAAATCGGCAGATAAACATTGATTTTCGGCACATCAATATAGCCGATAAGACCGTTATCATCAATATTGAGAGTTTTCTCATAATTTGCACCGATTTTCTGAAAAGCCTTTTCGTCGAACGGGTCGGTAATTATCATATTATTTGAAAGGCTGTTATTGTACTTAGCAGCCTCTTCAAACATTTTTTGAGTTTTCTCACTCGGCATCTGAGCAACCCTGTCGGTGTACTCCTTAACCCTGCTTCGACTGACATAGTTATTAATTGCGGAACTGACAAGCGGATAGCTCATTATGCCGATTCCTGCAACGAATATTAAAACTATTAGTAAAATTGACAGCTTTCGTTTCATAAAATTTTCCTTTTCTGCGTGTTTTTGTTCCGTTGTTATTATACTACATTTTGCCGTGCAGGGCAATACACGGCGAGCCGCCGTATGGACAGATATTATCCGCATATACGGCTCTTGTGTAAATAGAATGGGGATGCGTTGCCGCATCCCCTGAAAATTACATATATTACAGATTTTAAGATAAAAGATATTCAATCAATTATTTAGCTGCTTTCTTTCTCTTAAGAACAAAGAGGAGAACACCTGCGCAAGCGATAAGTGCTGCACCGCCAACATAGAACATCATTGTACCCATACCACCTGTCTGAGGAACAGTTACAGGGTAATCAGGAACTTCTACCTGATCTACTTGGCTTGGGTTACCGTCAACTGAAACTGTAATAACACCCTTTGTGCTGATATTAATAGTATATACTGTAGAGTTAAGGTTGTATCCTGATGGTGCAATTGTCTCCTGAACTGTGTATGTACCTGCAGCAAGCTTTTCAAATGTAACATTACCGCTACTGTCTGTTGTCTTAGTGTCAATCAATGTGCCCTCTTTTGTCTTGAGTTCAAATGTTGCATTGCCAAGACCCGTCTTGTCAGTTGTTGTGCCATCATACTTGAATACAGGAAGGTCGAATGTGTAAACATATACTGTATCATCGCCCGGCTTTGAAGTCTGACCGTATGTGTTTGTGTATGTAAGGCTGTCGCTGTTGCTGTTGTCTGTTGTATTGTAGCCTGAAGCAGCTGTGTCCTTAAGAATTGCTGTAAGTGTTACAACAACATCTGAACTTGCATAGAAGTCATTACTGCCTTCTTCACCTTCAGCTTTTTTAGCATTAGCAAGATAATCTGATGTAAGAGAAATCTTAATATCTAACAGATTTGTTTTATCTACAGTATAATCTGTACCTTCTTGAAGCTTAGTGCTGCCAACCATAACTTCTGTTACAGCTGGATCTCTAAAACTATCTGAAAGGTTATCGTGGATTGTGTACTCAGTAAGCGGAACTTCCTTAGAACCTGTAACTGAAGCTGTGAGCTTAAATGTTACTGTGTCGCCTGCAGAAGCAGTTGTGTGCTTAGTATCGATGTCGGGACCAACGATTTCCTTAGAAACTGTAACTTCACCTGTGTTAATCTTGAGTTCGATTGGAGCTTCTGCTGAACCCTGAGTTGTCTTTGTGCCCTCAGGAAGAGCAAAGAGAGCGCCGCCCTTTTTCTTTACGCTTGTTTCAGCAGGCTGGCCTGTAACCTTAACATAGTAAACACCTGCTTCACTTGTACCGAAGTTGTAAACATCTTCGTCAGAAGCGAATGTGTGGTCACCCTTGCTGTCTGCATCTGTAAATGTTGCATTTTCGCAAGCAGCGAGAAGAGCCTTTGAATCGTTACCTGATGCATTTTTCCAAGTCTTGAGAGCTGTTGCAACAGCTGTGCCACCCTGGATTTCTGTATATTCGCCTGTTGTTGTGTTGATTGTTGCTACCTTATAAACATTTACTTTAAAGCCGTTTTTGCCCTTGATAAATGCGTTATAAGTATCGGTTTCTGCTGCGCTTGCTGAGAATGGGATCATGAGAGCAATCATCATTACTGCAAGAACAGCTGCAAAGATTTTCTTTGTAGTTTTCATTTTTACTTTCTCCTTTGTGTTTAATTTAATATATGTAATTCTATTCTAACCGAATGGTTAAACTGAATTTGGGTGGCTGCATGTCGGACACCGGCTAACAACGGTGCCCGTAGCAGTCAAAGAGGTTTTTTATGAAAGAAACATCTGATTAAAATATCATCTGTTCTAACAATTCAAATCATATCGGGTTACTTTCTGCGTCCTGCTCTGCGTTTTTTACGAACTTTTCCGTAATAGATTGCGTAACCCGTGAACATTGTCACCGCAAGACCTGCAACCGACAAACCGAGAACAACATAGCCGTTCATACCGTCACCGCTTGCCTGTGGCATTGTGATTGCACCGTCAACATAATTATATGTAACATTGTACTCACCCTTAACAGGGAGTGTGAAGTATGAAAGTGTGTAGTTCGGGGTGTAACCCTCTGACGGTTTGTACTCAAACAGACAGTATGTCTGATATGTTGAAGTACCTGATATATAATTGTCGGAACTGTCGCTCCATACAACATTACCGTTATTACCGTTTGTTTTTGTAAACTCGCCCTGACCGTCCTTGAAGATTGTCAGATTGTCAAACACAGCCTGACCGTTGCTGTCTGTCTTTTTAGAAGTCATATGAGTTTTCATTGAGGCATCTTTAATGATTGTATTGATATCATCTGCAGTAAAGATACCCTCCTCGGATACCTTCATCACAGCAAATTCCGTATCACTTACATTACCGCCTGTCTGATTCTTCTTGTTTACTGTTGCACTTCCGTGTGTGGTTTCATTTTCAAACACGGCTTTTTCAACAGGAGAAGAATTGTTGAAGTAAGTTGCAAGCTGAGCATCGGTTTTGCCTTCAATATCTGAGCTCTTAACCTTAATGTACTTAGCCGCCGTTACTTCACCGCTTTCAAGCAATTCAATCTCGGCAAGCCAGGTGTTTGTATCCATTTTATAATCGGATGCATTTGCACCTTCGGCAAGAGCCTCGGTAATCTTAAATCTGTAAACACCCGCAGTGACTAATTTGAGGTTTTTGAATTCAACCTTACCGTTTTTGTCAGGTGTTTCCAAATTCGTGGAAATTGTTTTTGCGCTGTTTGTCTTGATAGGTTTGCCGTCGGCATCAGGTTTTGTTGTATCCATTGATTCAAGACCTGTCAATGTATAGACGAACTTGCTGCCGCTGTAAGCCTGACCGTCAAGAGTTTTATTTACCGAAATGGCAATGTTTGTAGGATTAACCTTATTGATAAATTTAAGCGCATTTCCTGCTTCGGCGAGAGTACCGACGAATGTACCGTTGAAGTCCTGATTGCCTACTTTATAAGGAACATAACCTATAACATTTTTCTCTGTAATCTTATAGGTTGCACCTACAGGAATATTGAGAAGCTTAATGCTTTCGCCCTTTTTGATTGTGAACGAACCGTCCTTAGATGTGCGGTAAGCTGTGTTTGAATAACCACTTGCATTCTTTTCTTTGAGCTGATACTCAAGAGGATAGGTCTTGTAATCATAGGTTGAACCGTCGCCGTCAAAGTCGAGAGCAATCGCAAATGTAAACTGCTGATCTGTATCGTAATCGGTTTTACCGTCTTCACCAACAACATCCTTTGAAATTTCAAGAGGTGCTGTCACTATACTGTTGGTATAGTTGAGCTGGAGCTGTGCATAAGCACTGTCATCCTTGTCATCTACAAGCTTGAATTCCGAGTTCGTAGTTGAACCGCTATCGATTGTTGAACCGACTCTGTTGTTAACGAGCTCCCAGTTTGTTGTGTATGTAAGCTTACTGCTCTTTGTTGACTCGTTAACCTTCATCTCATTGCCGGTCTTGAATGAGTTGTCAAAGTCAGCTATATAATTATCTTTAAGTGTGAAACCGCTGTTTGAAAGAGTTTCATTGCTTGTGCTTTCGTCTGATTTTGTAAGCTTGTAGCTTTTACCGGAGGTATCTTTGCCGTTCTCTTTGATTGTATAATCAAAAGCTTCATTAGCTTTGAGGTCATCTGAAATTTCAGAAACAACATTGCCTGTATCAAGTGCCTTTGTAACCTTGAGGTCATTGTTGGCAGGTGTCATTGTGAAGTTTACTGAGAAGTTAGACTCAGCCTCACCACGCTCCATATAGAATACTACCATATGGTATGTCTTGTTAGGATCAAGCTGAACACCATTGTTGATTGTCTTTGTAACGATGCCAAGATTTGTATGATGTAACACAGCGTCTCCGGTATACGGAGTGCCGTTATCGTTCCACATTCCACCGTAAAGGTCTGAAAGCGTAAGGGGGGCATCTGGTGTAAGATTGCCGTCAGTTATATTCTGCCACTTACAGAAGTTAGCTTTTGTATTTTTGCCAAGGTCTGCCTTTTTGAATTTGTAAAAACCGTCTGATTTGTCATAAGGTTCTACATAACGTTTACCATTATTATCTACACCAACACTTGTATCCTCCCAAACATTCAGACAGAAGTATTTATTATTTGTCTTAACCCAAAACTCATCACTCGGAACTGTAACTGTTGTCGACGATGATGAAGATGAGTAGTCGGCAAATACATCGTCAGCTGTTGCTTTCATTGTATTAAAGTTAATTGAACCTTTTGCCTCTTTATGGTCACCACCGAGGTCGAGAGCAAGTTCTGCGTTAGCACCTGTTGAATCTTCACCGATATAAACCCAAAGGTCATCGTCACCGCTGAAGTTAAAGGTTGCAGGTTTGTCGTCTGCAAGTAAACCGTTCTTCGGAACTCTGAAGTCTATATCAAGTCTGATACCGAAACCATAGTCAAGGTTATCGTTAGTACCCTTGCCCGATGATGTATTTGAAGTATTGTTGAATGGGAAAACACCATAACCGTTTTCTGTACCGCCGAATTTTCCCAAATCATCATGTACACCAAATTGTTCGCCCGCACCGTAGTTAATTTTGGTAGGTGTGAGGCCGTTCCATGTAAAGTAGATGTTATCTTTTGCATTTTTTGAAGTGAATTCATAAGTAGTAACACCATCAGGGTCAGTAGTTGTACGGAACGGGAAAGATGACTTATAAACATTGGCAACTCTTTTATCATTATATGTAGCGGTTGAAAGTGCCTCAGCATCAAAGTAAGGAGCCTTGACACCATTTGCAACCTGAAGATTGCCCTTACTGTCAAGCCTGTTGTACATAAGACCCTGTAAGGACTGGCTATAATTACCGTCGCCCCATGCCATACCGTTGGCGTTGTTTACTGCATAGTAATAGTTATCATTAAAATCGTTGATGTTTGTAAGTCCTTCTGCGTGGGTCTTAAATGTATCGTAGTGTTTATCACCCCTATACATATTACCGAAGTAGAGAGGATACTTCCAGTCCGATTTATGTGGTAAAGCAATCTTGCTTATGTAGTTGTTGAAGTTATCAAACTGATACCAATAGTCATACATATTGTCGTTACCCTGACACTGAAGATACCCGTTCGCCTGCTCCATATCCGACCAGTAGTCAAAGTATGTTGCGTCAACGCCTACGATGTCAGGATTATCTGAGAATGAATTTTCAACGACAGCACCATAGTTTACATTGTCTATTTCCGAGAATTTTGTCCAGCCTTCGCCTCTGGCTGTCTTAACATATGTAGCCGTGTTCTTGCTGTAGCCCGAATCATCATATCCCGAATCTGTCGGATATGATGTTGCAGAAGATGCACCGTTGAGGTTATGTTCGTTCGGATGGAATCTTAAAAGCGCACCCGCCGGAATTTCACCTTTGAACACCACAGAACCGCTTACCTTGGTGTCTATGGTGTCTTTTGTAAGCTCAACTGTTCCTTCATAGGCATCGTTGTAGTCAAAAGTTGCATAAACCTTTGTAAGCGACTTCCAGTCATCGTTTGAAACATAAACTGTTTTATATGTTGCTTTCGACTGTTTGTCGGGAGCTTGAACAGAAAGGTATTTACTTTCTTTGAACGAGCCGTCAGTCGTAAGATAAAATTCTGTGTCACCCGAAGCACCCGAAATGTCGATGGTCTTGATGAACGGGTTAGTCCACTGACTTTTTGAAGCATCATAAAGAGCATTATCGGCACTGTATGAGTCGTTAATACCGAGGTCGCTTGTTTGTGTTTCGCCCTTGTTGCTGAAGATTACATTTTTATGGGATGACTTAACATCTACATAGTAGTAATTGCTGTCTGAAGATGTCTTAGTCATTGCAACACCCGGCCACTCTGCGTTGAAGTCAGTATCGTTTACCCAAGAATATGCATAAGCTTCATTATAGGTATTATTGCTGTTATAAAGATAGATACGGCGAAAATCTTTTGCAACAGTCTTATCGGGAAGAGTAAAATTAACCCCGGAAGAAAGCTCAATTTTTGTTGCACCGGATGGTGCAGTGGCTTCAAAAACTCCCGACGAAGGATCTTTGCTTACCTTTTCTGTTTTAAGAACCGTGCCGTCATCCTGAGCAAAACGACATGTAACAGAAGAAAAACCATTCCATTCCTTATTCTTGTTCAGGTTAATGTAAATCTTCTGATCCAAAGATGTTGCCGCAAACACATTAAGCGACATACCCGACACGGCACATATCGAAAGCATGAGGGTAAGTGCAAGCACAAGAGAAAAGCTTTTCTTTGCGGTTATGCAAAGCTTTTTACTTAATTTCATAATTTTTTCTTCTCCTTCATTGCCGATTACTTTGTTTTGGCAGTCAAAGTACAATTAAACAGAACTGCATAGGACAGTCCAATATATCTGCCAACTAATTATGAAACGCAATTTTTTGAATTTGTTCTTCTTTTTTACTTGTATACAAGTATATAATATTTTATTGCATATTTGTAGAGGCAATACAGCCAAACTTTTGGTAATATTTTTGGCTATTTTGCATATCTGCAAGCACGATTTAATATTTTTGACCATAATGTGATTTTATTACTTATTTATCGCCATTTTTTGTGTTTAAGATAAATTATACCCATTATACAACCTTAACAGGCAGTTAAAAAGTCAATTTCAGCACTAAATTTGTTGATTTTTAATTCTTTTTTCAAAAATATCAAAAATTTTATGCAGGTTTACTCCATGCTGTGCGTGCGAAAATATGTATTATTTTGCGATTGCTGCTTTTAAAATGCCCCAAAACCAGCATTTTGCAGAATTTTTCAGATATATTTTTATAATCAATATCTATATCTCATCAAATTAATCACCGAACACCTTGAAAATTCGGCACAAATAAAGGGCAGAGTATTGCTCTCTGCCCCTCAAAATGTAATTCACTTAAATCGCAATTATACAAACCGCTTTATGCAAACATATTAAAGATCTCTGCCGCAGCACTTCTTGTACTTTTTACCGCTGCCGCACGGACAGGGATCGTTTCTGCCGATTTTCTTGCCCTTACGGATAGTCTTGTTGACAGAATCCGTACCGTCTGCAGAAGTTTCTGTAGGCTGAGCAACCTGCTCACGGTGAAGCGCCTGCTTTACGGCGTCCGACTGTTCAACAGCTTCTTCATCATCGGATGCAGACTTTGCCGCTGCGGCAGCCCTCTGAGCTGCTCTCTTTGCCGCTGCAATTGCATCCTGTCTTTTCTGAATCTCATAAACACGCTTTGGCATAATGAGCATCATCTTGACAGTATCTTCACGAATGCTTTCAATCATCTCATCAAACATATCGAAGCCTTCAACTCTGTACTCAACAACAGGATCGTGCTGACCGTATGAACGAAGTCTGATACCGCTCTTGAGCTGATCCATATTGTCGATGTGATCCATCCAATGTGTATCAACATTCTTGAGGAGGTAAACACGCTCCATCTCACGGATTGTTTCCTCGGGAAGAAGTTCTTCGTTTTCCTTGTAGATTTCAAGAGCATCGTCAACGAGCATCTTCTGAATCTCTTCGGGTTCCATATCTTCAAGATCCTCAAGACTGAAATCGTACTTTGATTCATCTCTTATAAGCCAGCCTGCGTAGTAATCCTTAAGGCTCTGGAAGTTCCAATGTTCTGCAGGACCTTCGGGGAGATACTGCTTAATTGAAGTTGCGATTGTATCCTCAACCATTTTGAGGATTGTTTCGTGGAGGTCCTCACCGTTAAGAACCTGATCACGCTGACCGTAGATGATTTCACGCTGTTTGTTCATAACATCGTCGTACTGGAGGACATCCTTACGAATGCCGAAGTTACGAAGCTCAACCTTTTCCTGTGAGCCCTCGATAATACTTGTGAGCATTTTATTCTCAATAGGCATATCTTCGGCAACATTCATACGCTCCATCATCATTTTCATTCTGTCACCACCGAACAGACGCATAAGGTCATCCTCGGTTGAGAGGAAGAAACGGCTGACACCCGGATCGCCCTGACGACCTGCACGACCACGGAGCTGGTTATCAATACGGCGTGACTCGTGTCTTTCCGTACCCATAATGTAAAGACCTCCGGCCTCTCTTACCTTTTCAGCCTCGCCTTTAATTTCTTCCTTATACTTGTCATTCAGTTCTCTGAATGTATTTCTTGCATTGATGATTTCTTCATCATCGGTTTCCGCATAACCTGTAGCTTCTTCAATAAGCTCCTCTGTAAAGCCCTGCTTACGCATTGCGGCTTTTGCCATATACTCTGCGTTACCGCCGAGGATGATATCGGTACCACGACCTGCCATGTTGGTTGCGATTGTTACCGCACCGAGTTTACCTGCCTGAGCAACAATTTCAGCCTCTTTTTCATGCTGTTTTGCATTGAGGACATTGTGCTTAATGCCTCTCTTTTTGAGCATTTTTGAAAGAAGCTCCGACTTCTCAATTGAAATTGTACCGACAAGGACAGGCTGTCCCTTTTCGTGAGCCTCAACAATTGCGTCAATAACAGCGTGGAACTTGCCGTTTTCTGTCTTATAAACCGAATCGGGGAGGTCTTTTCTTAAAACAGGCTTGTTTGTAGGAATTTCAACAACATCAAGCTTGTAGATTTCCTGGAATTCTTCCGACTCTGTCTGAGCAGTACCTGTCATACCCGAAAGCTTTTTGTAAAGACGGAAGTAGTTCTGGAATGTGATTGTAGCAAGAGTCTTGCTTTCGCTCTGAACCTTTACGCCCTCTTTAGCCTCAATGGCCTGGTGAAGACCTTCGTTAAAACGACGGCCATACATAAGACGACCTGTAAATTCGTCAACGATGATAACTTCGCCGTCCTTGACAACATAGTCAACATCAAGCTTCATAACGCCGTTGGCCTTGATAGCCTGATTTACATGGTGCTGAATTGTAAGGTTATCGGGATCGGTAAGGTTTTCAATACCGAAAAATTCTTCGGCTTTCTTAACACCGCTCTGTGTGAGGGTTGCTGTTTTCTGCTTTTCATCAACAACATAATCAATGTCGTTTTCCTTGTAATATTCCTCCATATCCTCTTTTGCGTCAAGTTCTGCAAAACGCTGAACTTTAAGAGTTTTTGCAAAAGCGTCAGCCTTTGCATAAAGGTCTGTTGACTTGTCGCCCTTACCCGAAATAATAAGAGGAGTTCTCGCCTCATCAATGAGAATTGAGTCAACCTCATCGACAATCGCAAATGCGTGCGGGCGCTGAACCTTGTTTTCCTTGTAAACTACCATGTTGTCACGGAGGTAGTCAAAACCGAGTTCGTTGTTTGTTCCGTATGTAATGTCTGCGGCATAAGCCTTTTTTCTGCCATCGTTATCGAGATCGTGGCAGATAAGACCGACCGAAAGACCGAGGTATCTGTAAAGCTTGCCCATCCACTCTGAGTCACGGCGGGCAAGGTAATCGTTGACTGTTACAATGTGAACACCTTCGCCTGTAAGAGCGTTGAGGTATGCAGGGAGGGTAGCAACCAAGGTTTTACCTTCACCGGTTTTCATCTCGGCGATTCTGCCCTGGTGAAGAACGATACCGCCGATAATCTGAACGGGGAAGTGCTTCATACCAAGCACTCTCCAGCCTGCCTCACGACAGGTTGCAAATGCTTCGGGGAGAATATCGTCTGTTGTTTCGCCGTTGGCAAGTCTTTCTTTAAGAATTGTTGTCTGGTTCTTGAGTTCACTTTCGCTCATAGCCGCATATTTATCTTCGAGTGCAAGCACCTTGTCACAGATTGGTTGCACACGCTTAACTTCACGCTTGCTGTAGTTGCCGAACATAGCCTTTAAAAAATTCATCAGGGTTCTTCCTTTCAATGTACCGAAAAAATCGGTCAAACTGTATTTTCAATAATATAATTTTAATTTACTGCACAGCAGACGCTCCAAGGCTTTTTGCAGCCTGAATCATTGCGGCCTCAACCACGGGACCGGCATATTGAAAACCGAAACCCGAATCCTGTACAACACAGGCAAAGGCAAGAGGGCAGTCCTCATCTTTTGAGTAGCCGACCATCCAGCCGTTAGGGTTCTTATCATCGCCGACTTCACCCGTACCTGTTTTGGCACAGACTGTAAGTCCGCCGAAAAGGTTGTCGCCGTAGTAATCCGAAACGGTGTATCTCATAACATCATCAAGCTTTGCCGCCGTATCGGATGAAAAAAGCTCCTGTCCGCTGCTCTTGTAGTTTATGCCGAGTGCGGAGAGTATGGACTCATCTTTGATAAGGGTAGGGTTTGTAGCCTTACCGCCGTTTGCGATTGCACCGCAGATAATTGCCATCTGCATCGGGTTTACCTTGTCATTATACTGACCTGCGCCCGACCAGCCAAGCTGGTTTTCATTGGCATCGCTGACATCATATGAACCTTTTGCGGTTTTAATTCCGTCAACATCAAAGGAGCTGTTAATGCCGATTTTCTCAGCAGTTTTTGTCATTGTGTCACTTCCGAGTTCAACGGCAAGCTTTGCAAAAACAATATTGCAGGAATGTGCCATTGCCTCTTTATATGTCAGCGTTCCGTGAGTTTCCGTACAGGTAACTTCACTTCCGCCTATGTTCTCACTTCCGTTACAAACCCAAGTGCGGTCATAAAGGTCGGGAATATTCTCGATTGCCGCCGCAGATGTAACGATTTTGAAGATTGAACCCGGGGTAAAGGTTGACGAAAGCACATTATCAAGGTAAACGCCCTCGTATTCGCTTTCGTTGTCCTTGGTAATTTCGGGAGGAGCCTGCGGATCGTAAGCCATGGTGCTTATGGAACAGATAACCTCGCCTGTTTTGTAGTTATATATTACACAGGCACCTTTTTTGTTATAAGCTGCAAGAACATCATAAGCCGCCGCACAGGTTGCGGAATCGACTGTCAGCTTTATATCGTGAGAGGCACGCAATGATTCCGGCATATTAAGTCCGAAAACAAGGTTATAGCCTATCAGCTGAGAACGATACATACTTTGAACAGCCGTTGAAATGTTAAGGCTGTCATCACCGACAACATGAAGCAGAGATTTTCTTACGCTCTCGCTTTCGTTATAAACTCTTTTACCGTCAACCGTCTGTGCAAGAGCCGTGCCGTTGCGGTCATAGATCGCTCCTGCCTGTGCAAGGCCGCCGTCACCTGCTATATGCGCATTATATGCCTGATCAACCCAATCGTCTGCCCCTGTTACAAGCTCAAAGGCAAGATAGCCGAGTCCGCCGATAAACGCAAGCGCAACTATATATATAAGTGTACTTCTGCGAAGTATTTTTTTCAAACCTTACACCACCCTGTGTATCAAGTAAACAATCGAAAAATTAAAGAAAATGCGGCTTTGCTTGCAAAGCACTATGAATACGGTCGGGAGATAGAGCATTTTATTTTGCTGTTTTTCCTCTCGACAACAATTTTCCATTTTCAATTTTTCATTTTCAATTTACTAAACTTATCTTTTTACCGAATAAGTTCTCTCGTCTGCGGCTTTGATGAATGCAACAAGTCCCCAACAAGACATAATACTTGAACCGCCGGCAGACACAAACGGAAATGTTACGCCTGTGAGCGGAAGGACATCGGTTGCGCCGAAAACATTGAGAGAAAGCTGAACGACAAAAAGTCCTGCCGCACAGCACGCTGAAATTGAATAAAAGGTACTTCTGCTTCGGGTTGTAATTGCCCTTGCATAAATAAACATTGCACCTACTGCCACGGCAAGTGTGAACGCAACGATAACTCCCATTTCTTCCGAAACAAGTCCGAAAACAAGGTCACTTTCGGATGCGGCAACCTGCTTTAAAAAACCGTTGCCGATACCTACGCCGAAAAGTCCGCCGCTTGCCATATATGTGAGAACTCTTGCCTGCTGATAACCTAGGTTGTCCTGAGTATGTTCCCACACATGACGCCAGCCCGAAAAACGGTCGGCAACATACGGTTTAAACTTGAGGACAAAGGTTACGCCGAAAATTGCGGCGGCAACAGCAAGAATAATCGTCTTGAAATCGCCCGAGCGCATAAACGCTGTGAGCAAAAATGTTACAAAGAAGATGAGCGCAGTACCAAAGTCACCCATAAGAGCCAAAAGTCCGACGCATACTGCCGAGAAGATAATGTACTCAAGCAGGTTCTTCTTTGTCATCAACACATCAAGTGAACTTGCGCCGATAAAGATGAAAATAATCTTTGCAAGCTCTGACGGCTGAAATGAAAACGAGCCGATATAAATCCAGTTGGCGGCGCCGTTTGTAATCTTACCGAATACAATTGTTACGCCCAAAAGACCGACCGCACAAATCATTGCCGGAAGTCTGAGTTTATTTACCTTATCGGGATCTTCAATCAGCTTGATGATTACGCAGAAGATAATCATACCTATTGCGGCAGCAATAAGCTGAACATAAGCCGAGCGTTCCGACTGTCTGATAAGCATCATTACGCCTATGCCCGTCAAAAACAGGGCAAGCGATTCAAGCTCGAAATTTACTCTGCGGATTACAAAATAGGAGATAAAGAAGAATCCCCATTCAACAGCCGCAAGAGCGCCGAACAGCACGAGCGGAGCCATTGTATTTGTGCCGTCATTCCAGAACATTGCCTGAACGCACATAAAAAAGTGAAAAAATGTAATAAGAAGCATAAGCTTCCACGATTTCATTGCAGGCTTATCGCTGACCTTTGAGAAAAACCAGCTCGACTGCAACGGCTGTTGGAACTCCTCGCCTCTTTTTACTATAAGGCTTGTACCGCCTATTGTTATTGTATCGTCAATAAGCACCTTTGCTCTGCCTCTTGTTCTTTTGCCGTTGAGCATTGTGCCGCTCTTTGAGTCGGTATCGTTTACATACCAACCGTCTTTACGGCGAAGGAGTACGCAATGATTTCTTGAAACCATCGGGTCATCAACGGTTACATCACTGCTTTTACTTCTGCCGATTGAATTTTCCCAGAAAAGCACGGGGAGTATCTCGCCCGTTGCAGGGTTCAAAAGTGAAATCAAAGGAGTTTCGGGACGGCGGCGACGGCGCATTGCGGCAAAGCACTGGTACACAATTATTATTGCATAAACAGGCATAAGAAAACGCAGTGCAACAACACCCATATCGAAAATTATCGAAAGATCCGGCACTTTTTTCAACTCCTTCACAAATCATCTGTCCTAAAAATAAGCATACTTAAAGTTATACAGTTTAAATAATAATCCAATTTCCTCCAAAAGTCAATAGCCGAGTGCCTCGGCAGTCAATTCGTGAAGACAGTTTGTACAATAGAAAACTAAAAATGCCAGAGCGTAGCATTGTAATTGTTCATTCAATTTCAATGTAACGGCGAACCGTGTTCGCTCGTCTGAAATAAGGAGCAAAACAAAAAACAATATTACTCAATAAAGTATTTTTATCAAAATTTGCTTAAAATATCGGCAAAGTTTTATTATTTTAATTTTGGATAACACCTTGATTTTTTTAATTTTATAGCATATAATAACTGTGATAGATGTTTGATTACTCATCTTATCGTCTGTCTCTTATACACATCTCCGAGCCC
>ENA-OZAU01000739-OZAU01000739.1-human-gut-metagenome-genome-assembly--contig:-NODE-739-length-15011-cov-5.306165_pt1 | contig 15011 bp, 10 predicted proteins | sample MGYA00243303_ERZ653503 | MGnify/ENA primary metagenome ERZ653503 (study PRJEB26926, sample SAMN06165049) | human gut metagenome | biome: ENVO:00009003; feature: ENVO:2100002; material: ENVO:00002003...
CTTGAAGCATTGAGCAATTATTATTTCGCCAACAATGAATCATTTGACAATCTTAAAATTAAACCTGAAAACAGAGATGTTTTTAATCAAGTGAAGCAGATGGCGATAGAATATTATTGTGAGGAGTAATATGACTGAACAGGAAAAACTGATGTACGAAATTCTCGGACAAATAACCACCTCTGATATTCCTATTGTGTTCAAGGGCGGTCTGATAACTAAACTGATTTTAAACGAGAGTGGTCTTAGCTCAGTTCAACGAACCACGAAAGATATTGATGCGAATTGGATTGGTCAACCCCCGTCTATGGACTATTTAGTTGATTCTTTAAATAACAGTTTTGGCGATTTACAAAGATGCTATAAAGCTGTTGCGTCACGGCAATACGGAGAAAAACAATCTGCCGGTATAAGTGTTATTGATAAAAACACAGGCAGAAAATTTATTACTATGGATATAGACATTAAGCCGTTGATTGACAGCAAAACCTATTATTATGAACAAACTAAAATCAGAGGAGTACTTCCAAATGAAATTTTGGCTGATAAGATTTGTGTCTTGTCGGGAGAAGCTATATATAAAAACAGAGCCAAAGATGTATTAGATGTTTTCCTGTTATCTAAATGTGTGGAAGTGTATTCTAAGGACATTTCTGATATTTGCAAAAGAGCAGGAAGGGAAATAAAATCATTTGATGCTTTCCATAATAAAGAAGCTGAAATTGAACACGCATACAACAAATTAAAGGGTATTGAAGGAAAACCTGATTTTAATACTGTTTACAATTACTTGTATGAATTTATAGTCCCATTTGCACAGGAAGTAATTCCAAATAAAATGTGGGATTGCAAATCATTGTCGTGGAATGATGTATGTAAAACAAAATCACCTCTATCAAGAAAGCAGATAAATCAAAACGCAAAAATTATATCCCACAAACAAGAAAATCAATCACAGCATAACAAGGACAAAAGTAAAAGCAGATAGCATCAAAAAAGATGTTATCTGCCTAAATAAACAGCACAGCCGTACAGACAGTTATCTGTATATTGTCTGTAACGCTTGACTATATCTTGTACTTATTTATACATATTCAATTACCTTGGCACATCAATGTTGCTCTAATCGGTATGGCATTTATGTTCATAGGACTTAAAATCAAAGAATCAAATCTGCTGAAAAATATCACCCATGGTATATCTTTTATATTTTCTATGATAGCTCTCGGTGCATTATGCATAGTAACAAACCCAAGAGTTGACCTCTGCAACAACACCTTAAACAACACTTTTCTTACATTTGGGGGGGTTACAGTTTCCTCTGCAATACTCTTTATCTGCTACAAATATGTGAATAATTTTAAATTTTTATCTTTTTTAGGTAAGAACACCATAATTATTATGGCACTCAATTATGCGGTAAACAGCTATTCAAACCAAATTTGGAGCAATACTCCTGTACTGCAAAGTATAAGCTATTGTTGGTGGATTATGACAATAGTTGACATTCTTGCCTGCTCGGGTTTTATACTTCTTTGGTGCAAGATAAAGAAATTTTTTCCGGTACTCAAACATCTTCATATATAAAAAGCAGCTCCCGACACCGCATTAATCAGCAGTGCCGGGAGTAATTTTATACAATTAAATCGCCAAATTTTCTGTGTATTGCACAAAGCTCTCTGCCCATTACACAAACGCAGCTCTTCCATAGTATAGTCAATTTTACCATTTAGCTAAACTTTTACCATTGAAAAAATTGTTGCTGAAAATACATTGTGCAATTAAAAGTTTTATTGTATTCTTATAGCACAACAAAGCTGCTATGCCGGCAAAGCGGTGCGTTGAATAATTTTTTTAAGGTGATTTTTATGCCAGATTTTATGCCAGATATGTTATGTGTGTCAAAATATGAAATTCCTGCGTTGTTATCAAAAATTGAAGCAGAACTTTATAAAGAGCTGGAAACAAACCTTTTCCCTTACAATGAAAATGCAAATGATAAAATTGTTTCGTTTGAATACAAAGGTATTGATACCCATGACAGCTTCTACTCTATTCGAGATTTTAGTGTGCCATGTGTAACAGTAACTTGGAAAGAAACCGGCAATGTGGTAAATGATTTTACCCTTTTTGTAGTTTTCCACGCATATATAAGTCAGCTTAACTGGAGTACTGATTATACAGAATATTCTGCTGAATCCGCTGAAGATTTTACATCTTTCAAACGAGTAGAGCAGGCAGATATTATTGCAGAGCACTTTGATGAAAAAACTTTTTCTGATTATATCAGGGCTATTCCTTATGATGAGGATGAGCAAATGGCTTGGCTTCCGGTTGTGTTCAGGTTTGGTAACGATGAGGTTATTGAACAGGCTATAAACTTTATTTTTGATAATGAGGAATTGATTTTCCATGGCTTTACAAAAGAAGAATTTGTGGGTGCTTTGCTTTCTCTCAGCGACAGTGACTACGCCGCATTAACACGAGAAGCTATGCTCTACAGCCTTGACAAAGACTGTGATGATTACGAAATTCATAAAAAGTCTGACGATACAGACATTTACAGCTCGCTCGACTATGAGGACATCGACTTCGGTGAAATACTGTCATTTGACTAACAAATTCCGCACCGAAAAAGTATTGAAAATAGCTTGAAACAATATTTTTGCATTGCAAATAAAATAATTGCAATCGTTATTTTCCGAGCTGAAATCTATGTGCATTTTGCAAAGTTTTTGTCGCAAAAAGTCTTTGTATTTTTTAGAATTGTATGATTTACTTTTTCACTCTGTTGTGCTATAATTCATACGAAATTAAGGATATTGTAGTTACAGTTTGTTTTCTGCAATAATTTTTAACAAAGAAGTGTGCATATCTATGGCTAATTCAAGGTCTGTACGAAATCTGACGCAGGGAAAAATATTCAGTCAGATTTTGCTTTTTGCTATTCCCGTAATAATCGGCAACCTTTTACAGGAGCTTTACAATGTTGTCGATACGCTGATTGTCGGTCAGACTCTCGGTGAAATCAAGCTTGCGGCTGTCGGTTCAACGAGTTCACTTAACTTTTTTGCGCTCGGATTTTTCATAGGACTTTCCGCCGGCTGTTCGGTAATCACTTCACAGCATTTCGGTGCAAACGATATGGAACGGGTGAAAAAGAGCGTTGCCGCCCACATAATAATTGGCGTTGTGTCGGCTGTTGTGCTTACTGTTTCGTTTGTACTTCTTGTTAATCCGCTGCTTACAATGCTCGGAACAACCTCGGATACATTCGAGTATGCAAGCAGATATCTTACAATAATTTACCTCGGAATCCCCGCAACAATGCTCTACAACCTTACGGCATCACTTCTGCGTTCGGTTGGTGACAGCAAAACTCCGCTTTATCTGTTGCTCTTTTCATCCGTAATGAATGTGGGACTTGACCTGTTATTTATCATAGTGTTCAGGTGGGATGTTTCGGGTGCGGCAATTGCAACAGTAATCTCTCAGCTTGTGTCGGCAGTTCTCTGTTGCGTGTACATTTTTTTTAAGGTGAAAATGCTCTTGCCGAACAGAAACAGCTTTAAAAATTTGACTTCAACTGTACGGGACGAGCTAAAAGTCGGTTTCCCAATGGGACTTCAAAACTCAGTAATTTCAATCGGAATGATGGTTTTGCAGTATTTCGTAAATCAGTTCGGTTCATATGCCGTTGCCGCCTACACAATCGGCAACCGTGTTCAGCTCCTCATCCAGAATCCGATGAACTCAATGAGTACGGTTATCGCAACATTTGCAGGTCAGAACGAGGGCGCAGGAAGATATGACAGAATCAAAAAAGGCGTTAATTTCTGCCTGTTAATTTGCATTGTATATTCAATTGTAATCGGTGCGGTTTCAATGATTTTTGCTCAGCCGATAACAGGAATCTTCACAAGCGGAAGCTCACAGCAGACTATTGATTATTCCGTTCAGTTTATCTTCTGGAACTGCCCGTTTGAGTGGTCGCTTGCAATGCTGTTTATATACCGTGGAACAATTCAGGGACTTAAAAACGGAATTGTGCCTATGATTGGTTCGCTTATCGAAGTTGTTATGCGAATTATGACACCTGTCATTTTCAGTTCTGTAATAGGTTACGCATCAATTTGTGTTGCCGGTCCTGCCGCATGGACAGGAAGTATGCTCCTTATGATTGCGGTTTATTATGTTAAAATAAGAAAACTTTCAAAGAAGAAAACTGTTGTGGCAAATTAATCCTTTATGTGGTACAATATTCCTTGCGATTATAATAACGAAAGGGATTTTTATGATTTGCTTTAAAAAAGTCACAAAACAACTTGATGATTATAAATCTGTAAAAGAATTATACCTTTCCGCATTTCCGTCCGTTGAGAGAGTACCGTTTTGGCTTTTGATGAAAAAATCAAAAAATGACGGTGCAGATTTCTACGCAATTTATGACGAAGAAAAGTGGATTGGACTTATCTATGCAATCACGGACGGCGAAGTTGTCTATGTGTACTACTATGCAATTTCCGAAAAGGAGAGGGGACACGGAATCGGAGTTGCCGTGCTTGATGAATTTAAAAATTTGTATAAGGGCAAAAGAATTTTTCTTGCAATTGAACAGCTTGAAGAAGAAAATGCCCCCAACCAAAAACAGCGAATGAGTCGTTATAAATTCTATCAGCGTTGCGGATTTTTAAGGCTGAATGCAAAGATTGTTGAGGCGAAAATAACATTTGATGTTATGGCATACGGCGGTGAAGTCAACCCCGAAAGCTATAACAAAATGATGAAAAAATATCTCGGCAAAATTATGTCGCACTTCATTAAAACAGAAATGAAGGGCAGCGGAAAATATTTTGAATAATAAAAACACCGACAGGTTAGCTTTTGGCCTAATCTGTCGGTGTTGTTTTTTATAAGATATATTATTTTGTACAGCGGTTGCCGGATGTTATGGATTTGCGGGCGTTGATTTTATTGCCGACAAATTCGAAGAGTTTAAGTCTTAAAAGCTCAATTACGCAACAGCCTGCGAATATGAGGAGGATTGTTATAAATACAATCGGAATGTAAATCAGGGTGTCATAGAGGTGCTTATTGCTGAAGTTTGCAACATTCCACAGACAATCACGAACATACGGATTTTCGTGGATTGCATATATACCGAGCGTTGTGCCGGCTACTGTATTGACAAATTTTGAGCTGAAATTGAAATCTCTGAAAAAGAGAACCAACATCGCCGATTCGGCGAGGACAATCGGGTTGTTGAACATACCGAATGCCGGCTTGTATTGTGGAAAAACAGATGCCAATACAAAATCTAATACGCAAAGGCCGACGAAAATGCCGAGATAGCGGAAATTCGGTTTTCTTTTCTCAAGCGGTTTCTGCTTTACAAACAACCTCAGATAACCGCCGATTATGTACATCAAAAGGAATCCGCCAAGACTTTTGCCCATATAAGGATCAAGTATTTTGTTGACGCTGATCACATTGTTTATTCCGTGAATTGTTGCAAGCGTTGACCATAGGCTTACTGCCACAAAAACAATTCCCATAAAGTAGAGGTAATGTTTTTTAGAAAGTGACGCAAGCATTTTGTTGAGAAATGGGCTGAGCAGAAGAATAATCAAATAATTGCTCAGAAAATACCAAGTTCGTGACATTAGCGGAGTGAACGCCTTTATAACTGAATTTATATTTATGAGCGACGGATCGCTTATGAAGAAAATTATCGAAAGTATAATCGAGTAAAAAATCATTGCACCGTAGATTTTTCCGCCACGCCGTATGGTCTTTTTTATATCAAACTGCGAGGTTATCATGAAGTAGCCGCTTATCATAATAAACACATCAACAGGGGTTCTGCATAATGACCATACAAATGTCACCAATATACCGTCAATATCGCCTGCGGCCTTTGATGCGTCATGAAGTAATCCGTACTGATACGCATGCAAAAAAATTATCTGTATCATTGCAATAATTCGCAGTAACTCAATACCGGACTGTCGTTTGGTTTTGCTCATTTTTAAATCCTCCGTAAACGGAAATCCCAAAAAGTAGGGGATTTGTGTCTGTCAATTTCTGACAGGAACTTCGTTTTCTTAACAATTTTCGTAAAATTTGCAACATTGCTACAAGTACCAATTATACCATAATTTGCCTGTTATAACAATTTATGCGGTGTAGTATTTCAAGAGAAAAACAAGTAATTTTTAAACAATATATACAAAATTTGTACATATGTACAAAAAACAATAAAAGTATATTGAGCTTGAGGAGTATTGGCAAAACAAAAACGGTCAGCAAAAAACTGACCGCTTAAATACTATTTTAATTTGTCTTTGTTAACCTGTTGCTGATACTTGATGATTTCGTTGTAAATTCTTTCACAGTTGTTGTGATCGTCAAACTGATAGAAATCTTCAACTCTTTCAACATACTTTGGTTTCATTTTACAGCCGTTTTCCATATACTCGCAGAGCAGGTCAACAAGCTGGTCGCTTTCGGTACAAATTTCTCCGAATCCCATTGTATCATAGAAGAATCCGCCGTCATCATAGTGTGCAGGAAGCTGTGACGGATGGAAATATACAAGCGGTTTTTTCATATAAGCAAAGTCAAACTGAACGCCCGAATAGTCTGTTACCATAAGGCTTGACTCCTGAAAAGCTGTTTCGTAGTTGAAATCGCCAACCGATGAAACAACCTCAACATACGGATCGGGGATAAAGTCGTTAACCTGTGAGCTTAAAATCGGATGAAGAACATACTTAATCTTGTAGCCTGTACGCTTTGCCGTATCAATCAATTTTTTATTATTGATAAGGTCGTTGTAGATTTTATAATAGGTTGTGTGCTTGAATTCTGGATTGTAAGCTCTCTGTTCACCCTCGCTTGTTGTAACAGGCATTGCATTGTACATACGCCAGGTGGGTGAAAGCAGAATCTGCTTTTTATCGTTATTGATAAGTCCGTCATATCTGCCGATGCCTGTCATCTTGAGAATGTCAAAATCCTGATAGTTGTAAACATGGTTGCTCAAGTTTTTGTACTCATACTTTGATGCAAGGAAGTACATCTGTGTGTTGTCAACAATTCTCTGCTGAGCCATTGCACACTTCTGAACCGAAAGTCCGTGCTGTAAGCACATTGAAGGGAAGTTGCACAAACCTCTGATGAATCTTGAACGATCCATACTGTAGCCGTTGAACGGGAATACATTTGAGTTCGTAATGAGCGCAATATCGGTATTGAGAAACAGCATTTTGTGCTTGAATGAACGGTTCTTGACAGGCTTGAGTCCGTCAGCCTTTAGTCGCTTGTAATCGGAAGTGTTTTTGTCAATGATATAGTATCTTGAAATGCCGTCCTTTTTGTCTGCACAATACCTGTAAAGATATTCACAGCTGTCACCGCCCTTGTACAGCTTATCGTACATGAGCCAGATTTTCTTGTTCTTGAAGAAAGGTCTTGTAAGCCAATACTGAATTCTTGTAATGAAGCTGCGTTTACTCTCCATGAAAACATATGGGAGGAACTTGAGTTCTCTCTTGAATGTATCCATAGCAGATGCGTGGCAGATTACAATTGTGCTTGAGTTGTCAATATAGGCAACATACTTGTTGAATCTCCAGTAGGAGTTCTTTGGCTTGATTGTAAACTTAGACCAATGGTGCAGGAATGAAAGCTTGAGCGGAATAATTGAATCCTTGTATCTTGCAAAGAATGCAACCGTCTGCTGTGGCTTTTCGGGGTCAAGCTCAAGTTCAAGGTGGAAGGTGAATTTCTTGTACGCACTGATGCCGAAATATTTTGTCAGAGAATAACGGTCTGTGTTTGTAAGAACCTGTCTTTTGTCGCCAAACTGAACATAAAGCTCAAAATCTTCAAGGTCAAAAACCCGTCTGAACGAGCCGTCAATAACAAGCTTGCCGTCACGGTAGTCCATAACATGCATACCGACTCTCTGGTCTGTAAGCTTAGAAATATAGACATTGTTGCAGTTGAGGTAAACCTCTTTTTTGCCCTCGGAATATTCAAAAGGCATATCCTTGAAAACACAATTGTGCTTTATCATATAGAACATCTCGGCGGCTTCCTCGCTGTAGCCGAGAGAAACATACTTGTCTTTGTTAAGAACAAAACCGTCATTTGCAAACTTAAAACATTCTCTTGCTGTTTCAAAGAAAACCGCAAGCTCTTCATCGTTCATATTACGCTTGTTACGGTTGTTCATATTTGCAAGGAACTTTGTTGTGATATTGAAAACAATATAGAACTGAATAAACAGCGGAATATTTCCGTCCCTGTCCTTGCTGTCATTGATGAGAGGCTTCAAGAAGTTGTTAAGCGAATCTGTGTACCAGTCCTTGTAGTTTGTGGGAACATAGTACATAAAGTCATCGCTTACAGGCATAAAGTAGTCAAATTCAATCTCATCAAGATATACATACTCCGGATAATCAAGCTGAATTCTGAGTGCAAAATCGTCTGCGCTTTCGTACTTGAGCTTGTTGTTCATTTTGTATGATTTGAAAATTTCAGTTCTGTAAAAAGTACCCGTAAGCTCAAGATTGATGAGGTTGGGATTATCAAAAAGGCTGACAACGCTTGATTCAATCTGACCTTTGTTAAGTCTAAATTCCTTTTTTTCTCTGAAAACAGGGTTTACGCAAAATCTGTGACCGGCAACAAAAGGAATTTTTTCATTTTTGTCGAACACCTTAATGCAGCTTTCAAAATAGTTATCGCTGAAAGTGTCGCCGCAATTGCACACCGTGATATATTTGCCTGTTGCTTTTGACGCAGCAAGGTTGCAGGCATCGGCAAAGCTTTTAACCGACTTTGCATAAATCACCTTGCACATTGACATACTGCCGCTTGCAATTTTGCTTGAAGTTTTGTCTGTTGCGTCAACAATAAGCACTTCAATGTTCTCTTGATTAATATTCTTTTGCTCGGATATTGATGACAGAGTATCTATTAATTTGTTATTGCTCTCAAGAAAGGGGACAATAACAGAAACAATTATACCGCTCATAGTACCTCCAGAAAAAAATTATCTCATTAGATTATACCACAGTTAGTGAAAAATGCAAACTTTTCTTTGATATTGTATGTCGCAAATTTGCGGAAAACAAGGTAATATGTTGAAATTTTAATAAGCAGTAATAAAAAAACAGGCGACAGTCCGAAAACTGCCGTCCGTCAATTGTAATAAAATTAAAAGCTGTCGTCATAAACGGCACGGCAACCGCCGATGAATTTAGGACGGGTTCTTGCGGCAAGCAGAATTGCCTGTCCGATATGGTCAATGCCGAGTCTTACGGGTACGGCAACTCTTTTAAGGTGCATACCGATAAGTGTTCCGCCGATGTCAAGACCTGCGTCAGCCTTGATTTCTTCAAGGGCAACGGGATCTTTGAATGTTTTGTATGCTGTTGTGGCAAACGAACCGCCTGCCTTTGGCTGTGGAACAACATTCACGATTTCAGCGTTCGGAACAGCCTCTCGCTCAACGATGATTGCACGATTGAGATGTTCACAGCATTGTGCGGCAAGGTAAATTTTTCTTTCGCAAAGCACTTCGTATATACCCTTGAAAACAGCCTGAGCGGTTTCAAGACTTGAATTGTGTCCGATAGTTCCGCCTGCAACCTCGCTTGAAGAACAGCCGATTACAACAATACTGCCCTCTTTAAGCTTGGCAACATCGCAAAGCTCATTACAAGCCTGTTTTGCCTGAGCATAAATTTCTTCATACATATATGTCAACTCCTTGGTTATGTAAATTTTATTCTGATTATATTATACCATTCTTTTTGCAAAGTACAAGTTTTTAATGCAAATGACAGCAAAAGACATAGAAATGTTAAAATGGTTCTTGAAATTTTAGATATACAGGTGTATAATGAAACAAATAGATTTATTCTGCAAGTGTTTAAGAAATTTAAGAGCTTTACAAAAATCTTATATAACAACATAAAACTGATAATTACTTTCGTTCATATTTACTCCCGAAAAGGTTTGCGGTCAATTTTGGTCGCAAGCCTTTTTGCTTTGTTTACATTAATTTTTTAATGTGGTAAAATAAATGTTGAAGGTTTCGGCAAAACGAAATTGCACAAGGTATTTTTTATATGATTGGAAGATGAAATTATGTGTGAAGTAACAATAAGACGGGCAAAATTTAAAGACATACCGCAGCTTGACAAGCTCCTTTTTGAGGTTCACAAGATACACAGCGATATCCGCCCTGACCTTTTTACAGTCGGTGAGAAGAAATACACAGACGAGGAGCTTGAGCGAATAATTGTTGATGAGCAAAAGCCGATTTTTGTTGCAGAACATAACGGAAAAGTAAAAGGATATGCTTTTTGTATTTTCAAACAAAATCTTGAAAACAAGTCGGTCACAAATATAAAAACCCTGTATATTGATGATTTGTGTGTTGACGAGGATACAAGAGGGATGCATATCGGCACAAAGCTGTATAACCATGTTATTGATTTTGCCCGAAAAAGCGGTTGTTATAATGTTACGCTAAATGTGTGGGCAGGCAATGACGGTGCAATGAAATTTTACGAGCGTATCGGTTTTAAGGTTCAAAAAATCGGTATGGAAACAATTCTCTAAAAGAAATATATAAATTTTCGGGTATGGTGATAAGATGAAAAAAATTGCAGTCGGTATTCTGGCTCATGTCGATTCGGGAAAGACTACGCTTTCAGAGGCTCTGATGTACTCCTCAGGCAACATAACAAAGCTTGGTCGGGTTGACCACAGGGATTCGTTTCTTGACACTTTTTCGCTTGAGCGTGACCGTGGAATTACAATTTTTTCAAAACAGGCGGTTATGAAGTACAACAACACGGAATTTACTCTGCTTGACACACCCGGTCATGTTGATTTTTCGGCAGAAGCAGAGCGTACACTTCAGGTGCTTGACTACGCAATTCTTGTAATCAGCGGAACTGACGGTGTTCAGAGTCACACCTGCACACTTTGGAAGCTGCTCAAAAAGTACAATGTGCCGTGTTTTATCTTCGTCAACAAAATGGATCTTGACGGTGCTGATAAGCTTTCCGTTATGGCACAGCTGCGTACAGGGCTTGACGAAAACTGCGTTGATTTCACCTATCCGAACTCCGATGGCTTTCGTGAAAGTGTTGCCGTATGTGATGAAAAAATTCTTGAAAAATATTATGAAACAGATGCCGTTGAAAAGACCGACATAACAGGTGCGATTAAGGAACGCAAAATCTTTCCGTGTATGTTCGGTTCGGCACTCAAACTTGACGGTGTAAAGGCATTTTTGAATCTGCTTGACGAATACACGGTTATGCCCTCTTACGGTGCTGAGTTCGGTGCAAAGGTCTATAAAATTGCAGAGGACAATCAGGGCAACCGCCTTACATTTATGAAAATTACGGGCGGAAGTCTTAAAGTGCGTGAAATTCTCCAAAGCGAAAAAAATACCAATGCCGAAAAGGTAAACAGAATAAGAATCTATTCAGGCGAGAAATTCACAGCCGTTGAGGAGGCTGTTGCAGGAACCGTTTGTGCGGTAACGGGAATAACATTCACTTCATCGGGTGACGGCTTGGGTGTTGAGAAAAATTCCGGAGTTCCCGTACTCGAACCTGTTCTGACTTACAAGGTTGAATTAGAGGACGGGACAGACGCCCACACGGCTCTCACAAAGCTGAAAACGCTTGAAAACGAAGATCCTCAGCTAAATGTTGTGTGGAACAGCAGACTCGGTGAAATCCACATTCGCCTTATGGGTGAAATTCAGCTTGAGGTGCTGAGGTGCATAATAAAAGAGCGTTTCGGTATGAATGTATCGTTCAGCACAGGCAGTATAATCTATAAAGAAACTATCGAAAATACGGTTGAGGGTGTCGGACATTTTGAGCCGTTAAGACACTATGCAGAGGTTCACCTCCTTTTGAAACCCGCAAAGCGTGGCAGCGGAATTACAATTAATTCCCGTTGCAAAGAGGACTTGCTCGACCGCAACTGGCAAAGGCTGATTCTTACTCACCTCTGCGAAAAAACACATCTCGGTGTGCTGACAGGCTCGCCGATTACAGATATTGAAATCACGCTTGTTTCGGGAAAAGCTCACGCAAAGCATACCGAGGGCGGAGATTTCAGACAGGCAACCTACCGTGCCGTAAGACAGGGACTGCGTTGTGCAAAGAGCATTCTGCTTGAGCCTGTTTATGATTTTACGCTTGAAGTGCCTAACGAAAATGTGGGACGGGCAATGTCAGATATTCAGCGGATGAGCGGTACTTTCAATTCTCCCGAAGCCAAGGGAGAAAATTCCGTTCTCACGGGTACTGCACCCGTGTCCGAAATGGGCAACTATACAAAAGAAGTTATGCAGTACACTCACGGCAGAGGCAGACTTTCGTGCAGTCTTAAAGGCTACGAGCCGTGCCACAACAGTGATGAAGTTATTGCACAAATCGGCTACGATTGCGATGCCGATGTTGACAATCCGTGCGGTTCTGTGTTCTGTTCTCACGGAGCAGGATACAATGTGCCGTGGAATGAGGTCGGCGAGCATATGCATTTGCCGAGTATTCTCGATGCTCCGAAAGACGATGAAATCGGCACAAACAGCGAAAACGCTTTTGCAAAGTGCAAAACTCAGGACGATATTTTTGCTCTCGACAAGGAGCTTATGCAGATTTTTGAACAGACCTACGGCCCTGTGACACGCAGAAAACACGCTCCCGAAAAGCGTCATGTCAAGGCGGTTTCGTCAATTGACAAGGCGGCTGAAAAGTATAAAAAATCCCCCGTGTATGACGGCACGGAGTATCTGCTTGTTGACGGCTACAATGTTATTTTTGCGTGGGAACACCTCAAAGAGCTTTCCGAAAGAAGTCTTGACGGTGCAAGGCATGCTTTGATAAACATTCTCTGCAACTATCAGGGCTACAGCAAGTGTAACCTTATTCTCGTGTTTGATGCGTACAAGGTAAAGGGCGAACACAGAGAGGTTGAAACCGTGAATAATATCAGCATTGTATATACCAAAGAGGCAGAAACCGCCGATATGTTTATTGAGAAAACCTCTCACAAGCTTGCCAAAACCAACAAGGTGCGTGTTGTAACATCCGACGCACTCGAACAGATGATAATTCTGGGCAACGGTGCGTTGCGTGTTTCATCAAGAGCATTTTTAGAAGAAGTCAGACAAGCCGAAAATGAAATCAGAGAAATAATAAATTCTTCAAACGAATTAAACAATAATATGAATTAGTTTATGGATAGCCCGTAGGGGCGTTCATTGGACGCCCGCAAGTAATGGTATATAACATTTGATAGATGTAATTTTATAAATGTCGCAAAGTAATTGTCATACTGTAGAGGCGAACCGTGTTCGCCAATCATTTCGTGTGTAAACACGAAATGAACTAACAACGATTTTATCTTAATATTCTAATCGTTTTGGATAAAAATATTTATTAGGTCTTCGCAAAATACCCCATTACCATTTACAACAATATTGTAAGAAACATAATTACTTACATTATTCCGTTCGCGTTTACGGCTTTTTATCCTGCGTATTATATCCTTTCGGGTGAAAACCCACTGTTTAACATTGGTATGACGGTGTTAATCGCAATTGTGATGATGGTTGTTGGAGTGATTGTGTGGAACAGAGGCATTAGGTCTTATGAAAGTGCTGGTTCATAAATTTTATGTTGACTAAATAATTGATATATGATATATTGGTAAATAAATAAAAGGAGTGACTAAAGTGGAAATACAGAATTTATTTGCTCAAAGAATTGGTGGAAAAGAATTTGGAATAAAAAATGAAGTTTATAAATTCGCTTTAATAAAGAAATGGAAGCAAGAAGCTGAGAAAAAGCATTCAAATAATTTTAAATTAATTGATATGGGAGTGGGTGAACCTGATTGGGCCGCTGATGATAAAGTTGTTGATATGTTATCTATTGAAGCAGGCAAACCCGAAAATAGATTCTATTCTGATAATGGAATTCCTGAATTTCAAAATGCAGCAATAAAATATATGGAGGAAGTTTTTGGTATATCAAACTTGACAATTAATAATGTAATTCACGGTATTGGTAGTAAACCAATTCTTGCAATGCTTCCTTCTTGTTTTATTAATCCTGGAGATTATGTGCTAAATACTATTCCTGGATACCCCGTCCTGGCAACTCATGCAAAATATTTGGGTGGGAAGATTTATGATTTGCCTCTTAAGGAGGAAAATAATTTTTATCCGGATTTTTCGGAAATCCCGAGGGAAGTTTTAGAAAAAACGAAATTATTATATATTAATTATCCTAATAATCCAACAGGACAAGTGGCAACAAAAGAATTCTTTGAAAATGTCGTAAAATTTGCCCAAAAGAATAACATTATTGTAATTCATGATGCGGCATATGCAGCGCTTACATATAATGATGTTAAACCTCTAAGTTTCTTATCGGTTGATGGAGCTATAGATGTAGGTGTAGAGATTCATTCTTTATCAAAAGCTTTTAATATGACTGGATGGAGATTAGGTTTTTTAGTCGGAAATGAAAAAATTGTTTCTGCATATGGTGTAGTCAAAGATAATACAGATTCGGGTCAATTTCGCGCGATACAGAAAGCAGGTGCTTTTGCTCTTAATAATAGATGGATTACAGAAAATACAGTTAATAAATATTCAAGAAGATTTAAAATGCTAATTGAAGCACTCAATGAAGTTGTATTTAATTGTGTAGAGCCAAAAGGTACTTTCTATTCTTATGTGAAAATTCCAACTGGAACAGAAGAAGGAGTTAAATTCAATACTGCATTAGAGGTTGCAAGATATATTTTATTAAATGCAAACATTTCAGTTGTTCCTTGGGATGATTGTGGACATTATTTAAGATTCTCTGTTACATTTTCAGCTACTCATCACGAGGAAAAAATAATAATTGATGAAATGAAAAATAGATTGAAAAGTTTAAAATTTGTATTTTGAG
>ENA-OZAU01000749-OZAU01000749.1-human-gut-metagenome-genome-assembly--contig:-NODE-749-length-14887-cov-12.606526_pt1 | contig 14887 bp, 10 predicted proteins | sample MGYA00243303_ERZ653503 | MGnify/ENA primary metagenome ERZ653503 (study PRJEB26926, sample SAMN06165049) | human gut metagenome | biome: ENVO:00009003; feature: ENVO:2100002; material: ENVO:00002003...
ACGAGATTTCTGCCTGTCTCGTGGGCTCGGAGATGTGTATAAGAGACAGGAAATTGAATCTCTTCACACAGGAAGCACCGGTCAGACGGAGTTACCGAGAGATCGTGTAAAAGCAATGGAACTGCTTTTGCCTGACAACGAAACACTGGATCGCTTCAATGGTCTCATTACGCCTATGGCTGCTGCTATTGTCGCCAATCAAGAAGAAAACAACCGACTTGCAGCTCTTAGGGATGCCATTCTCCCGAAGCTGATGTCCGGCGAGATTGATGTCACCGACATTCAGCTCTAAGCCGCTAAATTATCGTTTACCGCCTTATTCACTCTCATCAGTGGCGAGAGTCACTTCAAAGGAACTGCCACTGTTCATCGTTCTCTTAAATACAAAGGAGAACGACGATGAAAGAACAACTTATCCACGAGGTACAGCGCAAAATGCTGCCGTATCTCAACAATGAACAATTATTACAGTTGGGTGACGCTTTGAGCGAGGCGCTACGAGGCGTGAGCGTAAGTTATGAAGATACCACCCCAAAGCAGGAAGAACGGGATGCCGTCGAAGCGTTCATTTCTGCCAAGCGCATTGAGGGCTGCTCCGAGAAAACCTTGAAATATTATCGGAAGACGATTGAATCCATGCTATCTGCCATCGCTAAGAAGGCCAGTCAGATAACAACGGATGACCTTCGCAAATACCTGACTACCTACCAGACGCAACGCAGATCCAGCAAGGTGACGATTGATAACATTCGGCGCATACTATCCAGCTTCTTTTCATGGCTTGAAGACGAAGACTTCATCTTGAAAAGTCCGGTACGCCGGATTCACAAGGTAAAGACAGCAAAGGTGGTCAAAGACACCTACACGGACGAGGCTTTGGAGCTGATGCGGGATAGCTGCACGACCACAAGGGATTTAGCAATCATTGACTTACTCGCTTCCTCTGGGATGCGTGTTGGAGAGATGGTCATGCTGAACCGGGAGGACATCGACTTCAATGAGCGGGAATGTGTTGTAATCGGTAAGGGCAACAAGGAGCGCCTTGTCTACTTCGATGCAAGGACAAAAATCCATTTGCAGAACTACCTCAGCGAGCGCACGGATGCGAACCCGGCACTGTTCGTCTCGCTGAAAGCTCCACACGACCGGCTGATGATCGGCGGCGTGGAGACACGGCTTCGGGAGCTGGGAAAAAGTTTGAGTTTGCCCAAAGTACATCCACACAAATTCCGGCGAACTCTGGCGACCTCAGCCATAGATAAGGGAATGCCCATAGAGCAAGTCCAGCAACTCTTAGGGCATCAGAAGATCGATACAACCATGCACTACGCAATGGTGAAGCAACAAAATGTGAAGCTGGCACATAGAAAATACATCGGATAGGATGGTGAAAATGGCTATTGTGAAGTTTGTAGAAGTATGTGAAAAGATAGGAAGTGGTGCAACGCCACGCGGAGGCAAAGAAGCATATTCTGATGAAGGCATTTCTCTGGTGAGGAGCCAAAATGTGCTGGATTTTAGTTTCTCAAGCGATGGATTGGTACATATCAACGACGAACAAGCAAAGAAGCTAAAGAATGTAGAATTACATCCCGATGATGTTCTTTTGAACATCACTGGTGATTCCGTTGCAAGAGCTTGTATCATGGATTCATCCTTTCTGCCAGCACGAGTAAATCAGCATGTAGCCATAGTAAGAGGGAAAAAAGAGCTGGTTCTGAACAGTTATATTCTCTATTATTTGCAATGGAAGAAAGACTACTTACTCCAACTGGCATCTGCCGGAGCCACGAGAAACGCATTAACAAAGGGAATGATAGAACAATTAGATATAAATTTGCCTTCTTTGACTGAACAGAAAAGAATTGTTGCTGTGCTGGACTCAATCCAACAGAAAATATCCGTGAATAAGAAAATAAACGATAATTTACTTGCTCAAGCACAAACGCTTTACAAACAGTTCTTCCCGTATGGCGTACAAGATGATCTTCCAGATGGCTGGCGCATAGGCACAGTTGGTGAGATCATCGAAATCCATGACTCGAAGCGTATCCCTCTCTCTGGTGCAGATAGATCGAAGATGGAGAAGAAGATTTATCCTTATTATGGTGCAGCCTCTCTCATGGATTTGGTGGATAACTACATCTTCGACGGTAAATATCTTCTTCTTGGAGAAGATGGTACCGTTGTTGACGATGCTGGCTACCCAATTCTGCAATATGTGTGGGGACAATTCTGGGTAAATAACCATGCTCACATTCTCACTGGAAGGCTTGGTTATGATGTTGAGAGTCTATATATGCTCTTCAAGCAGACTCCGGTAAAATCTATTGTTACCGGTGCTGTTCAGCCAAAAATCAGCCAAGCGAACTTGCGCTCTGTTCAAGTGGTTATTCCTCCTGAACATAATCTCAGAGAGTATAACGATCTGGTTGAGCCATTGTTCTCTTTATTTCGTGCCAACGAGGAAGAGTGTAAAACCTTTACAGCACTGCGAGACACGCTTCTACCAAAGCTCATGTCCGGCGAGATCGATGTCTCTGCTGTCCAGCTCTAAGCCGCTAAATTATCGTTTACGTTAGGAGGGATGAGATGAAATACTGCTTTTACTACGATGAGTCTGAGCATAGCAGGGTCATCAATCTCTCAACCGTTACTGGTGAGACATATTATGATGGTTTTCTGGCAGCTATTATCGGGTGGCGCAGCGATCACGAAACAGCTTTTGAACAGCGTTATCATGCTTTTGAAGAAAAATACGCTGATAGGAAGAAAAAAGGAGAGCTGAAAAGCGGAACGATAAAGCCGAAGCAGTTAGTTCATGGATTTGCCTCTCTCAACGAAGCAAATGTAAAGCTGCTTGGAGATTTCTTCTCCATCTTTGATGAGAACAGCTATATCTATCTGTTCTGTGCAAGCAAAATCGAATACGTTATCACCCAGATTTTCAAAGGCTATCGCAATAGCGTCTTCTTTGATATGGACGCTGCACGCTACTCAATAGTCAAAGCGATAGTTACATACCGACCCACAGAGGTAATTGAAAGCCTGTATAAAAGTCCAGCGGAGTTTGTAGCTGCGTTAATGACATTCTTGACGAACCGGATTAGGCGTAACAAAGAAAACCGCGAATTGAAGGCGCAGGAAAGCACGGCATTTGAAGCCGTCCTTTATGTCCTGAATAACGTCGATGTTCCGCAGTCCCTCACTTGGGACTACCATTCGCAGTTTGTCGGGTTTGGAAATTTCCTGAGCAGCAAGGGCATTCTTGATTATTCAGTCTTGCTTGACAAGGAAGGTGAAGCAGGAGACGAAAGCAAAACTCTCATTGCCGCGAAAGAAGCCAGTTTGAAGAATTGCGAAGAGGCAGACTCGATAGACCACTTTGGAATTAGAATGGCTGATATGCTGGTAGGAATTATCGGCAAACTGATGAAATCGCTATACCATTCCTTGACACCGACGCAGGACAGTCCCCGCATTGCGAAGACTCTTCTTAGCAAAGAATGGTTCAGACTAACCGATGGGCAGTTACAGCTATACAAGCAGCTTTATCATATCGTGTTCGAGATCAACAATGATTGGTATAAGGTCTATGCCGGTAATTATTCAGATGACCTTGTTAGCTTTTTGGGACTGCTGGATTTCATGAATCATTTCAATTCATCTAAAGACAGCGAACAAGACTTTGATATGCAACCGGAGTATTGTAATAGCTGCATCTGCCAAAGACTTGAAACCCATTTTGAGCAGATGAAAAACAAGCTGCCTGTTGAGCCGGTGAAAGATCAAGAAAAGGATTTTTTTAGGAATCGACGCGGCGCAAAAGTTTATCACGATGTAGACAGACAACCCATTCTGGAACTCACCAAAGGAAAAAACGCCTTTGTAGTTCTTTCTGTCGGTATTGCAAAGGGCGGCATCCCATTAGTCACTGTTGAGGCATCGCCTGAAAATCTATGTTATAGGCTGCCTGTACAGTTGAACGAATGGGCAATGACGCTGGTTTCAATGGCAAATACAGGGGAAGATTTATTTCCTGCTGAGGTAATCTTCACAAAAGCTGAAAACCGCATCTATGCGGATATTATATAGAGGGAGTTGAGTACAAATGTCGGGCTATTTTACCGAATCAAATTATGAGAATGCCGTCTTGCAGCTTCTCAATGAGGATCTTGGATATACCTATGTCTATGGACCGGACGTGGAGCGCGATTACCACTCTCCGCTTTATGAGGATGTCCTGCTGCCCTCTTTGCAGCGAATCAACAAAAACTTGCCAATGGATGCTCTGACGGAGGCAATCTATAAGCTCAAGAACTTTGAAACCGGAACGCTTTTGCAGAAGAACATGGTCTTTATGGACTACCTCCAAAACGGAGTCCCGGTAAAATACTATGACAAGGGTGAAGAACGCTCTACCCTTGTTTACCTTGTAGACTTCAAAAATCCTGCCAGTAACGAGTTCACAGTTGCGAATCAATGGACTTTCATTGAGAACTCCGAAAAAAGACCAGATGTGATTCTCTTTGTCAATGGTCTCCCACTCGTCATTGTGGAGTTGAAGTCTCCGTCCCGCGAAGAAACCGATGCTTCCGCAGCATACCGCCAGCTCCGGAACTATATGTATGAGATCCCCTCTATGTTCATTTATAATGCGGTATGTGTCATGAGCGACTTGACCACTTCAAAGGCTGGTACAATCACGTCCGGCGAAGACCGCTTTATGGAGTGGAAAACAACAGACGGCAGCTATGAGAATACGCAACACGCATCATTTGACACATTCTTTGTAGGACTGTTTGAGAAGACCCGCTTCCTTGACATCGTGAAAAACTTCATCTGCTTTAATGTGGATGGACAGAATACTTTCAAGATACTCGCCGGGTATCATCAGTATTTTGCAGTCAAAAAGGCGATTGAGTCTACAAAACACGCAACAGTGACGGACGGTAAGGGTGGCGTCTTCTGGCATACACAGGGCAGCGGAAAATCGTTGTCTATGGTCTTCTATGCTCATTATCTGCAAGAAGCGTTAGAAAGCCCCACTATCGTTGTCATTACCGACCGTAACGATCTGGACGACCAGCTTTACGGACAATTCGCCCGCTGCAAGGACTTCCTCCGGCAAACGCCGCAGCACGCTGAGAGCCGCAAGAATCTGAAAGAACTGCTTGCAAACAGACAGGCAAACGGCATAATCTTCACGACCATGCAGAAGTTTGAAGAAAGCAACGAAGCTCTTTCGGAACGCCGGAACATTATCGTGATGGCTGATGAAGCGCATCGCGGGCAATATGGTCTCAATGAGAAGGTTGTGGTCAAGCAGAAGGACAACGGCGAAGTCGAGGCGAAAACCGTTATCGGCACTGCCCGCATTATAAGAGACACGCTTCCTAATGCGACCTACATTGGATTCACCGGAACACCGATCTCCACAAAAGACCGCAGTACACGAGAGGTCTTCGGTGATTACATCGACATCTATGATATGACTCAGGCAGTTGAAGATGGCGCGACCAGACCCGTCTACTACGAGAGCCGTGTGATTCACCTGAAACTCGACGAGAACACCCTCCATCTGATCGATAATGAGTATGACATTATGGCTGACAACGCCGATCCGTATGTCATTGAAAAGAGCAAAAAGGAACTTGGTCAGATGGAAGCAATCCTCGGTGCCGACCAGACGATCAATTCCTTGGTAAATGACATTCTTGATCATTACGAGAATTACCGTGAGAATATCCTAACCGGCAAGGCGATGATCGTTGCTTATTCGCGTCCCATAGCAATGAAGATTTATAAGCGCATTCTTGAGCTACGCCCAGCGTGGACGGAAAAGATTGCAGTGGTCATGACGCAAGGCAATAACGATCCCGAAGAATGGCGTGAGATTATCGGCAACAAAGCTCATAAGGACGATATGGCGCGGAAATTCAAAGACAATAACTCTCCGCTGAAAATCGCTATCGTCGTGGATATGTGGCTGACCGGCTTTGATGTTCCCTCCCTCGCTACGATGTATGTCTATAAGCCAATGGCTGGACACAACCTGATGCAAGCTATCGCCCGCGTCAATCGTGTCTTCAAAGATAAAGAAGGCGGTTTGGTTGTCGATTACGTCGGTATTGCGGCTGCACTGAAACAGGCAATGAACGACTATACTGCCAGAGACAAGAAGAACTATGGTGATACAGATGTAAGCAAGGCTGCATATCCGAAGTTCCTTGAAAAGCTCTCTATTTGCAGAGATTTGTTCCACGGATTCAGTTATGAGAAATTCATGACCGGAAGCGACCTCGACCGTGCAAAGCTTATCAGCGGCGGCGTGAACTTCATACTCGGCAAGAGTGTTGCAGAGTACGATCTTCCCGACAATGAGAAGACACAGAATGTGTTTATCAAAGAAGCGCTACTTCTCAAGCAGGCACTTTCGCTGTGCAGCAGCTTGGTAGACGAGCAAACTCGCATGGAGGCGGCTTTCTTCGAGTCCGTAAGAACAATGACCGTGCGCTTGGTTTCAGGCGGTACCGGAAAGAAGTTTACGCTTCCGGAAGTAAATGAGCGCATTAACGAGCTATTGAAGCACAGCATCAAGAGCGAAGGCGTTATCAACCTCTTCTCCGATGTCCAGACTGAGTTTTCGTTGTTCGATCCGAAGTTCCTTGAAGAAGTGGCAAACATGAAGGAGAAGAATCTGGCAGTCGAACTTCTGAAAAAGCTGATTGCTGAACAAGTATCTGTTTATCGTCGTACAAACATTGTCAAATCCGAGAAGTTCTCCGAAATCATTCAGAGCGCAATGAACCGCTATTTGAACGGAATGTTGACCAACGAGGAAGTCATTCAAGAATTACTCAAGCTGGCGAAAGACATTGCCGCTGCTGCCGCCGAGGGTGAAAAACTCGGATTGACAGCGGACGAGCTTGCTTTCTATGATGCCCTCACAAAGCCGCAAGCAATCAAGGACTTTTACGAGCATGACGAGCTTATTGCTATCACGAAAGAACTGACAGATTTGCTTCGCAAAAACCAGACAATAGACTGGCAAAAGAAAGAGAGCGCAAGAGCTGGAATGCGCCGCCTGGTCAAAAGGTTGCTGAAAAAACACAAATATCCGCCAGAGGGTATGGATGATGCTGTCCAGACTGTCATGAGCCAGTGTGAGATGTGGACGGACAATGTAATGACCGCTTAACTCCCCCTACGAGAAAGGAGTAGATCATGGGCAATTCAGTCATGTTGAATGGCATCGAATATGCCGGAGAACAGATTGCCTACAAAGACAGCACCTATGAGCTTGTGTCAAAGGTCGCTTACCTGATCGGCGTCCCGCTTCGTATTTTCCAAAATGAACACGAGCCGCCGAAGATAGAGATATACAACCGGCTTGAACAGGATAAAAATGCCCGTATCATTCGTAATCTATGTATCATCCGCACCGCCATTGAGCGCAACTACCGGAAAATAAATGACATCATGCGAATGGAGTATCGAGGGCTGCTTTCAATGCCAGAGATCATCCCGGCTTCCAGTATGCAGCAGCTTTCAAATGACGGAATCAACTTTATCAAAAAGTCGAGTACAAAGCTCTGCCACCACATTATCGAGATCAACCGGCTGATTTCAGACCGCATTAACAACTGCAAAAGCCTCTTTCCAATCTGGATTAACTGGGCGTACATAAAAGAGCTGTTCATCATGCCAAACGGTTTGACAGAGGACGGAACGAAAGATGCTGCGGACATCTATTACGCAAGTCTCTCCTACTACCCCTATCAAATGTATATCAACTGGGTACCGATGGACGAGGGTAATGTCCTCTATAACGATAAGAAGTTTGCTACCCTGCTTTATCAATGGCATTGCGACGCCTTCACGGAATACAGTAAAGTCTCCGATGCAGGGGCTTTTGTAAAAAACAATATCTACGACTTCATAGATGACAGTGAGAAGACCGTATTGGTAGTGGACTGCGAAAACTCCGACCCGTACAAGCTGTGCGCCACGCTCAAAAATCTTGATTATGAGGTCATGCAGAAGATTACGGCGATCATTCTCTTTGATGACGTACACACCGCTACGGCATGGCGGATTCTTGAAAACTACACCCGCATCCCCGTTGAACATATCATGATTGAGCGGATCAAGCAGAACAAATCACTGGTAGACATCAAGCTCACCGCAAGAGCCTGTCAGGAACACTACCAGAAGCAAGTGGATTCCTTCGTCATCGTCTCAAGCGATTCCGACTACTGGGGGCTGATTTCTTCCTTACCGGACGCCAGATTCCTTGTCATGATTGAGCGGGAAAAATGCGGACCGGATATGAAGGCAGCACTTGCAGAATCCGGGATATTCTACTGCTATCTGGATGACTTCTACTCCGGCAACAGCGAGGACATCAAGAAAAACGCACTGTTCAAGGAGATGTACCGCTGGATTGACAACTCCGTTCACCTGAATGTCAACGATATGTTTGATGCAGCTCTGCGAAACACGAGGATCGAAATGTCTCCCGCAGAGCGGCGGCAGTTCTATGAGAAGCACATCAGGCACATGACGCTGACTATCGACGAGAACGGAAACGTCAGCATTGAACTGAAACGCGGATAGCCTTGGTTTCTATTCCGGGAGGAATGTGGATGGACAACAGATTCTATTTTGGATTCAATACATCGGAGGAACGGAAAAAGCGCAGAAAAGCAGAGCTGTACTCCATGAGTGAGCAAGTCAGCACCTTCTTTTGGGATGAAGCCCCGCAGCATGGCTTGGAAATGCGTGAAGGACAGCAGGATATGTCCTTTGAGATTGTGGACGCCCTCATAAACGATCAGCATTTTGCGATTGAAGCTGGCGTGGGCATTGGAAAGTCCTTTGGCTATCTTGTGCCGGTGCTGCTGTACAGCAAACGCATGAACAAGCCGGTTATCATCGCAACCTCGACCATTGCGCTTCAAGAACAGCTCTGGCGCGATGTCCACGCGGTAATGCCCCTTCTTGGGCTGAACAGAGATGTTATCCTCGCAAAAGGACAGACCCATTATCTCTGCAACAAACGCGCAGATGAGTATATGTGTGACCCGAAAGCAGACCCACCGGACGCGCTCAAAGAAGGAATCAAGCAAGGGTATGAGGAACGCAAGGATTTCCCGGAGGTTTTGCCGCAAGGAGTCTGGGACAAGGTAAACGTGCAGCGGTTCAGCATGAAGAATTGTGGCTCCTGTGAAAAGAAGTGCAAGTATTACAAAGTCCGCGCAGCATTAAAGTTTACGGATGGAGTGGTACTGTGCAATCAGGATTTTTTAACCCAGCATCTCATGAAACTCCGGCGCGGTCAGGAAGGGCTGATTAACGCCGCCGCTGATCTGCTTGTCGTGGATGAAGCACACAACTTGGATGATAAGGTGCGGAGTGCCACAACGGAGCGTTTCGGGCAAGGTATGCTCTTTGGAATGATTAAGAGCGCATTCTATGAGCTGCGATCCTTTGACCAGAGCAGTGTGTCAGGTGAAAAGCGAGAGGCAGAGAGCGCAATCATCGCCTTCTATAACTGCCTGAAAGCACAAGTCCAAAAGCAGATCAACGAGGCAGAACAGGATATGCGCTACGCTGACCGCTTTTTCTTTGACCAAAACGGCAGTGCGGTTGAGCTGCTTACTGAAATGAACGCCGCCATACACAACCTTTCGTCCAGCATTCAGATTTATTCCAGCATGGATTTCAGAAACAACCGTTCCTTTGCTGCCTCTGATGATCTGGATGCCGTCAGCGAATCCCTTTCGGAGCTTCTTGACCAGATAGACGATATGCTGATCTGGATCGAGCAGCACGGCAGCAACACGGAACTCGTCTATTGCCCTAAAAACACGAGGGAAATTGTGAGCCGCCTATACTTCAATGGTGATGAAAGAACCATCTTGACCTCTGCCACGCTGACGAACGCCACGAGCGGGTCTCTGGAAGAACAGTATTCTTACTTTATCAGCAATACCGGCTTTCCCGCTGGTGACCGCGGCTGCTTATCCGAGCCAAAGCCTTCCCCATATCCATACGATGAACACGCCATAATCTACTATTGCGATGATCTCCCGCACCCGACCAGAGAACATGAAGCCTTTATTGAAAAGGGCGTGGAGCGACTGCTTGAGATCCTGAGCATTTCCAATGGAAAGGCACTCGTACTGTTTACGGCAAAGACCGACATGGAAGAGGTCTACTCCATTCTCAGTGAGAAAAATCTTCCGTACAAAATCTTGATGCAGCAGCCGGGATCGTCGCAGGACAAGGTGCTGAATGAGTTTAAGGAAGATACGAACTCCGTGCTTCTGGGGACGGGCGCATATTGGGAAGGTATCAGCATTGAAGGAAAAAGCCTTTCCAATGTCATCATTTTCCGGCTTCCGTTCCCTGTCCCCGATCCAATTATCGAGTATAAGTGTTCCATTGCTAAGGATGCTCTGATGGATGTTCGCGTTCCCGAAATGATTATCAAGCTCAAGCAAGGCATCGGGCGATTGATCCGCAATTTCACAGACACCGGCATTGTCTGCATCATCGACCGAAGACTGCGGGATGAGCCGCCGGAACGCTATCATGACATTACATGGGACTCCCTGCCTATCAAAAATCGGACAAGCAGTTTGGACGAACTTAGGAAGTTTTACGAAGGTCTGCCCTCAGCCAAGGAATGATGATACAAACGGCAGTCTCTTCGGAAACATAGAGCAGCCCCCAAAAAACGACAATCAGAAAACGGAGGTGTATCATGTTGTACAATGAAAATCTGCACGAAGAAGAACAACATCTGATCCAGCAGATTGCCGAGCAAACAGAGAGAGGTAAAATCGGCTGGGAACTGACGGAGTATAATCCGCTGTCATTTCTGAATGAGGACAAGATAGACAAAAACCCAGCAGTAATCTGTCAGTCCTTCTCCTTTGAAGCGATCATCGGCGGATCCCGTTACGAGCTTGATGTCATGGAGAATATTGATGTGCCGTCCGGTATGGGAGACTACACCATAACCTTGACGCGGGATGAAACCGAAAATTATCTTAAAATTGAGGATGCGCTTTCCTTTGACTGTGACCGCTATGAATGCACACCGGAGGAAGTGGCAGAGCGATTTGCGGACAGCCCCATTGTCCGCCTCTGCAACGCCATCATTCCCGCCACGCTTGGGCAGGAGGATTTAGAAGAGGTCTTCACATGGGCAAGGTTTTTCAACGAGACTGGCATTTCTGCAAAGCTGATGAATCATCCGCTGACCAAGCTCTGTGAAAAGCTGTTCGACGAACACCGTCTGATGGACTTTCATCGCTGCGTCTTGGATGTGGACTATCGAAAGCTGCTCCTAAATGAACTGGCTCATAACTAAGACACGGAAAAACGCCCCCGACACTGTGCCAGACGCACAGTGCCGGGGGCGTTCCCGTTTCCAGCGATTTATTTTACTCTCGGCAAGGGACTGTTCATAAGGTGACACGTTCCGTTTTGCGAAGCCGTGAAAATTCGATGTGTTCCGTGGAGATGTTCACTGGGCGGCATACGCCGTACACGTTTCCGATAATCACTGAGTAGTGCAATGTGTATTCACTATCGGGAAATACTTCACGGTTTTCACAACTCTTGATTCAGGAGTGGGATTTTTGCCTTATTCCCGCGTGACATCAAGGGAAACCGGATTGATAACGATGATAGATTTGCCCTTTTTGTGGGCATATCTCACGGTGTTCCCGGTACCGCTGGGGCATCCATTCCATACTGCGAGAATATAATCGGCGTGATCGACCATGTACCGATTTCTCTTGTCCATGCAGTCCGGCGTGTACTCCCGTTGCAGCATGGTCTCCTTGTCACACTTTGCCGCGATATTATAATACCGTTCCCGTGAAGCCACAGACCATTTGATCGCTTGTGTCTCACAAGGGATTGCGCTTTCCAGAGTAATGTGAGGGTATTTTGATTTCAAATCGAGTACAATTTCCGCAGCGTACATATCGACGCCAAGAGCCATGCCGGTAATAAAATGCGTGACGCCCTCGTTCTCGATGAGTGCTACAATCTGATCCCGCATAACAGACTTCAAAGAAGTACAACGCTTATCGGATTCATCAAAGCCGAACGGAAGACTCTGCGGTCTATGACCGGTAAACGCACAAGTCTTGCCTTGAACGGATTGCTTTGCAGCTTTTTGAGCAGACTTTCTAAACTCAATAATGCGCGACATGACACCCCTTCTTTCACTCTTTTGGTAGGTAACTCCATTCTATCACCCTCATCACGGACAGTCAACGCATTGTCGTTAGTAAAATCAACGACGGCGTACCGTGGATAATGACACCGCCGTTAGGTACACTAAATGCAAAGGTGGTGAGGCTATGCGAGAGAAGAAGGACATCAATATTGAAATCGGCGGCAATATTCAAGTGGCAAGAGAACAGGCGGGCTATACGCAGGACACGCTCTCAGAAATGCTTGGCATGACGCCGAATCACCTGAGCGCTATTGAGCGTGGTGCATCCGGTATCTCTCTTGAAGCCTTGCAGCGTCTTTGCCGTTTGCTCGGCGTCAGCGCAGACCGAATTATTTTTGGGACTGACGATCCAGAAGCGGAAGCCCTTGCGCTTGCCAGACGTATTTCGGATATAAAGCCGGAATACCGGCAACAGGTTCAAGAGCTGCTGTCCGCTATTTTGAATATGTCATAAAAAAAGAGCCTCTGCCGACACCCAAAACGGGCATCGACAGAGGCTCTTGGTTCGTTTTGGGGGTATCTGAATAAGTGCCGAAATCGACACTTATTCTCTCTCTATTGCTGGATCTGTACGGGGAATATAATCACACTGGGCGGTCATTCCTCGTCGCTCTGAGGCTTGCAATCACAGGCTTTTTCGACCCCTAACTGTCTACACCTCAATGCCTTGCGGGAGAAGTGCGGACAGGCGATGAGATCCGCACGGAAGCTCTGCTTGCAGCTATGGACGCAGCGGACGCAGAAGCGGTTATACTTCCGGCGTCCGCTGTCCCCGATGAAGAACGACCACTCCTGCCGCCATTTCTGACTTCTGCTCACAGCTCAATCTCTCCTTTGTGCTTTTTGGGAGGGCAGCATTCCTTCTGCTTTTCAGCCTTTGCAGACTTGAGCCTGTCCATGATGGAGGACTTTTCGCCCCTTTCGGGGGCTTTGACCTCTGCGGTCTTGTCCTCCTTCGGACCGTTGTTGATGATCCCATCAATCATGCCGTAGTCATCCTCCATCGACATCTCCGCCGCCTTGAGGTAGTTTTCCTTCTCAAGAGCTGCCATCCAGCTTTCCTTGCTGATACCGAGCATTCCGCCCTTTGCTGCATGATCGGCAATCTCCTTGGCATCTACGCACAAGCCCTCGGTGTTATCGGAATAGAGGCGGTAAACCTCGCAGCCCTTCTCCAAAGCCTTCTCTGCCGCCTCCTGCCCAGCGGGAAGAACGCCAGCCCATGCGTAGCCATAGTCCTTCATATCCTGAACAGTGAGCGCGGGATCGGGCATTTCCGGCACTTCCTTGACTTCAAGATCGAGAAGGCGGAGCGTGTCATCGTCAAAGCCGCTGTAGACATCATCAAGGACGAGCTTGCCGCGCTCATCGACAATGATACAGGCAGCTTCATCGCCGTAGGTGTCATGCTCCATCAAATAAAAACTGTGACCGCCGACTTCGTGCTGGTCAATGGTGTGCCACGTCCCGATGTGACCGGCAACCGTCAGACCGGAGGTATCGGCGTTCATCTCAAAGTCCTTCTGCTCAATGCTCTCCTGCTTCTGCTGTTCCTTCGAGATCATGGGAATCGCTACAATCTTATCGCCCAGCTTGACAAACTGCTCCGGCACCTTGAAGTGGTCAGAGAACTTCTGCATCTGCTCTACGGTCAGAGAACCGAAGCTGTCATCCGTCAAGCCGACTACCATGAATGTTCCGGCAACAACGTCGTAGATGTCACCGTCCTCATCACGCAGAGCGCGGTTCAGTGGCAGACCTTCCAGCTTGCCTTCCTCATTACAGACTAAGGCAACCGGGTCTTCGTAGGGGTAAATCGCCTCGATGCAGCCGCCGACCTCATGCTGCAAGGACTCCAGACCGGAGTCAATCTCCTTCACATAAGGCTCCTTTCCCGGCTCAACGACGAGAACGGCGATGGTGCTGTCACGCTCGGCGGCTTCCCCTGAGCCGGTGATCCGATATTCGTCGGGAATATCATCAAGATCGCCGTTGAACTGTCTGTCCCACCTCTCGCTTGCGACGCGGACATAGCCTTCATCGGTGAAGCGTCCCTGCTCATCCATCGCAATGTCGCGCCCATAGCGTTCATAGTCGATGTAATTTGCCAGAGGTCCGAGATCCTTTTCGGAGTAGATACCGGCTTCGTGTGCGTAATAATAGCCGAGATCGGATTCGTCGTTGATACCGGGCATGATGTCGTAGCAGTCCAGATTGAACGTCAGGTTGATGAGATCGTCGATGTCGCTGACCTCATCGCAGCCAGCCTCCATAATGGCAACGAGCTTTTCCTGATCGCTCAGGGAAAGCTCGTCAATCAAGGCGGCAAGGTAGTTGAGCTTATCAAGGCTCTCGTACTCGCCAAGCATCTTCTGAACGCCATAGATCGGGCATTCGTAGTCGGTGATAAACCACTCTTCGTAGGGCTGACCGAACTCATCCTGCTTGCCGATCCCGATGCGCTCAAAGACCTTCTGCATCTCTTCCTCGGTGGTGGGGAGCTTCACCCACTCACCGACCAGCATACCCTCGTTGTACTTGCCAAGGTTCGTGACGAAGGCTTCAAAATCACCGTCTAATACGGGCATAGGCATCCTCCTTTCAGTCATCCACCATGCCGTCCGG
>ENA-OZAU01000751-OZAU01000751.1-human-gut-metagenome-genome-assembly--contig:-NODE-751-length-14859-cov-3.776277_pt1 | contig 14859 bp, 14 predicted proteins | sample MGYA00243303_ERZ653503 | MGnify/ENA primary metagenome ERZ653503 (study PRJEB26926, sample SAMN06165049) | human gut metagenome | biome: ENVO:00009003; feature: ENVO:2100002; material: ENVO:00002003...
CGGCGGGAACGCGTATCTCGGCAAAGTGGACGGCGGCTGGAAGGAGCTCAAGATCGTCGGTATCGGCGCGATCGACGCGGACCGCGATTACACGCTGAAGGTCGTTTTGCGCAGCAACAAGATCTGCTGCTATGTGGACGATACGCTCATGTTCGGATATAAGGACGAAGATTTCCTCACGGGAACGTGTTACGGTCTTCGTGCGGGCGCGGCGGGCGTGACGTTCTCCGACGTCTCCGTTACCAATGAATATCTGTATGAATAAAGGAGGAAAGACGGCATGAAAAGACGCTTCAGAGGATGGCTTATACTGTTGCTCTGCGTCCTGTTCTCCACCCTCGTTTTTGCGGGCTGCAGCACGGGAAACGACGGCGGCGATCAAACGGACGATCAGCAGCAAGGGCAGCAGGAACCGGGCGATCCGGAACAGCCCGGCGGCGAAGATCCGGAATACACCGTCACGTTTGTGACCAACGGCGGCACGGAACAGGACGCGATGCAGTATACGGGGGAGGCGCTTACGCTGCCCGAACCCTTCCGCTACAATTACGTCTTTGACGGCTGGTTCGCGGACGAGGGACTGACGGGCGAAGCGGTTTCGTCTTCGGGATATGTCCCCGTTTCCGATGTCACGCTCTATGCAAAATGGACGCCGTGCGTCTATCTGTATCTCTATTACGGGGTGGACGGCTTCGAAGTCGAACGCCGCACCTATTTCGAGGGCGATTCCATCCGCGTCTCCGAACTGTTTACGCCCGATGCGATCACCGTGGAGGGGACGGAGTGTCCCTTTACCGGTTGGACGTATGAGGACGGGACCGCGATCGAAGGGGACGAGATCGTCTTCGGAAAGGAAAACGTTCTGCTCCTTGCCAATTACGATGAATCGAAGATCCCGCCCAAGAAGTATCTGACGGACAACGGCGACGGCTCCTATACCTCGACGGGGAAAGTTGCGTGGATCTTTTTGGACGAAGAAGAGCAGGTCGGGCTGTATTCCGCGCAGATCACCTTTGCAAAGGGCGCGAGCGGCGCGGCGGGCATCGCCTTCCGCATGACGCTTCCCAATGTCGATTATGCGTTTGAGGCGGGGTGCGACTATCTTTCCGCGCAGTTTGCTCCCGCAAACGGCGGACTGCAGGTCTGTTCGGTGACGGAAGGGAAGTGGGCGCAGATGCCCGGCAGCGTCGTGCCCCTTACTTCGCTTCCCGAAAGCTGGCAACAGAAATATAACAATGCGCAGACCGAGATCACGGCGGAGCTCTCCGTTGCCGACTACGGCAATAAGTTCGAAATTTATATCGACGGCGCGCTCGCTTACACCTTCAACGACGCCTCTGCCCTTGCCGCTTATGAGGGAACAGGCTTCGGGATCCGCTGTTCGACGAACGGCGCCGACTTTGCGGAGTTTGCCTATCGGGGACCTGTCACGGTCTCGTTCGAAAGCAACGGCGGCGCTACCTGCGCGTCCGTGCAGTGGATCGCGGGAACGCTCGCGCTTCCGACTCCCGTCTACGAGGGCTATGCGCTCGAGGGCTGGTATTACGACAGCGAGCTGCAGGACAAGGTCGCTCCCGCAGACTTTACGGCGACGGAGGACGTCACGCTCTATGCAAAGTGGACGCGCAAATACTATACCGTCACGCTGAACAGCATGGGCGGTACGGCGTGCGATCCGATCCGCTATACGGGCGGCGCCATCTCGCTCCCTTCGCCCACGCGCGCCAACTTCGCGCTCACGGGCTGGTATTATGACGAAGCCTGCAAAGATCGCGTGGATGCTTCCGATCCGCAGATCGATTCCGACACGACGCTCTATGCCGGCTGGCGGCTGCTGACGGGCAAGGTGACGGAGAACGTCGATGGCACGTTCACGACCAACGACCGCACCGCAGCGCTTGCGGGCGTCGGCGAGGAGCTCTATTCGGAGATCGTCATGACGCTGCGCTTTGAAAAGGGCAAGAGCGGCGCCGTCGGCATCATGTTCCGCGCGTCCAACACGAAAGACAACGAGATCGAAAATGGGCAGAAGTATCTCTCCGTGCAGCTTTCGCCCGGAGACGGCGTGCTGCAGGTCTGCCGCATCGACAGCGGATTCGCGCAGCTGACGGGCAGCCTGGTCGCTCTGACCAAACTTCCCGCGGCATGGCAGGAAAAGTACAATAAGGCGGAGTCGGGTGCCGAGATCGAAGCGGTCCTGAAAGTGATCTGCGGAGCGGATTCGTTCACCGCATACATCGACGGCGCGCTCGCCTACACTTCGTCGGAGGACGATGCGGCGCTCATTGCCTCTTACACGGGCACGGGGTACGGCTTGCGTTCCTCCACGACGCCCGCGACGTACAGCGTCGAATATCGCGATCTGTATCAGGTCGAGTACGTGGCGGACGGCGAGACGGTTGCCTATGACTATCTGGAACTGAACGCATCGATCACGCGGAAGCTGGAGGACAGCGAGGTGCGCAAGGACGACAACGGCTATTACCGCAATCGCTTTACGGGCTGGTACACGCAGGCGGAGGGCGGCGCACCCGTCGTCACCGTGAGCGGCAACTGCAAGCTCTATGCGCACTTCGAGCGCGTCGCCGCAGAAGGGGAGTTCGTCACGGTCACCTTCCACACGGCCGACGGCACGGACGTGCAGTATCTCAAGCGCGGGACCGCGGCGGTCTTCCCTGCAGATCCTTCGCGCGCCAACTATGCGTTTACGGGCTGGTATTCCGATAAAGACTGTACGAAGCCTGTGACGCAGGAGACCTCGTTCGAAGCGGACGCCGACGTCTATGCCGGCTGGCGGCTGCTGACGGGCAACGTGGAGAACAACGGCGACGGCACGTTCACGACCAAGGGCACCACGTCCGCGCTCGCGGGCGAAGGCAGCGGGCTGTGCGGCGAAGTCAGCATGGAGATCACCTTCAAAAAAGGTGATGGAGGCGCGGTCGGCATTATGTTCCGCGCGTCCAACACGAAAGACAACGAGATCGAAAAAGGGCAGAAGTATCTTACGGTGCAGATGGTCCCCAACGGCGGCATTCTGCAGATCGCGCGCATCGACAGCGGCGCGGAAAAGATCTTTGTGACGCTGACGGGCAACAAGGCTCCGTTCGCTTCGCTTCCCGCGGCATGGCAGGAAAAGTACAACGCGGCGAAAGATGACGGGAGCATTACCGTTACGCTGAAGGTCGTATATGACGCCGATTCGTTCACGGCGTATATCGACGGCGATCTGGCATATACCTCGGCAGAGGAAGACGCGCAGACGATCGCTTCCTTTACCGGAGCGGGCTACGGGGTGCGTTCTTCCACGACGCCCGCCACATACAAGGTCACGTATACCGATCTTGAAGAGACCGCGTCCGCGGCGCAGCCCGCGGCGGCAGAATGGAAGAAGGAGGAAAACGCATGAAAAATATCCGCAAAAAGACGGCTGCGGCAGGCGCGCTGCTGTTGTCCGCGGTGCTGCTGGCGGGGCTGGTCCCCGCGGCGGCGGACAACGCGGTCGGCGTGACGGCGCAAACCGCCGCAGAGGAGACAGAAAAAGTGTATACCATTTCCAACAAATACAATTACAGGCTGGACGACGCGTTCACCCGTTCGCCCGATTCCTTTGAAGCGTGGATCAACATTCCCGCCAATTCCATCGGCGGGACGATCATGGGGAACTTTCCCGGCAGCAAGCACAGCTTTGCGGGCTGCGTGAATTGGGAGATCGACGCGATCGGCAGAGTCCGCATCTTCTGGGACGACGGTTCGCTCAGCTATACCTTCCCGGGAGCATGCGTTGCGGACGGTCAGTGGCACCACATTGCCGTCGTGCGCGACGAGCAGGCGGGCACCTTCACCCTCTATGTCGATGCGGAAGAAGTCAGCTCCGTGCAGTCCGATCAGAAGGACGCCGTCTGCGACATGGCAATGAATATCGGCGTCGATTACCGCAATTGGGACGCCCTGAAGGAGCCGCTGGACGGGAAGATCCGCGAGATCACCATTTATAACGGCGCGATCTCGGCGGAACGCATCAAACAGGACATGGAACAGGGCGTTCTGGACAATCTGGACGGCGCGCTCATCGGGAATTGGAACTTCGGCGACGATTGGACGGAAAAGCACGTCGAAGAGACGTTCGGCAGCGGAAACGACGCCACGATCTGCACCTTCGAAAAGTACGTTTCCACCATGCCGCTGAACGAGTACGACTATATGCTGATCGGCATGCCCGATATTCAGATCATGGGGAACTATAAGCCCAACAATCTGACGAACATGGTCAACTGGATCGTGGACAACGCGCAATCGAAAAAGATCGAGTACGTCATTCAGGTCGGCGACCTGTCCGACTTCGGCGACCGCGAAGATCTGTACGCGGTCGCGGCGCGCAATCTCTCGCTCATGGACGGAAAGGTGCCCTATACCTTTGTGCAGGGGAACCACGACTACGACGACAACAGTTCCGCTTCGCGCGATTCCGAATACTACAACAAGTATTTCCCCTATGAAAAGTACAGCCAGCGGGAGGACTTCGGCGGCGCGTACGAAGTGGGGAGCATGAGCAACTACTATACCCTCTTCGAAGCGGGCGGGGCAAAGTATCTGGTGCTCAATCTGGAATTCGGTCCGCGCAAATCGGTCATCCGCTGGGCGGGGCGCGTGTGCGAGCAGTATCCCGACCGCCGCGTCATCGTCAACACGCATACGTATGTCACGCCCGAGGGTACGATCGGCGGCGAAGGGGAGTCTGCCACCAACTACGGCTTTGCCAATAACGAGGACGTTACCACCTCGCAGCAGCTCTTCGACGGGCTTGTCAAACGCTATCCGAATATCTTCCTGGTGCTCAGCGGGCACCATTGCAGCGACGACGTCGTCATGCGTACGGACACGGGCATTCACGGCAACAAGGTCACGTCTTTCCTGATCGACGTGCAGGCGATGGAGATCGACGGCGGCGGCATCGGCGAAGATCCCATCTTCCTCATGTATTTCAACGAAGAATACAAGTCGATCGACTGCGTGTTCTATTCGCCCAAGTACGACAAGTGTTTCAACATTCAGAATCAGTTCACCATCTCCTTTGCAGACGAGAACAATCCGACGATCGGCAAATAACGGCAGACCGTCAACGGAAAATGAGTTCGGTTTCCGCCGGACTCATTTTTCCGTTCCATGATTTTTATTCCCTCATCCGTCGCCTTTGGCAATATTCCCCCAACGAGGAATGTGGGGGAACCGTCATTCGGAGCGTAGCGGAGCGCAGGAATCCCCTAAAACGTCGTCTTAGGGGCAAAAAAGAGAAGATTTTTTACCGTTTTGGCAAGTTTTCCCAAGCAGAGGCGGCAAGAAAATCAATTTTATTTGCAATCGCGAAAATTTTGTGCTACAATACAAATATATGACACTCAGCAAAGGATGAAACATGACAAGGGCAGAATTTATTGAAATCATAGAAAGGTTACAAAATGGTGATCGGTCTGCCCTCGAGAACGTGTACAATGAAATGTATTCTTCGCTGGTGATGGTCGCGTATCGGATCACGCACAACCGGCAGGATGCCCATGATATTGCAAGCGACACCATTCTGAAACTTGTGGATTTCAAGGGCAACGCACACGAAATCCAAAATCCGATCGGTTATCTTGTTGCCGCAACAAAGAACGCGGCGATCAACTTTCTGAAAAAGAGAAGCCATGAGATCAGCGTGCCCGAAGTCCGCCCGACCGTTCCCGAAGAATACGAGGATACGTTGTGGATGGAAGACATTGTCCACCTGCTCACGGACGGAGAATGGAAAATTTTCATCGGTTACTTTATCTGCAAGGAAACTTTGATCAGTTTGGCGCAAAAATATCATTATTCCTATGTGACGGTCAAGCGGTATAAAAAGTCGATCAAAGAGAAAATTAACCGCGAATACAAAAAATCAAAAGAATAATGAGCCGTTTTGCTTTTTTGGGGTGTCAGTTTTATAAATCTACCAAAGAGGTGAAACCATGAAAAGACTTGCTGCAACTTTACTGAGCGCCGTGTTCGCGGTACCTGTGTTGAGCGCACCGCGCGCAATGACTTTCGCGGGATTCAACGGCGCGTCGCTGGACAGAACGGAATTCAAATCGATCGAGTTCTCCTATAAGGATGACGATGAGATTGCGTTTAGCGGGGCTCTTCCTAAATATAATGATATTTCCGGTCGGCTCAACACCTGCGCGAATGTTGCCGGCACGATCGTGCTCGGATATTACGATAAAGATTACGATTCTCTGATCGAAAATTTCACCTCGACGCGCGTTATTATGGGGCATGTTCTTTATGCCACGCAGACGGACGCGGTACATGCAGTTATGGCAAGGCTGTATGACGACATGCAGACCAACGTCACCGAGGGAGGCACCACGGTCGCCAATTTCAAGTCGGGCTTGCAGACCTATGTGAACGAGCAGGGCAGAAACATTTCCTATACGCAGGTGGTCAGCGGGCAGTCGCTGCAGGCGGACGCCTGCCGGCAGTCGCTCGAAAACGGCAAGCCCGTGGTGCTGTTTGTCTCGGGGTATACGGTCATTTCCACATCGATTCTGAGCGCGGAGACAGGCGTGGAAGAATATTACGAACAGTATTATGTGGGTAACCACACCGTGGTCGGGTACGGCATGCGCACCATCCGCTATTACAACGCGGCGGGCAATCTGGTCAAGCAGCTGGATCTGGTCAAGGTGGCAACAGGCAATCCGTTGGATTATTTTGTTTACATATCGCTTGACGGCTACACCAATCTGGTTGACGGATACGTGATCGACATTTATTAATATTTCGGAAGGAAATCATGGGACGCTTTGAGCGCAAAATCAGAAAAAAACTTCAGCAGGACGTTCCGCCCTTCGATCAGTGGTTTGAAGAGCATAAAGATCAGCTCGCCAAATTCGACCATTCGCAGGAGAGCGCGGAAGATCAGGGGGAAGTCAGGGCAAAGCGCCGCGTCCCGACCTATGCGTGGATCGTCGGCGCAGCTGTTTTGCTGCTCACGGCGCTTGCGCTCACGCTGGCGTTTTTACTGCCGCGCGAACAGACGCAGCCGCAGATCCCTTCGCAGCCGAGCATCCCCGATCTGACGTTTGGAGATGAAGGCGTATACACGACCGCCCTTTCCGAAGATGAATTGCAGGCGGCGATGCAGCGTATGCCGACATTGACAGGTTTTACTGTGACCGGAAGCCAGAAGGCTCTGCGGCAGGATGACGATTCAATGGTAATGGTTTATATCAGCGGAGAACAGCTTACAGACACGGACTATTATTTGATTGAAGCGCAGATAGAGTATAATGAGAATTATATTTTTTCGAGAAAATTACAATATGAAAATTTAGAGCATACGCTGACGGTTGGCGATACACAGATTTCCTATGAACTGATGGGAGATGCCGAAGCAGAACTAAAGGAATTTTATGTTCTTTCTCAAAATGATAATGCAACGATCTATTGGACAGTAAGTTGCTTTGGCGGCGAAATCGACGAATGGCTGCAAATGACCTTCGCCGAATAAAAATGCATGTAAGTGAAATAGTCGGATGAGGACTGGAATGAAAATATCGATCAGATTCTTTAACGACAAGGAAGTGCGTGCGGCTTGGAATGAGGAAAATAACAAGTGGTATTTCAGCGTTCTTGATATAATCGGTGCGATCAGAAACGAAGATAACTATGAGAAATGCCGTAATTATTGGAAATATTTGAAGGCAAAATTAAAAAAAGAAAACAGCGAGTTGGTTAGTGCTACTACCCAACTGAAATTGACTGCCGCCGATGGCAAAAAATATAAGTCCGAATGAAAGGGATCGATTATTCTTACTATTATGAGCAAGCGGATTGATTTGCTTGTGTTGCCTTTACGGGAAAAATGAAATCAGGGAAGTCTGAAAGAGATTCGGACTTCCTTTATTTTTTGTCCGTGAAACATTTCACACTCCGTTACTTCGCGCAAAGCGCTCGTGCGCCGTTCGCGTCGGGCGCAATGACGGAAAAAAGAGCGCAAAAAAGCGCGGCAGCCTATTTCAACGGATACCGCTTTTCAACGTCATAGTCGATCCCGAGCCTTCGGAACGCGGGGCATAATTGCAGAATTTCCAGGCACTCTACATATGCGTAGATCTGCCCCAGCAGAAAATCCCGATTTTCGGAAATTTCTTTCACCTCGAAAAGTTCCTGCAGGTCCGTATGGATAATACGGATCAGCATTTCGATCGTCTGCTTTTCTTTTTTCATATGCTTGTCGTTCCGAAGAATATCAATGGATTGGATCAGATGGCTTTTTCCAGACCGTGATTGAGGAAATAATGAAAGATTTGCGCACAAAGCTCTCTTTCTTCGGAGGCGGGAGGAGCGGCGATCAGTCTGGACAGATCGTTCAAAGAGAATTTTCGATGCGTTCCGAGGATCTTGCAGATACGTTCGTTTTGCGTGTATTCAATGTAGCGGGTGACCTGAAAGGGGAGTGACAGACTGCCGAAGTATGTATATTCCGCCATGAAGTAATCGGCATATTTTTTGCAATGAATCCTGATCGCCTTTTCGCTGTAATGGCAAATATCTACAAGATTTTCGTAAGACAGTCCGAAATTCGCCTCCACGAAAAATATTTGTATAAAGTTATTGCAGAGGGCGGGTTCGTCGTCGCGTCTGCTCCAATACTCCAAAGACGACAAAAGCGCAAGTTGAGCGGGAAGATCGTCGCAAACGTGTTTCGAAGTCGCTGCCGCGCGCATCTGCAATAAGACAGGATCTTTTGATTGCGCCATGGGAATACGACAAAATAAGTTATAATTTCCTATCATTATACATGGAAATGCATAACTTTTAGCGGTAAACATTTTACCGTTTTCCCGCATGGGGACACGGGCGCGCGCGCACGGCGCGCATTCCGCGTACGCCGCATACGAAAACGCCGTCCGCCTGCGGCGGACGGTCGTCTTTGCGTTGTAGCGTTGAACCGCGCTAAGTCTTTTCGGAGAGTTTTTTCATATAAAAGTTGATCCACGCAAGGTAACAGCTCCGGTAGCGGTAGAGCGACCGTTCGCAGATATTGTTTTCGGAGGCGATCTTCCAGAGCAGAGACTTTTGAACGGGGAAGTATACGGCGCGGATGATCCTTGTGTGGCAGGTGGTGTTCATGGCGTCTTCGTCGGAAAATCGTTCGAGCATCTGACGGAATGCGCAGGAGGTGAGCTCGTCGCCGCTGCGAAGCGATAAGATCACGGCTTTTTCTTTGGTTTTGAGATTCATGTTGTTTCCTCCCTGAGATAGTCTCACGTTATTTGACAGCCGATGGGGGAGGAATCGTCGCGCATTTTAAATAGAATGAGCGCAAGGGCATCAATGAGAAAAGACGGGCTTCTGTGATATGCACTCCAAAAGTTGGACAGACTTTTGGAGGTGCATATCAGAAAACCTTCTCCTTTTTAGAAATATTTTTAAAAAAGAAAAAGGTGCAGAAAATCTGCACCTTTTTGCGCTATATTACGGAAAAATGATCGGGAGGGGACACGATGGACAAAGAAGAACGGGAAGTCGTTATAAACGGAAAGCCTGTTTTGGAACGGCTCTCCAAAGAGGAAGCAGATGCATTTTATGTTGTGCTTCTATTGCAGGTTCAAAATATGTATATGAAAAAGCAGGCTGAAGGGAGGAAAGGATTTCAGGTGTAATCAAGTATCATGGTTGGTATTTGTATTTTTCATCGTATTTCCGCTACGCAATCTTTGTATAAACGCATAATACGTTGAAAGATTCTTAAAACCGCTGTCAAGAATCAGATTCGTCAGGTTTGTATCCGGATTGTTTTTGCGGTCGTCAATATACTTTATACGTAATTGATTGATGTAGGTGTTAAAATTGCATCGAAAATATTCGTTGAAAATTTTTGAGAAGTAATTCTTGCTGAACCCGAAATGCTGCGCAGTCTGGATGACGGTGATATTTTCTTTGAAGTGTTCGTCAAGAAACTCGATAATCTGAGCGACGAGATGCGTTTCGCTGTGCGATTTGATTTCCATCGGCGAATATTCTTTCAGAATGATCCCGAAAAGAATCCGGACCAAACCATCAACAATCAGTTCATCCTGCACATCATATTGACCGATATGGCTGATGATCTTGTAGATCGACTGATTGACTTCTTTATTTTGAAGGGCGAAATAGTTCATGGAAACTTTGTGCTCGATTTCTTCAAAGAGATATTCCGGTATCTGCAAGACTACCGTCTGCGCAGAACTTTCCATAATGCAATGGGGTGAGTAACTTGGAATAAAAACGATATCGCCTTCTGAAAACGTTATCGGCTTTCCGACATAAATTGTAGCCGTCAGAGACCCGCTTTTCAAATAGATGAGTTCTATACTTCTGTGAAAGTGAGGAACTCCGACGTAGTAATCGGACGAGAATACCAGGATCTTATTTTTGATATCCGGATAGGATTCGTAGCGGCTCATATCGTATTTTTTTGGAAAAGATAATTATTTTTTTAGTTGAATCGGGTACAATTCTATTATATAATACAGGCAAATAATTGTCAAGTGAAAGTTCGTATTGCCATGCCGTTGAAACATATTACGTATGATCTTCGGACTGACACATGATAATTGAGGAGGAAAGCAATGATGTTTGGGAAAAAGGTGCAAAGGGCGGTAGCTTGTTTTTTGTCTGTCGGGTGCTTCGCGGCATGTATGACCGGCTGCAACCTCTTCATTGAAGAAGGCGAACAGGTCGACGCGACGAAAATGCAGCTGTATGTCGGGAACTTTAATCAGGGGTTCGGCAAGGAATGGTTGGAAAACGCCGCCGAACGGTTTACGGAATGGGCAAAAGATAAACATTATTCGGACGATACGACGGGCGTTCAGATATTCGTCGACGATATGCAGATCGGCTCGGCGGTTGTCAATTCCCTTGATAACAACCGTGCTGAAATTATTTTCAATGAAAGCGTGGATTATTACACATGGATCCGCAACGGAAACCTTGTCGGTATCACGGATATTGTGAAAGGGGATATGGGAACGGTAGGTGAAAGCGGAGAGTCGATTTACGGGAAGATGTATCCGTCCGCACAGGAATTTTACGAATACACCGACGGCAAGATTTACGGGATCCCTTTCCATGAGAGCACATACGGTATTATTTACGATATCGATCTGTTTGAAAAGAATGCGCTGTTTATGGATAAGGAGGGTAATTTCTCGCTGCGTTCGCAGACAGACCCGAATGCTTCTGTGGGACCCGACGGAAACGCTTCCACGAGTATAGATAACGGCTTGCCCGCAACGTTCAGCGAGTTCTACGCTCTTTGCGATACAATGCTCGCAAGAGGATTGCAGCCGCTTACATGGACGGGAAAGAACAACAATTATACCTCCCGTTTCATTCAGTCGATGGCGGCATATCTGGACGGTTATGAAGAAAACCGTGTAAAATACGATCTGGAAGGAAATTCGGAGCATATTATTGCTTCGTTTGACGGAAATACGCCTGTTTTGCGCGAGTCGACGCCGATCACGGATCAGAACGGCTATCTGATGACCGGAACGACCGGTATGTATTACGCTTTGGAATTCTTCTATAATCTGATCACCAGAACGGTTGAAGGAGATCATTATTATAACGAGTCGAATCTGATGTCACAGGCATACGATCACATGAACGCACAGGATGATTTTGTGCGTAACGGCGTCAGCGGAAAAGCGGATACCGCTATGCTGATCGACGGCGTATGGTTCCTGAACGAGGCGAAAGGAACGTTCGATTCCATCTCGGTCAGCGATCCGTCGAAAAGCGCATCCGTCCGCAAGTTCGGGCTTATGCCGCTGCCTCATCCGGACGGATGGGGGAATACGAAATTTACCTACCTTGAAACCAACCAGACGATTTGCGGCGTTACCAAGAAGGCGACGGAAGAGAAAATGGATCTTATCAAAGATTTTATCCAATTCCTGCATACGGATTCGGAATTGCAGGCTTTCACCGAAACGACAAGTACGCTGCGCGCCTTTGACTATCTGTCGGATTACGACGTCGAAAACGGGAATCTTACGCCTTTTGCAAAACAGCTTGTTTCTCTGAAACAGTACATCGGCGACGACGTGGTCTATCCGATCTCGACGAATAATTATTATGCAAGCAATACCACGGAATTGTTTGCAAGCGATACGATGGTATTTTCATCGACGATCAACGGAAGAACGTGGAACGAACCGATCAGAGCGTTTGACAGCGGGCTGTCGGCGCGTGATTATATTTTAGGCATGCAGGAATATCACGACGAATCTTGGTGGAACGGCAATATACTTTCGTGATGATATTCGGAGGGGAAAATGATGGGGAAAGCGAAAGAGAAGAAGATTGCGCGAACGATACGGCGGAATTGGAAAGACTGGGTGTTTTATGCCGTAATTGTCTGTATTCCCGTCGTGCAGTTTTGCATCATGTATCTCGGAGTGAATTTCAACTCCCTGATCATGTCCTTTCAGACTTACGATGTAAACACGGGCGTTTTTTCGTGGAACGGATTTCATAATTATATCGATTTTTTTGAAATGTTGGGAACGGACAGGCTTTGGCTTACAATGCTCGGAAACTCAACGATAGCCTTTCTCGTGGCGCAGTTTATTACGAAAACGCTGGCAATTTTCTTTTCGTACTATATGTTCAAAAAATATTTTGGATATAAGGTACTGCGGATCATATTGTTCATTCCGTCGATTATCTCGACGCTTGTAACAGTTGTCGTTTTTGCGCGTTTTGTAGACGGAGCGCTGCCCGCGCTGTTCGGAATGGAGCGGGGAGGTCTGTCCAATCCGGATACAACGTTCTTTTATATCCTCTTTTACAATGTATGGATTGCGTTCGGTCCGTCGCTTCTGGTCTATTCAAGCGCGATGAACGACGTGCCTCCGGCAGTGACGGAAGCCGCCAAGCTGGACGGCTGCGGATCTTTTCGTGAATTCTGGAACATTATATTCCCGAATATCTGGTCCACGTATGTTGTTTTTACCGTTGCAACGCTGGCGACTTATTTTGGCAACAATCTGAATCTGTATTCATTTTACGGGCCCAATGCGGATACAAAATTATACACCTTCGGCTACTGGCTGTTCCGCGAGACGGAGTTGAATAAAGCGACGATGGATAATTATCCTTTCCTGAGTGCGGTGGGTGTATGCTTTACGATGATCCTTGTGCCGATTGTCATGCTGATCCGCAAATGTATGCTGAAATTCGGACCGCGTCCGGATTGATGGGGGGATACAATGAAACTTCTGCAAGTCAACAAAGCTCATATCAGCTATCGCCTGAAAACAGTATTGACTCCGTTCAATATCATACTGTTTATCGGACTTGTTCTTTTTGCGCTGTCGCTGTTGATCCCGTTTATCTGGGGACTTCTGACGTCGTTCAAGTATCGTCTGGATTATGCGGACAACGCTCTTGGATTCCCGAATCCGTTTTATTGGCAGAATTATGCCGACGCCTATAATAATTTTAAGGTGACGGTGCCGTTCGGTGCAAGCTCTGCTACCTATACGTTGCTCGGGATGGCGGTCAATTCGGTCATTTTCTCCCTCGGAGGAGCGCTGATCCAGGCATTTTGCTGCGCATTTGTGGCATATGCCGTTGCGAAATTTTCCGACTACAAACTTTCAAAACTCCTTTATCTTGTGGTCATCGTTGCCATGATCCTGCCAATCGTCGGAGCGCAGACGAGTGAGATCCGGATCCTGAACGGTCTCGGTCTGTATAATACGATGTTTGGCGTATTGTTCATGAAGGCGTCGTTTTTAGGGACATATTTTCTCGTGTTCCACGCCTTTTTCAGGGGACTCCCGAAAGACTACTTTGAGGCGGCGCAGCTGGACGGCGCAGGGAACTTCTCCATACTGTTCAGACTTGTGCTTCCGATGGCGAGGAATATTATTTTTATCGTCACCCTGCTCTATTTCATCGGGAATTGGAATGACTATAACGTAACGCTGTTATATGCTCCCTCCGTGCCTGTTCTGTCGTATGGACTCTATGAGTTCAATCTGTCCAACAATCCCGTTATTACGAGCACGCCGCATAAATTGGCGGGAGCAATGATCGTGTTTATTCCGGTGTTTGTGCTCTTCTGCGCATTTTCAAAGAAACTGATCGAAGGGAATCTGACGATGGGAGGCGTCAAGGAATAATGAAGTCCGCGCTTACAAAAAAAAGAATTATTGTAATTCTGTGCTTGTTTGTTTTTTTCCTTGCGGCGCTGACGGCAACGTTCTGCATCGCTTTTGCTGACGGGCAAGGCGAAAAAACGCCCGCAGTGTCGGAAAAAAATCTTAATACATGGAGCATAGGTTCTGGACAGAGTGAAGTTTATTATGGCGAAAAGACAAAAGAGTACAGGGTTTCGCCGTTCAGCACGACGGATACGAGCACGGAAAGCACGACGATCTCCGGACTGTACGTGTCTTTGGCGCCCAATGATACGTTCACGTATAATCAGATTATCGATCTGAACAAGCTCGGCGGCGTCACTCCCATTTTCAATATCGGCGTGATGCCGGACGACGGCGAGCGCGACGTCCGTTTTATCTATTTTACTCTGACGGACGCTTACGATCCGAGCAACGTTATGACGGTTCAGATCAGTACGGGGATCACCGATCCTTCGACGCTGTCCGCGCCGAACAGCTGGACGATTTTCTCTTATCTGATGGCAAAAACAAACAATCAGACGTTTGCCGGAACGGCAGATGACGCGCCGACGTTCGGCACGAACGGTCACATCTACGGCACGATTTCCAAGTTCGGACTGTACGGCGGCTGTCTCTTATACACATCTGAAGCTGC
>ENA-OZAU01000752-OZAU01000752.1-human-gut-metagenome-genome-assembly--contig:-NODE-752-length-14828-cov-3.740405_pt1 | contig 14828 bp, 12 predicted proteins | sample MGYA00243303_ERZ653503 | MGnify/ENA primary metagenome ERZ653503 (study PRJEB26926, sample SAMN06165049) | human gut metagenome | biome: ENVO:00009003; feature: ENVO:2100002; material: ENVO:00002003...
GGCAGGGTCAGATGTGTATAAGAGTCAGTCTACACCCAGCTCAAGATCGACGAGATCACAAACCTCGGCGCGGTGCGTATTCGTCTCCGCAGCCTGTTTGCGGCGCTGGATTTACAGTAAGGGAGGCGCACGAATATGGCTTTTACCGATCGCGTTGAATTTACAAAGGAAATGAAAAAAGAGGGTTATACGATCCTTGCGCCGAACATGGCGCCCATCCATTTCCGTTTATTTGAAAACCTGTTCGCTTCTTACGGCTACAACGTGGAGATTCTCCAGACGCGCGGCCGTCAGATTGTGGACGAGGGTCTGAAATATGTCCACAACGATACCTGCTACCCGGCGCTGCTGGTCATCGGCCAGTTTCTGGATGCGCTGAACAGCGGCAAGTATGATCTGGAACATACCGCGCTGCTGATCACCCAGACCGGCGGCGGCTGCCGTGCCTCCAACTACATCCATCTGCTGCGCAAGGCGCTGGTCAAGGCTGGATATCCGCAGATCCCGGTGGCAAGCCTGAACTTTTCCGGCCTGGAAAAGGACAGCGGCTTCCAGATGACCCTCCCGCTGGCGCGCAAGTGTATCGCCTGCATCTTCTACGGCGATATGCTGTGCGCTTTGCGCAATCAGGTGGCACCTTACGAGAACGAGAAGGGGGCTGCCGATAAGATGGTAGACCTGTGGGTGGAACGCTTGGGCCGCGTGCTGCTGGCAGGCAAGGGCTACACCTCCAAGGAGATGAAGCACACCTTCCCCCTCATCGCAAAGGACTTTGCTGCCATCCCCGTTACCCGGGTGCCCAAGGTCAAGGTGGGCGTGGTTGGCGAAATTTACGTCAAGTACAGCCCGCTGGGCAACAACGACCTGCAGAAGTTTCTGGAAAGTCAGGACTGCGAGGTGAACTTCCCGGGCCTGATGGGCTTTGTGCAGTACTGTGCCTTCAACATGGGCGAGGATCATGTACTGTACGGCGGCAAGCTGGCTGTGAAGATCGGCATTGACCAGTTCCTGAACTGGCTGGACGGCATCGAGCGCGCCATGCTCAAGGCTGAGGCCGACGCAGGCTTCTACGCCCCCGGCCCCTTCAAGGAGCTGGTGGAAAAGCCCAAGGGCATCATTTCGCTGGGTGCCAAGATGGGCGAGGGCTGGCTGCTGACTGCCGAGATGATCGAGCTGGTGCAGGGCGGCTACGGCAACATCGTGTGTGCCCAGCCCTTCGGCTGCCTGCCCAACCACATCGTGGGCAAGGGCATGGTGAACAAGATTCGCGCCCTGTACCCCAGTGCCAACATCACCCCCATCGATTACGACCCCAGCGCCACCAAGGTCAATCAGGAAAACCGCATCAAGCTGATGCTGGCAGTGGCCAAAGAGCGCCTGAATGCCCCGGTGGAGGCAAAGCCTCTGACGGCAGAGGAGATCGCAGGCGGCGCGCCCAAAGTCGGCGCGGCGGTCTGATGTTCTAAAGCGGAAAATACCGAAATGCAAAAAGCCCGTCCGGGCCTAAAACTCGGACGGGCTTTCATCATGCCTTGAGAAAAATCAATGCAGGAGAGATCACTTCTGATTCTTCATGTAGATGTGGTGGGGCAGACCGGCAATGTACAGCGGGGTCAGCTCGGCCTGGATCAGCGGGCGGGCATAAGCCAGGAACTCATCGGTCATCTGGGTGTGGTTGGCGTTCATCCAGCTCAGCGGCACCTTCTTTTCGAGGTTTGCAACCTCGCTGATGGGGTGCAGCTCAGTGGTGCACTGGTACGGGCTGTTGGAGATGCGCTTCAGGGCCACCATCTGGCCGGTAACGCCCTCAAAGGCCGCCTTGGCAGCAGCACCGCCCACCTGATAGGCTTCGGTGATGTCGGTGCGGCTGGTCAGATGGCCTGCGCAGCGCTGCAGAGTGGAAAGCTCGATGCAGCGGGTCTTGGTGTCCAGATTGCGGGCCACCACATTTGCCAGATACCGTGCGGTGCCGGTCAGGGCCTTGTGGCCAAAGGCATCCACTGCGTGCACATCGTCGGCCAGCTCACAGACGTAGCGGCCATCTTCCAGCTTCACGCCTTCGGAAACGGCAATCACGATGCTGGGCTTCTTCTCCTGCATGACGCGGACTTTCTCAATGAAGTGGTCCACATTGAACGGGACTTCGGGCAGGCAGATCATGTCCACGCCCTCGCAGTCGTCGCTCTTGGCCAGTGCGGCGGCGGCGGTCAGCCAGCCGGCGTTGCGGCCCATGATCTCGACGACGGTGACATACTTGGTGCCGTAGACGGTGGCGTCGCGGATGATCTCCTTCATCACCACGCCGATGTACTTGGCAGCAGAGCCGTAGCCGGGGGTGTGGTCGGTGACCATCAGGTCGTTGTCGATGGTCTTGGGCACACCCATAAAGCGGATGTCGCTACCAATGCGCTGGCCGTAGTCTGCCAGCTTGCCGATGGTGTCCATGGAGTCGTTGCCGCCGATGTAGAAGAAGTAGCCGATGTTCAGCTTTTCCAGAATGGCGAACAGCTTTTTGTAGACGGTCTCGTCCTCATGCCAGTCCGGCAGCTTGTAGCGGCAGCTGCCGAGGAAGCTGGACGGGGTGCGCTTGAGCAGCTCGATGTCCAGATCGTCCGTCAGCACGGTGGAAAGATCCACCACCCGCTCCTCCAGCAGACCGGCAACGCCATTGCACATACCGTAAACGATCTCTGCGCCGCGGCTCTTGCAGCTCTCAAAGACGCCCGCAAGGCTTGCATTGATGACGGAAGTAGGACCGCCAGACTGACCAACGATTGCATTTTTACCCATGATGATTTCTCCTTTTTTGTTTTTCTGTTTCGGCAATATAATATTACGTGCAGGATGCACGAAAACAGACGCGGGAAAAGGGGTTACAGACGGATATGGCGCGGGGTGCCGTTGACGTAAACGGGGGTCACCTCGTCCAGGATCAGCGGACGGGCATACTCCTCAAAGGCAGCAGTCACCTGCATCCCGTCGGGGCTGATCCAGTCCAGCGGCACCTTCTTTTCAAGGTTTGCCACCTGCTGCACATCCACCGACTCGGTGATGCACTGGTAGGGATAAGCGGAAATGCGCTTGAGCGCGATCATGCGGCCGGTCTCGCCCGCAAAGGCGGCTGCGGCTGCGGCACCGCCCACAGCGTAGGCTTCGTTCACATCCGTGCGGCTGGCCAGATGGCTGGCGCAGCGCTGCAGGGTGGAAAACTCGATGGCGCGGCTCTTGCAGTTCAGCTTATCGTGGATCAGGTCGGACAGGTAGCGGCTGGTGCCGCTGAGCACGGCCTTGTGGCCAAAGGCATCCAGCTGGCCTGCGGTGGACACCAGATCGCACAGATAGGTGCCGTCGGCGGTCTTTACGCCCTCGCTGGCCGCAATGATCACATTGGACTTGCGGCGCTGCAGCTCGTCCACCTTGGCAAGGAACTTGTCCTGATCAAAGGGTACTTCCGGCAGCAGGATCAGGTCGGGGCCTTCGCAGTCCTCGCCGCCTGCCAGACAGGCCGCACCAGCCAGCCAGCCTGCGTGGCGGCCCATGATCTCGGCCACCGTCACGCTGCGGATGTTATAAACGGAGGAGTCACGGATGACCTCCTTCAGGATGGTGGCAATGTACTTGGCGGCAGAGCCGTAGCCGGGGGTGTGGTCGGTCAGGCACAGGTCGTTGTCGATGGTTTTGGGCACACCGATGAACCGCACGCTGCTGCCCACGCGCTCACCGTAGCGGGAAAGCTTTGCGATGGTGTCCATGGAGTCGTTACCGCCAATGTAGAACACCGCGCAGATGTCGTACTTGTCAAACAGGGTGAACAGTTTGATGAAGGGTGTGGAGTCCACATCCGGGTCCGGCAGCTTGTAACGGCAGCTGCCAAGGTAGCTGGAAGGCGTGCGCTTGAGCAGTTCAATGCTCATGCGGTCGTCCAGCAGGACGTTCAGCTCCAGCATTTCTTCCTTGAGCAGACCTTCGATGCCGTATTTCATGCCGTACACCTTGTCTGCACCCAGGCTGCAGGCGGCTTTGTACACGCCTGCCAGACTGGAGTTGATCACGGCGGTAGGGCCGCCGCTCTGACCAATGATCACATTCTTGGCCATGAGTACCTCCTTTTGCAAATTTCATTCTTATCATTTGTACATCGCTGCAGGTTCCGGCTTCCGCGCCGCCAGAGTGGGGTTTGGTCTAAAGGCCCTGCACTGCCCGCAGACCGTGCGGCAAACAAACCGGATGCTGCAAGTGATACAAAAAAGTTTGCGGCATGTGCACACCCTTTTTGTAAAATGTGCAAAATTGCCACATCCTTATTGTACCTGTTTTGCCTGTTGTATGCAAGACCTAATTGGTTGCACAGGCAAAAAAATTATGATAAAATAAAAAACGCACAGCCCCGGGCGGATAAAACCCCCTTCTGTGCGGGAAAAATGGAGAAAGCTGGAAAAACCATGGGCATTTCACACGAGTATCATTCTGCGCCGCGCCGGGCACGGCGCGGTACAGTCAGCGGCAAGCTGCGCTTTCTGGGCGCAGTGGTCGCCATTTTGCTGGTATCCTACGCCATCACGGCCATTCTGGAAAAGGGCGCAGAGGGCGCGGACGATACCCCGTCTACCAACGCCAGCGGCATTGCCGAGAACATTCTGGCACCGCTGCCCATGCAGGGCGAAGCGGATAGCAGCAGTGCTGCACAGGATGGCAGTATCGGAACACCGGACGCCGTCACCCTGGAAGCATTTGGCCCGGCAAAGCAGACCGCCGGAGCCTACACTGTCAAAGCCTATGATGCCAGCGTCATCCGCCAGCCCAGCTGCGGGCAGGTGGACCTGAGCTACTTTGCGGACGCAGCCTTTCTGGGCGACAGTCTGACGGTGGGCTTCTCGGATTACCAGATCAATCTGGACGGGGCACTCATCTGCGGCTATACAGGCGTTGGCCCGGATGCCATTGTGAACCGCAGCGCAGTCAAAAGCCCCACCCGCGGGCAGGAGGTAGCGCTGGATGTGCTGGCCGCTGCCCGGCCCAAGAAGCTGTATATCCTGCTGGGCACTAACACCCTCACCACGCTGGGCGCTTCGGATCGCTTCCTTGCCTACTATGGCCAGATGCTGGATATGCTGCGCGAGGCTTTGGGCGAGGACTGCGTGATCTACGTGCAGTCTATCCCGCCGGTGCGACCCTCGGCAGCTGCTGAAAAGCCCGGCCTTGCATCGGATGTGCTGCGCGGTGTGAACGAGCAGCTGGCTCAGCTGGCCGCCAGCAAGGGATGCGTTTACCTTGACCTGTGGGAGACCCTTGCCGACGGCGAGGGCAACCTGAAGGAGATGCTTGCAGCGCCGGATGGCGTGCATCTCTCTGCAGGCAACGGCTACGGCGCGTGGGTCACCTACCTGCGAAACCACGCCAAGTACAGCGCGGATAATTCCTGGACGATGGGCATCATTTACAGTGCACAGTAACTTATGGTAAAAGGGAAAGGCTCTGCGAAATTTCTGCAGAGCCTTTCCCTTTGCTTATTCCTGTTTTTCCAATTCCAGAAGATACTGCTTCATCTCCACGCCATAGGCGTAGCTGGTGAGCTTGCCGGTGCTGCCCACCACCCGGTGGCAGGGCTGAAGGATGGCGATGGGGTTGCAGTGGCAGGCACCGCCAACGGCACGGCTGGCCTTGGGTTTGCCAACAGCGGCGGCCAGCTGGCCGTAGGTGCGGGTTTCACCGTAGGGGATCTTGTTCATCTCGGCCCAGACGGCCTTCTGGAAGGGGGTGCCCTTGGGCGCCAGCGGCAGATCGAATTCCCTGCGCGCCCCGGCAAAATATTCATTCAGCTGCTCCTCGGCTTCCTGTAAAAGCGGTGTCTCGCACACCTTGCGGGGCAGCGGTTCCAGTTCCGGTACCCCGTCCGGGCAGAGGGCCAGCCCGCAGATGGCATCGTTTTCCTCTTCCAGCCGGAAGGTTCCCAGAATGCTGTTCACATACCAGACGTTCAAAAGTTGCGCTTCCTTTCCTGTGAGTTTGTGTTATACTGAAGCTATCTTAACACAAATGTACATCCGGCGAAAGGGGCGTTTTTTGTTATGGTACAGGCATTGGAAGAGATCATTGCCAAAAGCAGCAGCATCGTGTTCTTTGGCGGGGCGGGCGTTTCCACCGAGAGCGGCATCCCGGACTTCCGCAGTGTGGACGGACTTTATCATCAGAAGTACGCCTACCCGCCGGAAACCATCCTGAGTCACACTTTCTGGGAGGAGAACCCGGAGGAGTTTTACCGTTTTTACCGCGATAAGCTCATCGTGAAGGGGGCAAAGCCCAACGCGGCCCACCTGCGGCTGGCAAAGCTGGAACGGGAGGGCAGGCTGAAAGCGGTCGTCACCCAGAACATCGACGGCCTGCATCAGGCGGCGGGCAGCCGCACGGTGTACGAGCTGCACGGCAGCACCCTGCGCAACTACTGCACCCGCTGCGGTAAGTTCTACGATGTGGATTTCATTGCCAACAGCACTGGTGTGCCCCGCTGCACCGAGTGCGGCGGCATCGTCAAGCCGGATGTGGTGCTGTATGAAGAAGGGCTGGACGAGGAGGTGCTGTCCGGCGCGGTGAACGCCATCCGCCATGCGGATACCCTGATCATCGGCGGCACAAGCCTTGTGGTGTACCCGGCGGCAGGACTGATCCGGTACTTCCGGGGCGACCATCTGGTGGTCATCAATATGCAGCCCACCGGGGCAGATGCGGAAGCCGACCTGTGCATTGCAAAGCCCATTGGTCAGGTGCTGAGCGAGGATGTAACGCTGGATCTGTAAAACAAAAAGAGCGGCCCTGTTTCGCGCCGATTCTCGCCCCCGGTCCGGTATGCTGGATGCATACTGAAAAAGAATGGGGGAAACCAAATGATCCAGGTTTGTGACCCGCCGCGCACGCGGCAGGTAAGGCGGCTTTCGGCGGAGGAATTCTGCCAGCTGGCGCAGAGCGAAGTGAGCAGTGTGTACCGTCCACGCAGCGAGGTGCTGCGGATGCTGACAGTAGGCGAGGTGTGGGGCGTGTACAGTACACGCGGTGTGCCGGGAGCCGGGTGCATCCTGCTGCCCATGGATGCCGATGTGGCAGCGGCGGCTGCGCTGCGCCGCTTTCTGGGCTGGAACCGCACGTCAGGCGGATATTTTTTGACCCCGGCAGCCGGGCCGGACGGCCATGCCGCCGAGACCCTTGCGCCGCTGCTGGCTGCGGCTGCTGCCCGGCAGGAGTTTCTTGCCCGGCAGCGGGCACGGTGGGCCGTGGTGGAATGTGCGGCAGAAGAGCTGATCCCGCTGTATCTGCGTCAGGGGTTTGCTTTGCGGGCTATCCGTCCGCTGGACAGTCTGGCACCGTGTTTCCTGCTGCAGGCCGGGTGCCTTGCGCAGAATGTGCCGCCGGTATGGCTCCCGCTGGCCGACCGGGTGCACATTGCCATCCTGCTGGCTCGAGGCTATGCCGCGCTGGAAAGCCGCGAAAGCCCGCAGGGCACCGTGCTGGCACTGTATCCCGTATGATGTGAAAGTGAGGAAGTTGAAATGAAAGCAGTTGTTCTGGAAGATTATGCCATACAGCAGGGAGATCTGGACTGGTCGGGTGTGAAGGCGCTTGTGCCGGACATCACCCGCTATGGGCGCACTGCGCAGGAAGAGGTGGTGCCGCGCATCGGGGATGCGGAGATCGTGTTCCTGAATAAGTGCCGCATCGACGAGGCCGTTCTGGCCCAGTGCCCGAAGCTCAGGTGGGTGGGCATCATTGCCACCGGCACGGATAACCTTGATCTGAAGGCCTGCCGCCGCCATGGCGTGCCGGTAGCCAACGTGCCGGGCTATTCTACTTACAGTGTGGCACAGATGACCTTCAGCCTGCTGCTGGCCATCTGCCAGTGCGCCGACCGTTACCATCGCCTTGTGCAGGACGGCCATTGGCGCACCGAGGAGCCTGCGGCCTACGGTCTGCTGCCGCAGGTGGAACTGCTGGGCAAGACCTTTGGCATCTATGGCTACGGCAGCATTGGCCGGCAGACCGCCCGCATTGCCAAGGCCTTTGGCATGGAGGTGTTGGTGTGCACCCGCACCGTTCGGCCGGAGTACAAAGCCGACGGTGTGGAGTTCGTGGATCTTGACACCCTGCTTGCCCGCAGCGATGTGCTCAGCCTGCACTGCCCGGCAACACCTGCAACACGGGGGCTGATCAACGCGGCCACCCTTGCAAAGGCAAAGCCCGGCATGATCTTGCTGAACACCGCCCGCGGTGCACTGGTGGACGAGCAGGCCGTGGCCGATGCGCTGAAAAACGGGAAGCTTGGCTTTTACGGTGCCGATGCCTTTGGCACTGAACCGCTGCCGCAGGCAAGCCCTTTGCGCGGCCTGCCGAATGCCCTGCTGACACCGCACATCGCGTGGGCCACTAACGAAGCCCTGCAGCGGCTGATGGATATTACTGCCAACAACCTGCGCACATGGCTGGATGGCGCGGGAGAGAATATTGTGAACGCATAAAAATAACGGGAACGCCGCATGGACGTTCCCGTTATTTTTTAGTTCAGGATACCGCTTGCCTTGATGGACTGCACCGCCTCGGCAATGCGCTCCGGTGGCAGGGTGAGGGCAAAGCGCACGTAGCCTTCGCCCAAGGGGCCAAAGCTGGAACCTGGCGTGCACAGCACACCGCTCTTTTCCACAAGGTCAAGACAGAAGTCCATGCTCTTTGCGTACTTTTCCGGGATGGGTGCCCACACGAACATGCTGCCGTGACTGTCCGGCACATTCCAGCCAATGGAACGCAGGCCGCCGCACAGAGCGTCGCGGCGCTGCTGGTACAGGCCGCACTGCGTTTTTACCATGTCCAGCGGGCCGGTCAGGGCGGCGATGGCCGCTTTCTGCACCGGCAGGAACATGCCGAAATCGATCTGGCCGCGCAGTTTCTTGAAGGCAGCTACCACGTCCCTCCGGCCCACAAGAAAGCTGATGCGTGCACCGGTGACGTTGAAGCTTTTGGACAGGCTGAAGAACTCCACGCCCACATCCATGGCACCCGGCGTATTGAAGAAGCTGTTGCCCACGGCCCCGTCAAAGATAATGTCGCTGTAGGCGTTGTCGTGGATGATGAGAATGTCATACTTTTTGGCAAAGGCCACCAGTTCGGCGTACAGCTCCGGGGAGCCGACGCTGCCCACCGGGTTTGCGGGCAGGGAGACGATCATATACTTTGCTTTGCGGGCCACATCCTCCGGGATGTCCTTCACATAAGGCAGGAAGCCGTGCTCCTTGGTCAGCGGGTAATACCACGGCTTTGCGCCGCCCAGCAGACTGCCCGCAATGAACACCGGGTAGCAGGGAGTGGGCAGCAGCACGGTGTCGCCCTCGTCGCACAGCACCATACCAATGTGGCCCACGCCCTCCTGACTGCCCGCACAGCTGGCCACCTGATCCGGGGTGATCTCCACATGAAAGCGGCGTTTGTAGTAGCCGCACACGGCATCCAGCAGCTCAGGCAGGTCGCGCAGGCTGTACTTCCAGTTCTGCGGGTCGGCAGCGGCATCCATCATGGCCTTGCGGATGTGCTCGGCAGGCGCAAAGTCCGGCGTGCCGACGCTCAGATTATAAATGGTACGGCCCTGAGCTTCCAGAGCTACCTTGCGTTCGTTCAGTGCGGCGAAGATCTCGTCGCCGAACAAGTCCAGTCGTTTGGAAAATTCCATGATACAATACCCCTCAAATCCTCTTGTTTTCAACATGAACCATTTTAATAATAGAGCTATTTTAGCACGTTTTTCCAAACCGCGCAACGAAAAGGGCAGATGGGGGAGAAAGTTTCAACTTTCGGTGATGGGAAGCGAAGGATGTTTCACGGGAAGAAAACCCTCTCAGTCACGGCTGACGCCGTGCCAGCTCTCCCGAAGGGCGAGCTTTATGAGTGCAAACCATCAGATGCAAAAGAGCTCCCCCTTTCGGGGGAGCTGGCGAGCGAAGCGAGACTGAGAGGGTTTATCAATCAATCGTCGTTTTTGTCCGTCCCACGCCGATGACGGCGGTGCTGATCTTTTTCCAGCTGCTGCAGCCGCACACACCGTCCACACGCAGGCTTGTGCGCCGCTGGAAGCCTTTCAGCGCTTCCTCCGTCCGGGCACCAAAGATGCCGTCGATGCGGCTTCCGGTCTGGTAGCCCAGCGTGGAAAGCGCGTCCTGCAGAATCATCACATAGCAGCCGCGGCTTCCCCGCCGCAGGGTGGGGTAGCCTGCTGTGGTGCCGCTGCAGGCGGGCGTGCCGTAGCGGCGGTCCATGTGCACCCATGTGGGGGTCTGGCTCAGCGGCTCCACATAGCCCCATGCCCCGGTGCCCCGGGCTGCGTTGTAGATGGCCGTGCGGGCGGTCTGGGTCAGGCTTTGGCCCACGTCAAAGGATACGCCCGCGTAGTGCTGGCTGCGGGTGCCGTGGCCGCCCTCCCAGATGCGGCGGAAGGCATATCCCACCGGGATGCCCTTGCCGTACTTGCGGCGGGTCAGGTTCCACGCTTCCATGGCCGCAATGGTGGTCCACAGGGTGGGGCTGGCGGATTTGCCCCGGAATTCCCGCACCCGCAGGGTGGTGCCGGTGCTGTAGGGCATGGGGTCGTTCTCGTTCAGGTTTGCATAGGTGTATACCTTGTTCTCGTAGGCATCGTAGATCAGAAGTCGTGCCATCGCTCATTCCTCCTTGCTGCAGTGTGGGCAGCTCTGGGCCTGCAGCGCGGCCCATGTTCCACGGTCCACGGTGCCGGTCACCAGCAGCCCGGCCCGCTGCTGTGCCAGCCGGACGGCGGCAGTCTCTTCCGGGCCGAAGCAGCGGTTCTCGGTCACATAGCCCTCGGTGCAGTACAGGCAGGAACGTCCGTTCAGCCATGTCTCCACCTGCGCCACGTCCGGCCCCACGCTGCCCGCGCCGATGGCCCGGCCCGGGTAGACCGGGCCATGCCCGATGCTGCGGTCGGGGTTGGGCATTTCGGCGGCGAGCTGCAGGCTCAGCGCTTCCACAGCTGTCCATGTGTCGGCATCCGCAATGCCGGTCTCGGGCAGGCCCAGCAGCTCCTGTGCGCTGCGGGTGGCGACGGCAGTCTCGTCGGTGTACTGGTCGGAGAGGGGCGGGTTCTCCACACTGGTAAAGTAGTAGGCAATGCGCTGCAGAAGCAGGCTGTAGTACAGCACCGCACTGCCGGAAGACCCCACTGTGAGCGGGGTACCGGGGTAGGGCAGGCGTTTCAGGGTGACCACCGGCCCGGATGTCCGCAGGGTGGACGCCTTGTCGTACAGGCTGTTCCATGTGGTACGTCCCACGATGCCATCTACAGTCAGCCCCGCAAAGCGCTGGTAGGCCCGCACGGCAGCTTCGGTGGAAGCACCGAACTGTCCGTCGATGCCAATGGCCGGGATGCTGCTCTCGTAGGCGCTCATGAGGTAGAGGTAGAACTGCAGCTCCCGCACCGCTGTGCCGGAAGAGCCCTTGCGCAGCACGCCCGGGTACTCGCCGGGGCGCAGGCTGGACGACAGCAGCTTGTTGGCGATGTCGTTGTACACCTCGTATAGCTTGTTCCATGTCGTGCGGCCCACCACACCGTCGCTGGTCAGGCCAAAGTAGGTCTGGAACCGCTTGACTGCCGCTGTGGTGGCACTGCCGAACTTGCCGTCCACCGTGATGTTGTTCAGGTTCGAGTACACCGTGCGCGCGATCTTGAGCCAGAACTGCACCAGCCGCACATTCTGTCCGCTTGCACCCTCCCGCAGGGCGGTGCCGGGGTAGGCATTGGGGGTGCCGTTGTCGGACTGGATGCTGCGGAACTGGTCGTACAGTGCGGTCCATGTGTCACGGCCCACCACGCCGTCCACGGTCAGGCCGTATTTGCGCTGGAAGGCCCGCACCGTGTTGGCCGTTCCAGTGCCGTAAACGCCGTCCACTGTTAACGATGGGATGGAAGACTCATACTGTGCCAGCGTATTCAGCCAGAACTGCAGCTGTTCCACGGCGCTGCCGGTGGAGCCGGTGCGCAGTACGGTGCCGCCCCATGTGCCGTCCGAGAGAGTGCCGCTGGACACCTCGCCCTCGCTGGTCAGCTCCGCAAGATCCTTGACCGACACATAGATATAGCTGATCTTGTACCATGCCTGTCGTCCGACTACGCCGTCGGCGGTCAGGTTGAACTGCTTCTGGAACGCCCTGACCGTGGCGGCCATCTTGGCCCCGAACACGCCGTCCACAGTCAGCAGGCCGAGGAAGGGATAGTCCTTGGTGATGCGGTTCAGCTGGCGTTGCAGGGTGAACACCGCTGTGCCGCTGTCGCCCTGCCGGATGGGCGAACCGGGGTAGCTCTGGGGGATGGACTGGATGTTCGAGGTGCGGATGATCTCGATGTCGTTGCCGTAGTAATACTTCAGGATCTGCAAGGCGTTACGGCCCTGATTGGCCAGCGTCACGGTGCCCCACTGCTTGAGACCCGGGCAGGTGACCGATTTACCGTCGCAGTATTCAGAGTAGTAGGGGTTTACGGTGCCGGTCTTGCGGATATAGGTGTTGAAGATGTCGTCGGTGATGCGCACCATCACATCGAACACCGTGCGTCCGTGAACGTAATACTGGTCGTAGCTGGTGGAGTTGGTGATGTTGAAGGTGTAGCCCTTGCTGGGGTACCACTCGGTGTAGATGCGGTTGAGTGCCAGCGAGATCTGGCAGTGGATGTTGGCCCGCAGGGCCTGCTCCGGCCACGGGGAGCAAAATAACCAAACCGAAAAAATAACCGTAAAATCGTCCAAAATATGCCAATTTGGAACGTTCGAGAACTGATTTTTGCGCCGAATAAGTCATACTTATAATAGGCGGATTTTTGTTTATGCAGCAGGTTTAAGATGTTGGATTTATTCTGTTAAAACTCAGTCCTACTCTCTGCCGGTCACGGCATCCAAGTCAACGCCCTGTTTTTGCTGCCCGGTATTTTCCGGCGGAGAACGGCAAAGTTTTTTTACTTGAAACGGTGCGCGGATACGATATAATAAGGATGGATAGAAAAATAACATTCGAGCAGCTCTAAGGTTCTGCTGCCCGGAAAGGAGCTTACTGTTATGCGCTATACCATCAGTGAGATGGCATCTCTGCTTGGTGTCACAACCCATACTTTGCGCTACTACGAAAAAATGGGCCTGATCCACCCCGAGGTCAACGAGGATACCGGCTACCGTTACTATACAGTCACTGATACCCGGCGGTTCAACCTGTGCAGGGAACTGCGGGCGGCAGAGCTCTCGCTGGAAGAATGCCGGGAGCTGATCGGCGCACCCACGGTGGAGCAGAGCGATGCCATGTTCAACCATCAGATCGCCCAGCTGCGGCGCAGGCAGGTGCTGGACGAACTGGCCATCCGTTTTTTGGAACACAAGCGGGAGCAGTACCGCACACTGGAACAGAATGCTGGGCGCATCTGGGTGCAGAATTTCCCGGAAATGTGGCGACTGACCTTCTCACAGGAAGAAGCAGCAGACCGGGATAAAGAATTGCAGCAGGAAAAGGCTGAATGGCTGGAATGTATGCCTGCGACCCGCTGGGTGAGCCGCCTGCCCCGGCGGGTGATGGAGCAGTTTCGGGTGGGACGCAACGAGTACGACTACGGCCTTATGATTGAGGCCGATGCCGCCCGCAGGCTGGGGCTGAAGCGCACAAAGCATGTGGAGGTGGTGTGCGGCGGAGACTATCTGACTACCATTTGGAAAAAGGATTATCGAGGGTCCTTTGGGTGGGACTCGCTGGACGACCTGCATGCGGAGATCGTGCAGCGCGGGTTCCGTGCGGTGGGCGAGACCTTCAGCAGCATCGCTGCTAGCCGGGAGCAGCCCGATGGGAGCATCGTGAATTACCATCTGACGCGGACAAAAATATATACATAAAATTGCAATATCACGAGAATTTGTTAGATCAGACAAATTCTTGTGATATTTTTGTCAAAATGGCCCTTGACCTTCGCGCTGCTCTAACGTGTAAGCTTTGTTTATCCAGTAACAAAGTCTGAGGACTTTGCTGCCAAACACGGATCACACGAAGAAAAGGCAAGGAGAACGATTATGAGCGAAAAGATTTCCCGTCGCAACTTCCTGCGCACTGCTACCTTGGGTGCAGCTGCCGCAGGCCTGCTGGCCGGCTGCGGCAACAGCGCAGCTTCTGGCAGCACCGCTGCCAGCACTGCTGCCGGTACCTATACCGCAGGCACCTACAGCGCCACTGCTACCGGCATCAACACCACAACGCCTGTCACTGTGACCATGACCTTCAGCGCCGATGCCATCACTGACGTGCAGATCGACGTGGCAAACGAGACCAAGGGCTACGGTGCCGACATCGCCGATGAGATGGTCAAGAAGATCCTGGACGCACAGTCCAGCGAGGTGGACGGCCACTCCGGCGCAACCATCACCTCCGACGCCATCCGGAAGGCTGCCGAGAGCTGCATCAATCAGGCCAAAGGCGTGGCCGTTGCCCCCACCGAGGCCAACAAGGCCGAGACCGTTGTCCCCGACGGCCTGAGCGTGGAGGAAGTGGAGTCCTCTGTGTGCGAGCTGGGCGACATCACCCCCGACGAGACCAAGGACTTTGACGTAGTCGTCGTGGGTGCCGGTGCTGCCGGTGTGCCTGCTGCCGGCTGGGCTGCCGAGCTGGGCGGCCATGTGGCTCTGCTGCAGAAGCAGAGCATCGTGGTCAGCCAGGGCAACTGCGGCTCCGCCATCATCAAGTCCAAGTCCACCGACGCGGGCAAGAAGATGTGGGTGCACATGACCAACGGCCTGTGCGACTGGCGCGCTGATACC
>ENA-OZAU01000762-OZAU01000762.1-human-gut-metagenome-genome-assembly--contig:-NODE-762-length-14637-cov-3.554314_pt1 | contig 14637 bp, 12 predicted proteins | sample MGYA00243303_ERZ653503 | MGnify/ENA primary metagenome ERZ653503 (study PRJEB26926, sample SAMN06165049) | human gut metagenome | biome: ENVO:00009003; feature: ENVO:2100002; material: ENVO:00002003...
GTATGAAGTCGCCGTCGAGACGGCGATCGGCGGCGCGATGCAGAACCTCGTCACGGCGACGCAGGAGGATGCGCGCTGGCTCATCGAATATCTGAAGCGCACGAACGGGGGCATCGTCACCTTCCTGCCCGTGGACGCCATGCGTCCGCGCGGAAACAGCAGGGAGGCGCAGGCGGCGCTCCGGGAAGAGGGCGCGCTCGGGCTGGCGGACGAACTCGTGCAGTACGATCCGTACTATTCCAATATAGTCCGCTATCTGCTCGACAATACGCTCATCTGCGATACCATCGGCAACGCCACGCGCATCGCGCGCAAGTACCCGCGCTCGTTCAAGCTCGTTACGCTCGACGGCGATACCATCGCCTCCTCGGGCGCGATGACGGGCGGTTCGCGGCGCAGGGAGAGCGGCAATCTTCTGGCGGGCGAACGGCACATCAAGGAGTGCGAAGAGGGCATCGCGCGCAAGAAAGCGGCGATGGAAAAGCTCAAAAAGGCGCTGGCGGACTGCGATGCCGAGGTAGAGGAAGCGCAGGCGGCGTATGAAAAATTCCGTCTCAAGGTGCAGGAGCAGGCGGCGTCCTTTGCGGCGCTCTCCCAGCGTGCCGCCACGCTCGAAGGCCTGCTTTCCGACGCGGGGCACGACATCGAGGAATACGAGGCGCTGCTCGCCAGGCTCAACCGTACGGCGGACGATCTGAAAAACGAGGTGCTCTCCACCGAGGAGAGCGAAGAGCTGCTCTCCAAGATCCGTTCCGAGGCGGCTGCGGAAGCCTCTGCGCGGCAGGCGGAAGGGGACAAGCTCAAAAAGGAGCGGGACGAGCTGCTGGACAAGCTGAGCGCCCTGCGCGTAGAGGGGGCGTCCATCGCGTCCGCGCGCGAGGCGGATGAAGCGACGCTCTCGCGCATGCGCGAAGAAAAGGCGGCGCTCCTCAAAAAAGTGGACGAGACGCGCGAAAATATCGCAAAGACGCAGCAGCGCATCGAAGAGCTCAAGCGGGAAGAGGAGCGCGCCGCGCTCACCGACGAAGAGCAGGCGACGGTCAACAAACTCCGCGAACGTCTTGCGGGGATCGAGGCCGAAAAGCGCGCCGTCACCGAAAATCAGAACAAACTTGCCGAAGAAAAGCGCGGGCTTCTGACGCGTCAGATGGCGCTCTCCGAAGTCAAGCACGAATGCGAACTGGAGATCTCCAAGGCGGAAGCCAGCCTGGAAAACATGAAGCAGCGCATCGACGAGGCGTACGGGCTCAGTTACGAGACCGCACAGGAACTGCGCGACGAGAATTTCGACATTGCGCAGGCGTCTTCGCGCATCAATACCCTGAAGCGCCAGATCGGAAGCCTGGGCGCGATCAACCAGAATGCGGAAGAGGACTACGACAACCTGCTTGCGCGTTACACCGAGATGCAGACGCAGAAGGAAGACCTGGACAAGGGCATTGCCGACCTCACCGCCGTGCTCGACGAACTCAAGGCGGAGATGCAGAAAAAATTCGACGACGGGTTCAACGAGATCAACGAAAACTTCACGCACATTTTCCGCGAACTGTTCGGCGGCGGCAAGGCGGAAATGCAGCTCGACTATACCGACTGCGACGATCCTCTGAACGCGGGCATCGAGATCATCGTCTCGCCCCCCGGGAAGAAGCTCTCCAAGATCTCGCTGCTTTCGGGCGGGGAGCGTGCATTCACGGCGATCGCCATTCTGTTCGCCATCCTCAAGTCGCGCCCCATGCCGTTTTGTATCCTCGACGAGATCGAAGCGGCGCTCGACGAAGCCAACGTCGACCGCTTCGCGAAGTATCTCAAAAAATTCTCCAAGGAAACGCAGTTCATCGTCATTACGCACAGAAAGCCCACCATGAACCAGGCGGACATCCTGTTCGGCGTGACGATGGAGGAAAAGGGCGTTTCGAAAGTTGTCTCCGTCAAGCTCTCGGAAGTCGAAGAAAAGCTGGGCGGGGATACGGTCATCGCGTAAATTTTAAGGAGCTTGTATGGGTTTATTCGGAAAGATCCGCGATGCGTTAAAGAAGACCAAAGATTCCGTTTCGCTCAAGCTGCGCCAGCTGTTTTTAAAGGATAAGATCGGCGAAGCGTTCTATGACGAGCTGGAGGAGATCCTCATTTCCGCAGACGTATCCGTGCGGACGGCGGAGGACGTCGTCGAACAGGTGCGCGAAGAAGCGATCGGGCAGAAGGTGAAGGACCAGCAGTTTGTCACCGACCTTCTGAAGGATATTCTCGAAGACACCCTGAACGAAGTGCCCGTTCCCGAATGGCAGTATCCCTGCGTGGTGATGTTTGTCGGGGTGAACGGCGTCGGCAAGACGACCACCATCGGCAAAGTCGCCAATTGGTTCGTGCGTCAGGGCAAAAGCGTGACCATTGCGGCGGCGGATACCTTCCGCGCGGCGGCGATCGATCAGCTGGAGATCTGGGCAAACAGGGCAAAGGTGCGCATCGTCAAGCATGAGGACGGGAGCGATCCTTCCGCGGTCATCTTCGACGCGGTCTCTTCCGCCAAGGCGCGCGGGACGGACGTCGTGCTCGTGGACACCGCCGGACGGCTGCACGTCAAGGACAATCTCATGAAGGAGCTGCAGAAAATGGACCGCGTCGTCACGCGCGAGTATCCGGAAGCGCAGTTTGTCAAACTCCTTGTGCTCGACGCAACGACGGGACAGAACGCCATGAACCAGGCGAAGATCTTCGACGAAGCGGTGGAGCTGGACGGCATCGTGCTCACCAAGCTGGACGGCACGGCAAAGGGTGGATTCGTGTTCTCGCTGTGCGGCGAACTGAAGATCCCCGTCGTATTTGCAGGCGTCGGAGAAAAGATCGACGATCTGGAACTGTTCGACGCCGAGCAGTTCGTGGAAGGATTTCTGTAAGGGGATGCACCTGCCATTTGCGCTTATGCAAATTTATTCCGCCTGTCAAGTAAAAATGCTTGACAGGCGTTTTGATTTCCGCTATAATGCTTCCGGACGGAGGGGGAAATGGATCTGCACTTTTTACGGCTGTGGGACATATACAATCCGCTTCTCACCGATCATCAGCGCGAAGTGACCGATCTGTACTTCAACTGCGATCTGTCCCTTGCCGAGATCGCCGAGCAGAAGGGCTGTTCGCGGCAGAGCGTTTCGGATACGCTCTCCAAAGCGCGCCGTCAGCTTGAGGAATACGAGGAAAAGCTGCACTTTTCCCGCATTCTTGCGGAAAGTTCGCTTGCATGCTCGCTTCTGATGACGGACCTCGCTTCATGGGCGGAGAAAAATCTCTCCGCGGAGCAGTGTGCGCACGTGCAGGCGCTGATTTCCCGCGATTACTCCGAAGATGCGAAAAAGCTCTTTGAAAGCAACCGCGATCAACTTGCGTAGGAGGAATTATGGCTCTGTTTGCATCCTTGTCCGAGCGGCTCAATCATATTTTCAGCAAACTCACCAAGCGCGGCAAGCTCACGGAACTTGAGATCCGTTCCGCCATGCGCGAAGTGCGTATCGCCCTTCTTGAGGCGGACGTCAATATAAAAGTTGCCAAGCAGTTCATTGCCGACGTGTCCGAAAAGGCGGTCGGGCAGCAGGTGCTGCAGTCCCTCAATCCCGCGCAGCAGGTCATCAAGATCGTCAACGACGAGCTTGTCGCGCTCATGGGATCGGGGAACGCGAAACTCGAAGTTTCTCCCAAGCCGCCCACGGTCATCATGATGTGCGGCTTGCAGGGCGCGGGCAAGACGACGCTGTGCGGAAAGCTCGCCCTGCTCCTCAAAAAGCAGGGAAAAAAGCCGCTTCTCGTCGCCTGCGACATTTACCGTCCCGCCGCGATCGAACAGCTGAAGATCGTGGGGCAGCGGGCGGATACCGAGGTCTTTGAAAAGGGGACGCAGGCGCCCCCCAAGACGGCGAAACAGGCGGTGGAATACGCGCTGAAAATGGGCTACGATACCGTCGTCATCGATACCGCGGGTCGGCTGCACATCGACGATGCGCTCATGAAGGAGCTGGAAGAGATCGAAAAAGCCGTCAGCGTGACCGAGATCCTGCTCACGGTGGACGCCATGACGGGACAGGACGCCGTCACCGTTGCCGAGACGTTCAACGCACGGCTGGGCGTGACGGGCGTCATCCTCACCAAGCTCGACGGCGACACCCGCGGCGGCGCCTGCCTTTCCATCAAGGCGGTCACGGGAAAACCCATCAAGTTCATCGGCGTGGGGGAAAAGCTCACCGATCTGGAGCCCTTCTATCCCGACCGCATGGCTTCCCGCATTCTGGGCATGGGCGACGTGCTTTCCCTCATCGAAAAGGCGCAGGAGGCGGTTTCCGAACAGCAGGCGAAGGAGATGGAGCGCAAGATGCGCGAGAACTCTTTCACGCTTGCCGACTATCTGCAGCAGTTCGAAGCGCTGAAAAAGATGGGCGGCGCATCGGCGCTCATGGGCATGCTTCCCGGAAGCAAGCTGAAGATCAAAGAGGGCGATCTGGACGAAAAGAAGATGGAGCGCACGCGTGCGATCATTCTTTCCATGACGCCGAAGGAACGCGATAATCCGCAGATCATCAACTCTTCCAGAAAGCGCCGCATCGCGCTGGGTTCGGGAACGACGGTGCAGGAGATCAACCAGCTTTTAAAGCAGTTCGAACAGACAAAGCTGCTGATGAAGCAGATGAAGGGCGGCAAGGGCAGAATGCGGCTCCCCTTCTGAAAAAATGCGTCTTCCGCGCGGATGCGCGGCGGAATATAGAGAAAGAAAAACAAATTTCGGAGGTCAGGTTTTATGGTCAAAATGAGATTGGTGCGCATGGGCGACAAGAAGTCCCCCGTGTACCGTATCGTAGTCGTGGATGCGCGCAAGGCGGCAACGGGCGAGTATATCGAGAAGATCGGTTTCTATGATCCCAAGTCCGAGCCCGTGACGCTCACCGTGGATGTGGAAAAGGCAAAGGAATGGCTTGCAAAGGGTGTTCAGCCCACCGAGACGGTCCGCAGCCTTCTCATCCGTTCGGGCGCCATGGAGAAGCCGACGAAGCTCTCGCCTTCCAAGACCAAGACGAAGAAAAAGAAGTAAGCGCTCCGTATCTCGTTTTTCGTAGGGATATGAAACAGCGTATCTTGTTCTGGGGTAGCATTGTTCTTGCGGTCGGCGGGATCGTATGCTCCGCATTCTGTCTGAATGCGGAGGGTGAGACAAATATCGCTCTGTGGATCGCTTCGCTTGTGCTCATTCTGCTCGGGATCGTCGGGATAACGCTCTCGCGGAACAGCGATCGGAAAGAGCAGTTTGCGGCACACGAACAGGAAGAAAAGGAGGAGCGCGCGTTCTATGAAGGCGCAAAATTCCTCTCTGTTTTCTATGGCGGCAGCAAAAAGCGCATCGCCGCTCCCACGCAAAAGGATACCTTTCTCATTGAACTGTATCTGACGGAGGACGGGGAGGCGGTGCGGCAGTACTTTGCAGGAAAGATGCCGAAGGACAGGGCGGACGCATTTTATCATGAGCACGCCCGGCTTCTGTCCACCGTACTTCCGACGCTACAGGAACTGGAACAGCTGAGCGGCAGGGTTATCTTTGTCGAAAGAGCGGAATATACCGCCATGCGCGAGAGTGAGGCATACCGCAAATTGTTCTCCGAAAACGAGATCGTTCCCGTTTGAAGGCAATCAAAAAGCAAACCTCTTTCCAAACACACCGCAAATACAGGAGGAAATAATATGCTGGAACTCATCAAGTATATCGTCGGGCAGTTTGCCGAAGACAAGGAGAATGTCTCCTACGAGGTTGAAGAGACGGAAGACGCCGTCAACGTGACCGTGCTCTTGTCCGATTCAGACATGGGCAAGGTGATCGGCAAGCAGGGCAAGATCGCCAAGGCGCTTCGCACGCTGGTGCGCGCCGCTACGCCCAAGGATTCCAAAAAGTACAATGTCGAGATCAAGGAACGCTCGGCAGAGTGAGCAAAACCCGCCCGTGCGGCGGGTTTTTGTTTGCCGGCGATTTTGCGGAGCTGCGCATGTGCGCAGCTCCGCAGATCATACCGCGGTCGCGGGCGACCTGTCATGAATTACGCATGCAAAATATCCTCCGCGATTTTCTCATGCGGTCTTGACAACAAAGGGGGGGTATGCTATAATGGTAAGGAAAAATCAAAAGGGGAAAAGTATGACAAAAAACAGACGCAAAGGGGTTCTTTGGCTGACGCTTGCAGCGGCGATCCTTGCGATGTGCGCGGTATTTTTTACAGCGTGCAATTCCGGCGAGGATCCGTCGCCATCGGCGAACAGGAGATCGCGGTCGAATCCGTGACGCTTGACCGTCAGACGCTGACGTTGGAAGCAGGGGGATCGGCGACGCTGGTTGCAACGGTCCTGCCCGCCGACGCGAGCGACCGGAACGTGACGTGGTCGAGTTCCGCGCCGTCGGTCGTCTCGGTGGACGGGGGCACGGTGCATGCGCTCGCCCGTGGGACGGCGACGATCACCGCCGCGTCGGGAAACGGAAAGACGGCGACCTGCACCGTCACTGTAAATGCGGAGACGCCGCCTGCCGTTACGCAGGTGGAGGGCGCGACCATAGAGGGATTACAGATCTATATGCGCGTCGATGAGAATACGGACAGCGTGCCGCTTCTGGATAAGGTGACGGTTTCCGCCGGGACGTGGAAACTGTATTCCGATATTCTCGGGCAGCATGAGATCGTCACCAAGATCGCGGCGGGCGCTTCGGGCGTACTCGAAGACGGCGAAAACGTCTTCTATCTCATTCTCACAGGCGAATACGGCGCTACTTCCGTCTATACGCTGACGGTCTACCGCGCATTTACGGCCTATACCGTCTCGTATGCTCGCGGTGCGGACGAAGCGACGGGGGACATCCCTGCCGCGGCAGAATATAAGCCGGGCGCGCAGGTCACGCTTGCCGCAGCAGACACGTTTGCCCGCGACGGATATGCCTTTGTGGGCTGGAGCGACGGAGAAAACACTTATAACGCGGGCGAAGTTTATACCATGCCCGAACAGGACGTGACGTTCACGGCGCAGTGGGAAGAACTGACCTATGAACTTCGCTATGCGCGCGGCGCGTATGATGCGACGGGCAGCATTCCCGCGACGGCGGAATATAAGGCGGGCGAACAGGTCACGCTTGCCGCCGCCGATACGTTCACGCGCGATGAATACGTCTTTGTCGGCTGGAACGACGGAGAAGACACTTATCAGGCAGGCGAGGTATATCCAATGCCCGCGCGGAATGTGACTCTGACGGCGCAGTGGGAAGAGGTCACATACACGCTCAGCTATGCGCGGGGCGCGGACAGCGCGACGGGCGAGATCCCCGCGAGTTCCGAACATTTGGAGTCCGCTGTGGTCACCCTTCTCGGTGCGGATACGTTCGAGCGGGAGGGCTATCTCTTCAAGGGCTGGAGCGACGGAGAAACGATTTATGAAGCGGGTGCGGTCTATATCATGCCCGCGCGGGATGTGACCATGACGGCGCAGTGGGAATCGGCTCTTCCGGATGGAACGGAACTTATCACTTCCATTCCTGATTCGGAACTTATCACGCAGGCAGTCTGCGCGGGCAATACGGCAACGGCGCATTGGTTCGCGGAATACATGGCGACGGGGCTTCGGTTTACGGTGTATGTTGCGGATACGACGCCGTATATAGAGGAAGGATCCATCCTGCTGAGCGACTATGTGGACATCACCATCTCCAAAGTGCAGTCCGTATTCGGATACTCCGACGGAACGATCGCGCTGACGATCGACGCCGAGGGGAATTTTGTGATCCGCAATCTCGGCACCGATCAGTATGTGGACGATACGGGCGTGACGGTCATGGCGAATTATTTCACGCTGGAAGATAAGCGGGTGGACGGCTATAAGATCGTGGCGACTGTCCCGTACGAGTTGACGGAGGTCACGGCGGCGAGAAAGAACGCGGCGCTCTGCGTCGGGTTTGCCAACGCGGTGACGGACGGCGGCTGCGAAAAGATCTTTGACGGCACGTACGGAACGCGCTATGACAATGTGATCACCTATATGGCGCTCACGGAAGACAATGCGTTTGCAGAAAATCCCTATTTGGCAAAGGGGGAATTCTGGGGCGACGGCAATGAAAATCTGATCGCTTCTTCGTTCTGGGATCTTTCCGGCGACGACGGCACGGAAGACGCTTCCGTCGAACTGATGCGCGACGATAATGCGGATAACTATCTGTATATCAAAAATTCCAACGCCAAGGAATTTTACGCCGAAGTACAGCTCAATGTCAAGGGATTCGGCAAAGATGATCTGTGGCCGAAATTCGGCATGACGGTGACGACGGCAGACGGAGAGCGTGGGTTCTTCTTCTATGTGGACGCCATTGCCAATTATATCGGCAACGCCATCAATACGGATTCCATCGACGTCGGCCTGGCGACGCGCAGCGGCGCGGGCGCCGGGAAATATATCGGCTATACGACGATCGGCAATCTGGGAGGCGGCGCGACGAGCGCAGATTACCAGGGCGACAACTATATCACGCTCGGCATTTACCGCAACGGCAATTTCTTCCGGCTCTATGTTCAGGGCCGGCGCTGCGGAGAATATACGTTCGACATTGCCGCCGATGACGAAGTGTACGTGGGGCTTGCGTCCTTCTCGCTTCTGCTCAACGCAAAGGGCTATTCCTTTGAGACGGAGAATCTCGGCGATTACGAGATCACGCAGGAGGACGTCGATTACCTGTTCCTCGGCGACAGCTATCTGAACGACGGTTATTGGGATTCCTTCTGGAATACCTATCGCATCCGCAGCGCCGCAAATCTCGCAACGGACGCAACGGAGATCGCGGACTGGCAGCGGCAGATCGGGACGGTCAAACAGCGTTACAATCCTCAGAAGATCGTCTTCCATATCGGCGTCAACGATATTGACAACGGCGCTTCCGCGCAGACGGTCGCCGCAGATCTTGACGCGCTGATCGCGGCGTACAGGCAGGCGTTTCCCGATGCGCAGATCTATTGGATCACCATTGCGGACAACATGCTGTTCCAAAGCGAATGGGCAGATTATCATACCGTCAATGCCCATATGAAGGATAAGAGCGCAGAGGGGAACTTTTATGTGATCGACGTCGCTTCCCTCATCACGCCCGATGAAAACGGCGATACCATGCATTGGTTCTGCATGGACCGTTTCCATTTCGATGTGGATGGCTACAGCGTATTCGGGAAGACCGTCAACGAAGCGCTCGGCATTGCGAGAACGCAGACGGGCTCCGGCCTCGGCAACGTAACGGCGCAGGGTGCGCCCGCTTCCTACTATACGGCAGGCTGGGAATATGACGGCGGAATATGGCATAACGCCGGGGATTTTGCCGGGAAGATCGGCGCGGAGGCGCAGCTCTTCATCAGCGACGCGTATGCCGCGGATATCTATGCGGAAGCCAGACTTTCGATCGCGTCTCTGTATTCCACCGATTATTATTCCAAAGCGGGCATTCTGATCGCCTCCGAACAGCAGTCGTATTTCTTCTTCATCAATCTGTCTACCGTCAATATCAACCTGACGGGATGGGATAACAATACCGGCGCGCTTACTTACCGCGCGGCGGGCGAGGATTGGGTGTGGCGCGAAGCCGATTTCTTCCCGGGGAACGGCGGCTATGTCGGCCTCGGCGACGAAGCATATGACTATAACGACGATCCGAACGCGTACAAGACGCTCGGCGTGCTGAAGGACGGCTCCGATCTCTACTTCTTTGCAGGCGGCAAACCGGTCGGCGGAAAGATCGCTTCCAAGTTTGCGCCCGAGGAAAAGGTCACCGTCTCCGTGTTCAACTTCAACGTGAACATGTACGCCAAGGACGGCTATTCGACGACGGACGCAGATCTCCTCGCCGAAAAACTCGCGCTTGCCACAGGCGCGCTTTCCTGAGATCCGATCAAAAAACGGCTGCCCGTATCGGGCAGCCGTTTTTTTGTCAAAGCGAATGTTACAGGGAATTTGCATATGCTTCCAGCACGTCAAGGAGCTCCTCTTCGTGGTCGAAGTACCATTCGTCGAATACACAGAGGGGATCGTCGTCGAGCGCCTGCATGATCTCGCCGTCATTGTCGGTGTCGATGCCGAGCATGCAATATTGACGGTATGCCTGCGCCGCATTGTCTGCGTGTCCCGCGGGGAGTGTCTCGCGCAATGCCGCCATGACGGCAAAAATATTCTCCCGGCGCAGCGCGCGGTTGAGGAAAAATTGCAGATGCCCGCCGTTTTGCAGGTCGCTGTCGTAGGTGAGCAGCTCGTTGTAGGGAGAGGGGATCTCGCCCGCTTCCCACAATTCCCACATGGCGTTCCACTTATCGTTTCCGTCGCCGTCCGATTTCTTTTGGAAGAGTTTTTTGAAAAATCCCATAGACGTATCCTCGTTTTGGCGTCGATCCCGGGGAAAGAAAGGCGGAGCGTCCGACAGATGCTCCGCCTTTCTCTTCATGTCATGCGTTTGCCCGCGTGCCGCACGGCGGGAGTTCGTTATACGATGTAATCCGCATCGGGCGCGGCGGCGTCAAGCTCCGCCTTCTTTTCTGCATAGCCGGGCTTGCCCAACAGGGCGAAGGTCGCCTTCTTGCCCGCTTCCACGCCGGGTTGATTGAAGGTGTTGATGTTGAACATCGCGCCCGCATACGCCGTCTGCAGTTCGAACAGGAACAGCAGTTCGCCCAGCGTAAAGGCGTTGACTTCGGGCAGATGAATGGTATAGTTGAGCCGTCCCGCCATGGTCAGCGCGTGCGCCGTCGCCTTGTTTTCCGCCTGAATGAGCTCCTCCATCGTGTGGCCGCCCAGGAAGGAGACGTCGGGAATGTCCTCGCAGCCGTGCGGGATGGGCGTCTTTTCCTTGTAGCTGTCCACCGAGAGGAAGGTGACGACTTTGTCGTAGGGACCTTCGGTATAGAGCTGGACCTGCGAATGCTGATCGGTCACGCCCAGCGCTTTGACGGGCGTCTGTCCGACGTTGCAGGGCTTGCCGTCCAGCGTCTCGTTCTTGCCGAGCGATTCCGCCCACAGCTGCGCGTACCAGTCGGAAACATACTTCAGATTATCGGAATAGGGCATGAGCACGCCGATATTCTTGCCGTCGTTCATGGCAATATACTGCAGCGTCGCGCACAAAAGCGCGGGGTTCTTTTTCAGGTCTGCGGTCTTGCACAGTTTGTCCATGTACGCCGCGCCCTTGAGCATCGCCTTGATGTCGATGCCCAGCACCGCCGCGGGCAGCAGTCCCACGGGGGAAAGTTCGGAAAATCTTCCGCCCACGCCGTCGGGCAGCACGTAGCTCTTTACGCCGCCCAGCGCGTTCGAGATCTTGACGAGATTGCCCTTCTTTGCGTCCGTCGTGAAGATCACGTTTTCCTTGACGTTCACGCCCGCCTTGGTGAGCAGGTCGGAGATGATGAGGTACTGCGCCATCGTCTCGCTCGTCGCCCCCGATTTGGAGATGACGTTGAAGCAGGTCTTGGTGACGTCGATGACGTCCAGAAGCTCCTTCATGCGGACGGGATCGACGTTGTCTTCCACGAAGAATCTGGGACCCTTGCGCTTGCTCTTGGGCAGGTCGTTGTAGTGCAGGTGGCAGAGCGCGTTGAACGCCATGATGGGACCGAGCGCGGAGCCGCCGATGCCGAGCACGACGAAGTTTTCGAACTTGCGGCGCACGAGTTTCGCCGTCTCGAGGATGTCCGCGACGATCGCGTCCTGGTTATAGGGCAGTTCCGTCCAGCCCATGAACAGCTCGTCCTTTCCGCGGTTTTCCGCCACGTAGGCGTGCGCCGCCTTCGCGAGCTTTTTATGCGCCTCGAGCGTCTTTGCCGAGATGCCCTTGTCGCCGAGATACTTGTCCGTCATGTTCGTGTAGTCCACGCGCACGCGCAGCGCCTTGCGCAGTTCTTCGGTCAGTTTCATTTCAGTGAGTTCCTCCGACAATCCAAATTTTTTCCATTGTACCACACTTGCCGTACGATTTCAAGACTGTGCGGCGATTTTTTTGCGTTTTTTCCCGAAAAATCGCGCAAAGAGCGCTTTCAGGTCCACAAGGCGGAAGAGGGAGAGCGTCAGCGCTTCTCCCGCGAGAATGACGAGCATGGTGAGCGCCAGCGCAGGAACGTAGCTGAGGTAGCGCGTAAAAAAGAGATGCGCGAAATAACCGGCTGCCGCAACGGGCGCGATCGCACCCAGAAGCCGCAGGAGGTATTTCCCCGAACGCAGCCTGCCCGTCTTTTTGCGCAGCAGTAAAAGGGACAAAAGCGCCGTGATGCATTGGTCGCACGCCATGCCGACGAGCAGCGCGCTGCCGCCGAAAAAGCGGGGCAGGAAAAATGTGCATGCGAGCATGGCGGCGGAGCCCGCCAGAAAGATGCCCAGCGTGTGTTTTTCGCATCCGAGCGAGTTGAGCATGCTCGAGGAGATCATGGTCACGCTCATGGGAAGGAGCAGAAGGGCGCATGCAGAGAGCATCTGTCCGCTTGCCGCGTTGGAATAGAGCAGGATGCCCACGTCGCCGCCGCAGACAAGGTAGAAGGGAATGAGCGCGCCGGAGATGAGCAGCGTTGCGTTGAGGGCGCGTTCGACGAGCGCGGAGACCTGATCTTTCCGCCCGCGGTAAAAATTTTCGGAAAGTTCCGGAACGAGCACGAGGGCGATGGAGCCGATGAACGCGCAGGGGATCGCCATGACGGGCATGACCATCCCGTATACGACGCCGTATTCGCTCATCGCGCGGGCAGCGGAATAGCCCGCCGCCTGCAACTGCATGGGAAACAGCACGGAGATGAGCGACGAGAGCAGCGAGGAGGAGGTGCGCATCGCCGTCACGGGCAGCGAGGAAGCGAGCAGGGGGCGCAGTTCCCCCTTGGGCGAACGGAATTTTCCGCCCTTTGCAAAGAAATAGACGACTGCAATGGCAAAGGAACACAGATAGGAGATGAGCACGGCGGCAGCCGCAAGATTCGCCCCGAAGATGCCCGTATGGACGCAGAGCAGCAGTCCCACGCCCACGCCGATGCGGATCATTTCCTCCACAAGTTCGATAAAGGAATAGGCGAAGAACCGCTTGTTGCCCCAAAAGCTGCCCCGCACGACGGAGTAGACGGACGTGCAGGACAGCCCCGCAAGCAGGATATAGAAAATATCCGCGCAGCGCGGATCCGCGAAGACGGCGGTGAACTGTTCGCGGAAGACGAATAAGAGCGCCGTCATGGGCACGCTGAAGGCAAGCGAGATGAGCACGGCGGCGGTGACGGCGGATTGTTCGCGGTGGCGCATCCCGTGCGCGCGGTGGCGGGAGATGACGCGCGAAAGCGTGACGGGCAGTCCGCTGGCGGACACGGTAAGGAAGACGGCGAACACGGTGTACGCCGCCTGATAGACGCCCAGCCCTTCGGGACCGATGGTGCGCGAAAGAATGATGCGGTATAAAAATCCGAGGCAGTGTTCCGCCGCCGAAAACAGCGTGACGACGGCGGCGGTGCGGTATAAATTCATGTCCTATCTTATTCGCCGCCTGCACCGTTTTATGAGGGAAGCGCATATATTGGCGCGTGGAACTTTCTCTTCGGCGTCCCGCAGTCTGGCGCGTCAGGCGCGGGCAGACGCTTTCCGATGTGGCGCGCGCGTTCGGCGTTCCGCCGCGGCTGCTTGCCGCCGTCAATGCGCTGAACTGCGAACCGGCGGAGGGACAGCTGCTCGCAGTGCCCCCCGCGGGAGATCTGTACACCGTGCGCGGCGGGGAGACAAAGGCGCTTCTGTGCGGCAGCACACAGCGCTTTGAAGAGCGCAACGCCACGCGCTGCCTGTATCCGTCGCAGCAGGTATTCCTGTAGCGGAAGCGCGTGGCACTTTTTCCGGCTGCGGCATAGCATGAAGTAGAACGCTTACGTTCTTTACACGGAGGTAACAAATGTCGTTTTTTTCCAACTTTTCTTCCGATCATTGTCCCGGTCCCATTACGGGAAATCCCATGACCGGGCTTTGCGAAAAGGTGTGTATCCAGGCGGAAAAGATCTTCGACGCGGGGATCATCCAGACTCGCCTTGAAAATTATACGCTGACGCTTACCGACCTTACGCCCGCAGATCCTACATATCCTCTCACGTTCGTGAGCGCGCGTTCGCTCACGGGCACGGGAACGGTGTCGAACCTTTCCGTGGAGAGACAGCCCGATTCCTGCTGCGCGCGCGTTCAGGCAACGATCACCATTCCCGTTGAGGTCGTCTACACGGACGCCACGGGCGCGGAGGGCAAGGCGACGGCGGCGATCACGCTCAACGAGGACGTCCTCATGTTCGTGCCGTCCGCTTCCGTCATGCCCTTTACGGTGACGGCAGTCGCAAGCTGCGTCTCCCCCGAAGGGACGTTCAACGAACAGACGCAGACGTTCTCCGTGAGCGCGTGCGTCACGTGTATCCTCAAAGTCGCCATGCAGGTGGAACTGCTCGTTCCCGCCTACGGCTACTGCGCCATTCCGCCCGCGCAGGAGTATTCGCAGGAAGTCTGTTCGGGCTTCTTCGAACTCCCGCTCTATCCGCAGGGCAAGGGGTGCTGCAAAAAGTAATTGCTGTCTCTTATACACATCTGACGCTGCCGACGATCTTACGCGTG
>ENA-OZAU01000772-OZAU01000772.1-human-gut-metagenome-genome-assembly--contig:-NODE-772-length-14467-cov-5.315362_pt1 | contig 14467 bp, 14 predicted proteins | sample MGYA00243303_ERZ653503 | MGnify/ENA primary metagenome ERZ653503 (study PRJEB26926, sample SAMN06165049) | human gut metagenome | biome: ENVO:00009003; feature: ENVO:2100002; material: ENVO:00002003...
TACGAGATTTCTGCCTGTCTCGTGGGCTCGGAGATGTGTATAAGAGACAGACACTCAGCCGCCAGAAGGCTTCCTTGAACGCCAGCTTGAACGAAATCTGATTTTCCGTGACCTTCCCCGTGTACGGATTTGCACGCAGAAGCTCCTGCTCCGCCGCGCTGAATTTTTTCCTTGTTCCCATAGCCGTCTCCTTCTTCCTGCCTTCAGTATACCATGTTTCGCGCCGCTATGGGTCATTTCCTTGTCCATTTCCTGGGGTACAGTTTACGCAAAAACGCGATGGATTTATTGAGATTTATTTGACAAAATAGCACGAATATACTATTTTTCAATCGTTTTCCGAATATTTTAACGGCGGCTGCAACTTGCAGCCGCCGCTTCGGTTTCACGCTTCAGATCGCGTTTCGGATGGTGTTTCCGATCGCGTCTGCCGCGCTCTGTTTCATCCCCGGTGTCGAGTGAACGTAAGTGCTGAGCGTGAATCCTGCGCTGAAGTGACCCAGCGTTTCTGAAAGCGTCCGCACGTCCACGCCGCTTTTCAGGGATAACGTCGCGAATGTGTGACGCATGTCATGAAATCTCACATGTTCCGCGCCAATCTCCTTGATGATCCTGTCGTGCAGCCTGCGAAATCCGTCCGGGTCCCATGTCTCCCCGGTACGCGGTGACGGGAACAAATACGGATTCGCAGGGTGTCGTTCATGTTCTTCTACGAGAAGTTTCACCGTATCTTCCGGCAATAGGACTGTGCGAATGGAATTTGGCGTTTTCGGTGTGCTGATGACCAGCTTTCCGTCCTGCCGCGCGACGCTTTTGTTGATCGAGAGTGTACGATTCTGCACATCTAAGTCCTCCCAGCGTAAGGCCAGCAGTTCCCCGCGCCGCAGGCCCGTGGTCAGCTCCAGATACATCGGTGCAAGAATCCCATGCTCTTTCGCCGCGCTCAGGTATGGGCCGATCAATGCTTCGGGCAGGATGTTCATCCCTTTGTGTGTATTCTTTGGGATTTTACATTTCTTCGCTGGATTCACAAGAATCAGCTTCTCCTCCACCGCATATTCTAATGCCTTATTTAGCACCACATGAACGCATTGCACCATGCGAGGGCTGAGTCCGAGTTCTTTCAGCTCCGGCTGGTTTTTCTTCTGCACACGGCCGCTCTTGAGCAGCTCATTGTAAAATTGCTGAATTTGCAACATTGTCAACTTTTCCAGCTTTACATTTCCAAGTTTCGGAATGATGTGGTGATCGATGGCGTTGTGGTAAAATTCCTTGGTCGAGTATCGCACCTGCGGTTCGACGTAAACGGAATACCAGAGCTTCAGCCACTTTTCGAGTGTATAGCTCCCTGCTTTCACCGGATCGAGCTTTTTACTGTCCTCAATCGCGGTCCGTAGTTTATCTTTAACTTCTGCCTGTGTCTTTCCAAGCACGTTTTTCGTGATTGCCTTTCCATTTGCGTCATATCCGGCTGTATATCTACCTTCCCACCGGCCATCTTTGCGCTTGCGAATATTCCCTTCGCCGTTAGCTCGTCGTTTCGGCATCGTGTTTACCTCCTTCGTTTTCGGTTAGCACACACGATTACCACAAGCACAGCCGAATAGCAAGTCCGATTTTCCATCAGGCGCATTTTTGTTCCTCACCCTGCCGATTCAGCCAGTCGAGGAATTTCTCACGCGAAACGACAATTCGTTTGCCGATCTGAAACGCCGGGAAATCTGCACTGTGGGCAAGCTTGTACGCTCCGGCTCTGGAAATGCCAAGGACGGCAGCAACATCTGTCATGTTTATCATCAGGGGCAATTCTTCCAGCGAGTGATATTGTTTCTGGTTCATATGGCTTCCTTTCTCCCATTCAGGGAATCAAAATTTGTTTTTGAATGGCCGAGAAGAATTGTCCAATCAAAGTTTTTTATTCTATTTTCTTCACGCCGCCACGGTGGGCGGACGTGGCGTTTGTGTGGCGCAGACCTGCACGGATGCGCGGTCGGCCCATAAAACCGCACACGTCGGCACAACGTGCCCCACGCCGCAGAGCAAATGGCTGCGTTGATATGCTGTTCCTGCGTCGGAGTGTAAATTTGACCGTTACCTGCTCCGCTCGTAGGCGGCATTGGGGTCAGGGTTCTCCCTGCAAGCTGCGTTTTGGTACCAAAACGCGATGCTTGCGCGCGTCGTCGCGGACTGCGCTGCTTCGCGACGACTTTTTATGCTGCGCATCAAAAAGTCATCTCTCATCCGCTTCGTCGCTCCTCCTTTCCAAAATGCAAACAGTTCCTTGGTTTGCATTTTGGTTTTCTTTTTAGTCGCTACAATAGTCGCTATGGAATCCCGAAGGACTGGTTCCTGCCTCTTGTAGTCGCTACAATAGTCGCTATGTAGCGTTCAATTCCGATTCCAGCCGCTTTCTGGCAAGATCCGCGTACACATCCGTGACCTCGATGCCGGTTGCATCGTAACCCTCTTTGACTGCAGCCAGAACTGTCGTGCCGGAGCCTGCAAAGGGGTCCAAGATATGACCGCCCGGTTCCGTGATCTTGACGAGATCCTGCATGAGCTGCAACGGCTTTTCGGTCAGGTGGATGCGGTTCTGCGGATTGCCGTATTTGAACACACCCGGCAAACACGGCACAGGGCGGCTGACCGGCATGTCGCCGTTCGAACCCCAGACAATGTATTCTGCCTGCTGGCGGAAACGTCCTTTCTGCGGACGGGAGTTTCCCTTGTCCCACACGGCAATCCCGCGCCAGATCCAGCCTGCCCATTGGAGCGCATCGCTGGCGCAGGGAAGCTGCCGCCAGTCAATAAACATACAAACCGGCGCGCCGGGTTTTGCCGCACGTCTTGCAAGATACAGCCACTCTGCCGCCCAGCGGGTCCATGACCGCTGATCCTTGGCGTCGCCGTCAAAATCGGGCGGTGCGTTGCCGCCCATGCTGGAATATTTCTTTGCGGTGGCTTTGGATTTTTCCGCCTGCGTGCGGCCACCGGACGCATACGGCGGGTCGGTGATGACAGCGTCAAATGTGCTGGGAGGAAAGCTCTCCAACACCGTAAGGCTGTCTCCGTGGATGATCTCCCATCTGGGCTTATCGCTCATGGGCATCCGCTCCCTTCATTTTTTCAGTATGTTGTCGATTCTGTACCCGTTCGTGTGTCAGTTCAAATACACTGAGGTATTCTGCCGTTGCTTCTGCCATCAAGGTGTAATCACGCTTGCCGGGGCAGCAAGCATACCACTGCGGCGTTTTCCCGTCGACCCAGATGTGCGGTTCCGTATTGCGAAGATTCGGATTTGTGCTGCGGCAGCTTCTGCTGATGATGTCCCCAATTTTCATCCGAACACTGTCGATTTCACCTTTTGCAGGATTCAGAATCGAAACCGTCAGGTATGGATACTGATTTGCAATGATGTCTTTTGTGCCCCGCGCTTTGACCCGCAGATCGCCAAGGCTGCCGTAGCAGCATTCGCCAACGAATTGCGGATCATGGATCACGCGCCCATCTCCATAGATCTTTCTCAGTTCTTCCAGAAAGAAATTTGTCATGATACCTCCAAAAGAAACAGGAGCGTCAGATTTCTCTGACGCTCCCGTAATTATAATTTGGATATTGTATTGTCGTCCTGCCGTGTTTCAATGCAGATGCTCTGCTTTGCGGAGCCCTTTTGTCGGCGCAGACAGAATACCATGTCCGGCGTGCGCTCAAAAAAGCCGGTCCCGCCCTTCCAACTCATGCCGCAGGAGCAATGCTGCAAGCCAATAAACTGCTGCTTCATTTTATGCCCGCAGCGAGGACACTTCTTATTATTCTTTCCCATCCGTATGGTTTAGCAGAAGAATCTAGCCTCGCCAAAAAATGACGTCCACTTTTGAATTACTTCTGCGCTTCTGGCTTCAATCACGTCCATGATGTTCCGGAGCACCCGATCCGGGATTCTGGAATTGTTATTGCACAGGATGCAACCGCCAGCCCGTGTGATCCAGATCTTCGTCGCGTTGCCGTTCGGCGCGCCCTGACAGACATGAACATGTACCGGTTCCAGCGGATCGTTTTCATTTGCCCAGAAGTAGACCCAGTAAGAACCGACCTTAAAAACCTGCGGCATTTTCCAAGCCTCCCTCTGCGGCAAACCGCATGATCAGATGCGCCGTAGACGAGATGATTTCCTGATACTTCTGAATCTCCGCTTCAGAGAAGCCGGAAACATCTTCCCAGCGGTATTCTGGCAGAAAGCACGTCGCATAGTGAAAGCAATCCTTTTCGTCCGGCTTTTCCACATAGACCTTTACGCTGCCATCGTCCAGAAGCTGAGAATGCACGATCTCGGTTTGGTCATCCAATGTTAAAAAAGGATACATCATTGTCCGACACCTCCTGTAAAAATAATTTCTCTATTGGTATTTTACCAGCATTTTTGGATTTATGCAACTGCACAGTTCTCGCCTATTTTTATATCGCCGCCCCAATAATATGTTAGGCCGCTGCTTGCAAATCCTGTTCTCGGAACATTGCATCAATATCCGCAAACGTCTGGCTGCGGTTGAATTTCTCTGTGACCTTGCCGGGGACGATTTGCAGACGCATCATTTTTTGCCACAGATCTGGATGATGGTCGTACAAATGTCGCAGCTCGGACAGCTTGGCATTCGGGCAAAACCAGCAGCCGCCGCGGTCGGTAAACTCGTACACAGGGGAAAGCAGTCCTGCTTGTTTGCAGAGCTGCTTCGCGTCATCCTCGGTGTATCCGTATTTCTCCAGCAGCGACACCTGATTGCCGCCTCGCCGTGCCAGACGCTGCGGTTCGTCCTTTGCAATGCCAATGTACTGCACGGTATCTGACGGCAGTGTTTTCTGATACTGCCGGATCGGGTGCATTTTGCAGTCACGTTGGACATAGCATTTCCCACACACAGGAAAGGAGCGGATCATGTCTTTCTTCGGCCCGCGTGTGACCTTTCCCATAAAAACAGAGGTATAGGTTTTCTCGCTTCGAAGCACACGGACAGGTACGCCCAGTTTTTCAAGGGCGGGAATCGCTGCCTGATAGATAAACGCCTGATGTTCTGGCACTTCGCCAGAGGTAGCGTCGTCAAACATGACCTCACAATATACCGCTTCGTCCAGTGGCTCGCCATGTTCCAAAGCCAATAAGATCGTCGCAATGCTGTCTTTCCCGAAGGAACAGGAGGCGACGTGCTTTGGACTCATGTGCGCTCATCCTCCAGTTCCGCGCAAGCCATGCGCAGCTTCTCTGCCTTGTCCGTCTGCTCCCAAGCCGCCTGCGGGTGCATAAAGTGGCAGTTGTTGCAGACTTCTGCGAAGAACGGTTTGTCCAGATCCAGCGCGCGGATCATGCCTGCCGGGGTGAAGTCAAAGACGCGGCGGACAGCTTCGATCAGAAATGAGTCGTCATAGTATCCGCTCTCCTGCGTGTCGATCTCGACGGCAACCGGCTCTGCCTGCCCAATGGCATAGGCGAGGCTGACCGTACACACATCGGCAAGACCCGCCGCGACAATGTTCTTTGCCACATATCGTGCCATATATGCGCCGCTGCGGTCGACTTTCGTGCCGTCCTTTCCGGAAAGCGCACCGCCGCCGTGGGGCGCAAGTCCGCCGTAGGCGTTGACCATCAGCTTGCGGCCGGTTAGACCGGTGTCGGCTTCAAAACCGCCCAGCACAAACCTGCCGGATGGGTTGATGAGAATCTTCGTCTGCTCGTCGATGCGCACGTCATGGCAGGCGCGGGCAATGACCAGCCTGCAGAGTTCCTCACGAAGCTCGTCAGGGTCTTTGTCTGCATCATGCTGGCAGGAGATCACGATGGTGTCCACGCGCTCCGGCACACCGAACGCATACTGCACGGACACCTGCGCTTTTCCGTCCGGCCCGATGCCGGAGATCAGTTTTTCCTCCCGGCAGGTGGTGAGCAGGCTCGTGATGCGGTTCGCCAGCACAACCGGCGCGGGCAGCAGTTCCACCGTTTCCCAGCAGGCGTAGCCGTACATGATGCCCTGATCGCCTGCGCCGAGCGTTTCGCCGTCGACCGTCTCTGCAATGTCAGGACTCTGCGTATGCAGCCGCACCTCTACATGATAATTACAGTCATATCCAGCTCTTTGAACCGCTTGCCGTACAATGGTTTCCACGTCAGGGCTTGCCGTCGTGCGGAGTTCTCCGGCAACAAGAATTTTGCCCGCCGTCGCCAGCACTTCACAGGCAACGCGGGCATTCGGATCTTCTTTGAGGCAGGCGTCCAGAACGTTGTCCGCAATCGTGTCGCAGAGCTTGTCCGGATGGCCTGCCGTGACGGACTCTGCCGTCAGGATGTATTTATCTTTCATGCGTCGATTTTCCTTTCTTTGGCTGATTGATCACCTTTCTATGCTGCATGACGAACAGCTTTTCGCGGGAATACAGGCGCGTATAGGTCTGTATCTGCTTGTCGGTCAAAGAACAAAATTCCTCGCCGCTGCCTTGTGCAAGGAAAAACGTGCCGTGGATAATGTCATACGGTATGCCATTGCGATTCCGCAGGAAGCGGTTTTCCGGCAGACCGAGGAGTTTGGCTTCTTCGTTGCACAGCAGCAGGACATTCGGATCTTCAAACGGTTCGACGGCCTGAATGAAGCCACCCACAATAGGACAGTGTTCCGAATCACGCGCTGCATGGACGTTGCTGTCAGCATCCATTTGAAATTCTTCAGTCCAACCCACGCACTGTCCAGAATACCAACGCTGAATTTATAATCCTTGAATGGGATCAGGATTGAAACAAGAATCGGAATATAGTTGAACAGAATGTATCCGAGCAGCGCCGGAATGCACAACAGCAGGAGCTGCCAACTCCCGTTGTCCTTCCATACACGTTTTTTCAACGCCCGTTTTTCCGCCTTTTTCATCGCTGCCTGCATCTTCTCTTATCTCCCCGTCTGTGCAATTTCCTAAATATCCAATTTTCGGCGATATCTTTTCGGTAATTTTATGATAAATGCTCAATACAAAACTTACAACCGAAAAAAATGACATCTCCGGGGAATCTGGTGTCATCCGCACAGTTTCTGTTGTTTTGACTGTCCTGATGCTGACTATTTTCAAAATTTCTATGCTGCTTTAGCCATATCATGTGCCACCAAAGCGGCATAATAGCTGGCCATTGTACTCGGCGCGTTGAACAGCGCAGTCAGCAGATATTGCCGGATATTCCGAATCCGCGTTGTGTTCTGCTTCAGGCAGTCCATGACGAAACGGATATGCTCGCTGTTCAGCTTCAGCAGCTTTGACCGCACGACCTCGGCTGGATAATCGTTGCCTGCAACGCGGATTCGGCTGCGCGTGCTGCAAACTGTCTCCTGCACCAGGTCGACGATTTCGTCAAGCAGCTCCCGGTCAACGTGAGGATCACTTGCCAGAACGTCGTAGTCAATATTCTCCAAGATCAAGTCCCGGTAGCGTTCAAACGATTCCTTCGCTTCCGTTCGCTTCTGCGCGGTAACGTCCGGAAAACCGGAAGGGAAAGGAATCGAATCGGTAATTGATAGATCTTTACTTTGTCTTTTTCTTTTCTTAGTACTCTCAGTATTTAATTGCGTTGGATTTTCCAACGTAGGTTTATCCAACATAGGCTTTTCCAATGTTGGGTTATCCAACGCAGGCTTTTCCAATGTTGGGTTATCCAACGCAGGCTTTTCCTGCGTTGGTTCTTCCGGCGTTGGCTCCGCATGCGGCTGCTCGTAGATCGTGTAGACGGTTCCGCGCAGGCAGCCGCGCTCATCGCGTTCGCGGCTGCGCTTGATGTAACCGGCACGTTCCAGCTCGCGCACAGCTTCGCGGATGGCGTCGATGCTCTCTTTGTTGATCTGTGCAAGCCCCTGCAGCGTGTAATCCCAATCATCCGGCAGCGACAGCATCTGCGAGAGGAGTCCTTTGGCCTTGAGAGACAACGTATGGTTGCGGAGATGGTGGTTGGACATGACCGTGTAACCTTTGGTCTTTTCAACACGGAATACAGACATTTTTGTGACCTCCTTCGTCTGGGGTTCAGAATTTAAGAAAAGAAAAAAGCGGCGTTTCAACCCTCTTTTCAGGAGAGAGCGAAACGCCGCTTCATTTTGTGTATTGATTTGTCATTCAATATTTCGGCACAATGTGCATAGACCGGTACTGCATCTTGTGGTATGATTGCCGCGTTTGTTGTGTGAACATCGTAGAGGAGGGCAATCACCATGCAGTACACCGATAACGAAGCCGCATTGATCGGCGGCCTGATTTCAAACTATTTCTTCCAGCCGTCCGTGGACGCAAGGCTCCGCGAATCCTATCGCCGGGTGCTGCGCCATCTGCACGAGAATACGCTCTCCGCATCTGATCTGAGCCGCATTCAGAACGCGCTGACGTTTCTCTCGCCGCTCTGCCGCGATACCCGCGAAGCCCACAAAGACATGATGGGTGTGACATTAAAAACAGATGCTCTGCTGAGAGCCAACCGATAAGCGACCACCCGCTGCGCCGGCAGCGGGTGCTTTGCTTTCTCGCGTCCCAGCATCGCCAATACGCCGTGGTTTCGTCCTGGAGTGGGATGGGGCTTGCCTGCGGTTTTAACGTCTGAAGCGTCGCACAACTGGCTAACGCGCTGGCATCTGTGCTTGGAGTGCGTATTCGGCATAACCAACAAAAACGCCGGTTGAAATTCTACACTTTGCCGAGGGCAAAAAAGAGCCGCTTTCCCGAAAAATTCTCGGAAAAGCGGCTCAAAAAGCCTTGGGTAAAGGTACAGGTCCATCGAATTTGCCAAAGCCCATTTTGGCATCTTTTTGTCACGCCTCTAAAAATGGGCGCAAAAAAGCCCGGAAGTCGTTGAAACTTCTAGGCTTTTCGCAGCGGCATCTTTTTTGGTGCAGCTTGATGGTGGACCTGAAGAGACTCGAACTCTCGACCTCTCGGATGCGAACCGAACGCTCTCCCAGCTGAGCTACAGGCCCATTTTTATGAACTTTTTTAGGGTGAACCGCGTGGCTCCCACATGAGATACAACACGATAGCTAAAACCGTACCGCTTGCGCTCCCAGCTGAGCTACAGGCCCATTTATGAAGCTGTGCTGTTTCCCGTGCGGTGCTATGACCCGGAAAACATAGATATTATAGCGGCGTTTGGTACGTTTGTCAAGGCTTTCTTTCAAATCCCCGCGCAGATTGGATCTGCGCGGGGATCTCTGGTTTTACACGCCCAGCTTGTTGCGGCGGATGATCTCAGCCTCGTCGGGAGTGGTGGTGGAGGTGTAGCCCTCCAGCGGGATCAGGCGGGCGTTGACCGCGTCGATGATCCACTCGGCATACGGGAAGAAATACTTGTCGAACTCGTGCGGCGGGGTGATCCAGTTGCGCGCGCCGATGACGACGGGAGGCGCATCCAGATAATCGAAGCACATATTCGTCAGATTCTCCGCGATCTCGTTGAGGAACGTGCCTCTTGCGCAGGCGTCGGAGGCCAAGACGACACGACCGGTCTTCTTGACGGACGCGATGAGGTCGGTATAATCCAGCGGGACAAGCGACGGCATATTGATGACGTCGGCCTCGATGCCGTATTTCTCGGAGAGCGTCTTGGCTGCGTCGACCGCGCGGTAGAGCGTTGCGCCGATGGTGAGGATGGTGAGATCCTTGCCATCGCGGACCTTATTGACCGCGCCGGGGGCCCACTCGTACTCTTCGGCGGGAACGCCGCCCTCGTGGAACTCTTCGCCCTTGCCGTAGATACGCTGGGACTCGAAGATGACGCAGGGATCGGTGCCGTTCAGAGCCGCCTGCATGATGCCCTTGGCCTCATACGGGGTAGCCGGGAAGAAGACCTTCAGACCGGGGATGTGGGAGACGATGGCGACCCAGTCCTGAGAATGCTGCGCGCCGTACTTTGCGCCGACGGACATACGCAGGATCATCGGCATCTTGAGAATACCGGCGGACATGGCCTGCCACTTGGACATCTGGTTGAAGACCTCGTCGCCTGCGCGGCCCAGGAAGTCGCAGTACATCAGCTCGACGACCGCGCGGCCGCCGCACATACAATAGCCGACGGCGGTGCCGACGATAGCAGCCTCGGAGATTGGGGAGTTGAACAGGCGGGAGTGCGGGATCACGTCCATCAGGCCGCGGTAGACGGCGTATGCGCCGCCCCAGTCGCGCACGTCTTCGCCATAGGCGACGAGCGTGGGATCCTCGTAATACTTGTTGATCAGCGGCTCAAAGATAGCGTCGCGGATGTTGTAAACCTTCATGTCGGAGAACTTATTGCCGTCCTTATCGAACGCATAGTGCTCCTTCTTGGCGAGGTCTGCGTAGCGCTTGCAGCTTTCCTTCGGGCCGGTGACGTTCAGCTTCTGATCAGGCGCGCCCATGGAGCGGACATGCTCGTTGGAGAACATGAGGTTCGCCAGATAGTCCGGGTTCTTGTCGAAGTCGACATACGGAGAGATCTCCTTGTCGTCGGCTGCACGGCAGATCATGGTCATGCGGTCGGCGGTGTCCTGCAGGAGCTTGGCGAAGAACTCGTCGGACTCGACGCCTGCTTCCACGAGGGCCTCGCGGAACTTGACGATCGGGTCATGGCTGCGCCAGTCCTCGATCTCCTCCTTGGTGCGGTACGCGTTCTGGTCGGAGGTGGAGTGGCCGACGAGACGATAGGTCACGACGTCGAGCAGGACGGGGCCTTCGTTATTCTTGATCAGCTCCATCTTGCGCTTGTACGCGTCGATGACAGCCAGCGGGTTCCAGCCGTCGACACGCTCGGCGTGCATCTGGCTCGGGGTGATGCCTGCGCCGAGACGGGCGGGCATATTGTAGGCCATGGTTTCGCCCATGGTCTGGCCGCCCATGCCGTAGAAGTTATCAAAGACGTTGAAGATGATGGGCAGACCGCCCTTGCGGCCTTCCTCCCAGAGGGTCTTGAACTGGTCCATGGCGGAGAAGTTCATGGCCTCGTAAACCGGGCCGCAGCCGAGGGACGCATCGCCGATGTTGCAGACGACGACGCCCTTCTTGTCGTTGTTCTTCTGGTACAGCGCAGCGCCCGTTGCGATCGGAGCGGAGCCGCCGACGATGGCGTTGTTCGGGTAGATGCCGAACGGCAGGAAGAACGCGTGCATGGAGCCGCCCATGCCGTGATGGAAGCCGTTTTCACGGGCAAAGATCTCGGCGACGGTGCCATAGAGCAGGAAGCGGATGGCCAGCTCCTTGACGTCGCTGGTGTCGGCAAACTTCTTGACAGCTGCGAGGGTCTTGCCGCCGAGGAAGCTTTCCATGGTCTGCATCAGCTCTTCGTCGGAGAGCTTGTTGATGCAGCTGAGGCCCTTGGACAGGATCTCGGAGTGGCTTCTGTGAGAACCGAAGGTGATGTCGTCCTTGTTCAGCAGATATGCTTCGCCGACGCAGGAGGCCTCCTGGCCGTAGCTCAGGTGCGCGGGACCGGGGTAGGTCGTCTCGACGCCGTTATAGTTGGCCTGTGTCTTGATGAGCGTGAGCATATGCTCGAACTCACGGCAGATCGCCATATCGCGGTAGATGCGGATGAGATCTTCCTTGGTGTAATTGCCCTCGTCCAGTTCCTGCTTGATGGTCTTGTTGTACTGGCAGACGGGAATATCTTCAAAGTGGATATAGCCGGGTTCGCGGACTTTTACGGGATCGATATACAAAGATTTCGGCATAATTTCGTCCTTCCTTTCTCTTACTTGGCAAGCAGCGTCATGAAGTTCTCAAGGCTCTTGCACAGCTCGCTCATGTAGCGCGCGGCAGGTGCGCCGTCGATGACTCTGTGATCGAAGGTCAAAGACAGGCCCATGGCCGGGTACGTCTCAATGACGCCGTCCTTCGCGGACTTGATCTTCGTCTGGATATTGCAGACGCCGAGAATGCCGGTCTGAGGCGGATTGATCACAGGCGTGAACGCCTCGCAGCCGAACGAGCCGATGTTGGAGATGGTGAAGGTCGCGCCGGACATATAATCGGGGCTGAGCTTGCCTTCGCGGGCCTCGGCGGCAAGCCGCTTGGCTTCCATGGACAGCTCGAGCAGCGTCATCTGGTCGGCGTTAAAGATCGTGGGGACGATCAGACCGCGCGGGGTGTCGCAGGCGAAGCCGAGGTTGACGGTATTGAAGTGACGGACGACGTTCTCTTCGATGACGTTTGCATTCAGATCCGGGCAGGACTTGATGGTCTTTGCAACGGCAAACATGACCATGTCGTTGAGGCTGACCTTGCCCATGGGCGCGTCAAGCGGCTTGAGCATGGCGCGGTAGGCCTGGATCTGGGTCGCGTCGAAGGAATACTGCTGGGTGAGCTGCGCCATGGTGGACAGGCTCTTCGTCATGGACTTGGCCGTGGCCTTGCGCACGGGGCTCCACTTGACATCCTCAAAGTCGGCAGCAGCGGGCGCTGCTGCGGCAGGTGCTGCATACGCGGCGGCTGCGCCGGAGGCGATCAGCTTGTCGATATCGCGCTCGATGATGCGGCCGTTGGGGCCGGTGCCGGTGGCAAGGGCCGGGTTGACATTGTTCGCGACGGCCTTGGCCATAGCGCGCGGAGAAATGGCCTTCAGCTCGGCTGCGGCGGCAGGCGCTGCGGCAGCTGTGGGCGCGGCTTCTTCTGCGGCGGGAGCGGCTGCGGGAGCCGGAGCCTCTGCGCCGGGCTTCAGGAACCCATACGCGTCGCCGGGGTTGCCGACTGCGCAGACGTTGGCAAGGCACGGAACCTCGTCGCCGTCTTCATAGAATTTCTCAAGCAGGGTGCCGGAGGCGGTGGATTCGCATTCGAACTCCGCCTTGTCCGTCTCATAGGTGAAGAGGATATCGCCGACGTTTACATGGTCGCCGACATTCTTCTTCCACTCGCCAATGATGCAAGATTCGACTGTAATGCCTTCCTTGGGCATCAATACGCCTTCTGCCATAAGTGTTTCACTCCTATTTTAATCTCAATAAAAATTATTTGTTGGCCAGCAGATACTTCTCTGCTTCCGGGCTCCACAGGCCGTTGTGGCGCTTGGTGATCTCGTCAAGCTTTGCAAACAGCGGATCTGTTTCGCCCAGCTTGCCGAAGTCGGCGATGGCCGTCAGGGGCAGCTCGATCTGCGTGTAGATGAGCTTCTTGCCGCCGGGGATCTTCGGCAGGTTCAGAACGGTGTCGACGACGGCGTTCAGGCCGCCGATGTGGGTGATCATGGCAGCGGGGTTGATCTTGCCGGAGGTCATCATCTCGATGGCTTCCTTCATGTCGCTGGTGTTGCCGCCGGAGGTGCCGACCACATGGGTGTAGAGATAATGAACGTTGTACCAGTTGAATTCTGCCTTGAACTGGCTGTTGGTCGGGCCTGCGAAGAAGTTCAGGCAGCCGTCGAAGCCGAGGATATCGCCGGCCTGCTCGACAACGGGACGAACCGGTGCGAAGCAGATGACATCGTCATAGCCGGTGCCGCCGGACAGCTCACGCAGGTAGTTGGTGTCGCAGCCGGGCTTGGCGGTGTTGACATAGTGCAGCTCAACGCCCATTTCCTTTGCGTGCTCAACGGTATAGATGCTCTGGGCGCGTTCGAGTCTGGCGTCGTCAATGTCGGTGATGACGAGCAGGCGCGGGCGGCGGTCGCAGTGCAGCGCGTAGTCGATCGCGCCGAGGCCCATGGGGCCGACGGAGGCGAGCATGGCCATCTTGCCGCCCTCGACGATGCCCATCTGATGCTCATAGGAGCCGGGCTTGGTATGGTACATGGCATGGAACGTGCCGATGATGCAGCTCATGGGTTCTGCCAGAGAGCCGTAGAAATACGTGTCGGAGTTGTACGGCAGCAGGTTGTCGGTCAGCAGCGTCTCGATGGGGATGTTGGAATACTGGCTGTCGCCGCCGCAGTACTGGTAGGAGTAGCCGGGAGCCAGCTGGGAGCCCTTGTAGAAATGCGCGGGCTGGATGGCGAAGCCCTGGCCGGGCTTATACTTGTTCTTCCAGTTTTCACCGACCTCGGTGATCACGCCGCAGAATTCATGGCCGACGATTGTGGGATGCTCCGCAACGTCGTTCGGGACGCGCTTGTGATCCTCACCCTCGACTGCGGCCTTGTAGGTCGACATACAGATCGAGTCGGAAATGACCTTGACCTGAACGTCATCCGGGCCGACCTGCGGCAGCTCGATCTCCTCCAGGCGGAGGTCCATTTTGCCATGGATACGGACAGCTTTCGTTTTCATACGTTCCATTCCTTTCTTGTATTTACCTTGCATAAATCATCCAACCAAAAATGGGATTGTGTTGGTTTGTATTGATTTCACCTTATTGTAGCGCAAGAATCCCAAAGTGTCAACGACAAATCCCGCATTCCGGTGCGGGATTGCGTTGTTTTTTGTGGGAGCACTTTGCATCCCCCTCCCCTGCCGGACACGGCGGGCAGAAAATGGCTCCCCTGAAAGGGGAGCCGGGG
>ENA-OZAU01000785-OZAU01000785.1-human-gut-metagenome-genome-assembly--contig:-NODE-785-length-14291-cov-9.129461_pt1 | contig 14291 bp, 11 predicted proteins | sample MGYA00243303_ERZ653503 | MGnify/ENA primary metagenome ERZ653503 (study PRJEB26926, sample SAMN06165049) | human gut metagenome | biome: ENVO:00009003; feature: ENVO:2100002; material: ENVO:00002003...
CTTCGGAAGCGTCCGCTGCCGACATTCTGACGTTGCTGCCGATCGTGCCCGAGAATATCGTGGCGTTTTGAAGCACGCACGTCACGTTGTTTCTGACGCGTTTTCCGCTGATTTCCGACACGGATTTTCCGTCGTAGGATATTTCGCCCGAAGTCGGGTTAAAAAACTTCATAATAAGTTTGACAATGCTGCTTTTTCCGCTGCCCGTACCACCGATGAACGCAACCTTTTCGCCGGGCGCAATATCGAAAGACACGTCGCTCAACGCGTTCTCCGACGCCCCTTCGTATCTGAAATCGACGTGCGAAAATTTAAGTGCGCCCGAAAAAGCGGGCAGGTTTTCGTCGTCGGGTTCTTTTTGAACTTCCGTTTCCAGAATCTCGTTGATACGTCTGCTGTTTACGGCGACTTTCGGCAAAAACGCAAGCATCATCGCAAACATCATAATGCCGTTCATGACAAGCGCGACGTACTGCACGATCGCGATAATATCCGCCCCCGTAACCGCCGACTTTCCGCCCTGCATAAGCTTTGCGCCGACGTACAGGATAAGAATCGTGACAAGGTTAAGCCCCAGCATGATAACCGGCGTAAGAAGCCCCATATTGACGTTGGCTTTTATGATGTTTTTCGCCATGACGAGCGTGGCTTCGTTGGCGCGGTCGCACTCGCGGTCTTCCCTGTTGAACGCGCGGATAACGCGGATACCCGTCAACCTTTCGCGGATAATGCTGTTCTGTTTGTCGATGTATTCGTCGCTCTTTTCCCAAAGAGGCATAATGCGACGCACGACGAAATACAGCACCGTCACGACGACCGGCACGAACGTGAACATGATAAGCGCAAGCCACGGATCGGCAAGAAACGCCAGCGCGCTTCCGCCAAGCACCAGAATGGGAATACTGATGACGCCCTGCATAAGCATACTCGCGCACTCTTCCAGAAGCCAGATATCGTTTGTGCTTCTCGTGATGAGCGCGCCCGTGCCCCAGTGATTGAGCTGGTCGGGATTGAGCGTGTTTACCTTTTTGAAAATTACTTCGCGCAAGGTCTTTGAATATCTGCTGACGACGCCCGCCGAGATTTTGTAGGACAAAATGCCCACGACAAGCCCCATTATCGACACGCCGAGCATTATCCCGGAACACGCAAGCGTAACCGTCATATTCTGCCCGCCGATACCGTATTCCACGATATAACTCATAAGATACGGCAGCGCAAGACTTGCCGCCGAGGTTATCAGCGTCAGAAATACGACCAGCACTATTCTGCCCGCGTCGGGCTTTAACAGACGAAGCAACTTAAACATACTTTGAGATTATACCATATTGCACGCGGCGTTTGCGAGCGTAAAGATAACAAAACAATATATTTAATTATAATTAGGATTTCCCGCAACAAAAAACCGCCTTTTCGGGCGGAATCTTGTCAAAAAGTATTCTTGTTTGTTTTTATGCGAATATGACGAATTGTGCAAGCATCAATATTCCGATTGTCATTCCGAACACCGTGAGAAGTATCGGACCCGCCCACCTGAACCATTTCGGATAAGTTACCGTCGTGAGTCCGAGCGTCAGTAAAAGCGTCGCGTTGGTCGGCATGAATACGTTGACGATGCCGTCGCCGAAAGTGAACGCCAGCACCGCAACCTGCGGATTGATGCCAAGTTGCGAACATATCGCGCCGATCATCGGCATAAGCAGAAACGCCTTTGCGCTCCCCGACGTAATGAACAGCTCGAAAATCAGAACGACAAGGTATATTATCAGAATAAGCACTGCGGGGTTTTGCCCTTTTGCCGCGTTTATCGTGTGATACAATATGGTATCCATGACGTGTCCCGCCTCGATAATATAGCGTACGCTGCTGGCAATAAGCACCATTCCCGTTACGGGCAGCAGCGTCAGCGCACCTTTCAGCATTTCTTTTGCAAGTGCTTCGCCTTTAAGTCCGCTGTAAACGCACGCCACCACGCCGCCGATTATGTAAATCACGACGGTGATATACAATATATAATCCGCAAGTTTGAAACTGCCGAGCGCGGGTATATACGCCCCCTGTAAAAATATCGAAAGCACCGCAAAAAACACGATTGCGATCATACAGCCCGCAAAGAATTTGAGAGCCTTTGATTTTCCAGCGTCGTATACGAACGGACGATTTTCAAAATCGAAATTTTCTTTCCTTTTCAGATCTTCCTTATACACGGGCGAACGCTGCGGCTTTTTGTCAAGCATTTTCGCATACGGGAACATAAACGCCATAAGTATGACGTAACAAAGCACAAACGTCAGAATCCTTATGCCGATTCCGCTGAACATGGGCACGCCGACAATCGACTGAGCGATACCGACGTTGAACGGGTTTACCACGCCCGCCATAAAACCGAGCCCCGCCGCAAGCACCGAAAACCCAAGCCCTATCAGCGCGTCCCAACCGAGACCATAGCTTAAAATCACCGCAACCGGCACGATGGGTATCACTTCCTCGCTCATGCCCGACGTCGTGCCGAGAAACATAAACGCCAGAGGCAACAAAAACAACAAAAGATATCGCTTATGACCGTAATTATGGCGTATGGATTCCACCATGTAAACAAGCACGTCGGTTTTGTCCAACGCGTTGAATACCGCGCCGATTACGACAAGCATGAACAATATCGCGACAAGCGTCAGCGTGCCGCTGCCGCCAAGCACCAGAAACGGCGAAAGCAGTACTTTCCACCAGGGAAGCCGCCCAAGCGACGGGTCTTCGTGATAATCGCCGCTGATATAAACGTTGCCATCTGCGTCCGTGCTTCTTTCGTACTGACCGAGCGGCAACGTGTAGGCAAGCACAATCGACGCAATAATAAGCAGCACGACAACCACGACGGATATAATCACCGACGCTTTGCTTATCGCAAGGATTTTCGGCTTCTTTTGCTGAATCGCAATCGCGTCTTTGCCGTCGAGTATCGCAAACTCGTCCCCGACAGGGGTGTTTTCTTCAATTGTTTCCGCAACCTTTTCGGCAGTTTCCTCGGCGGAATTCACGCCTGTCGAATCTTCCGAAAACGTTTCGTTTTTCTTTTTTCCTTTCATAATTTTATACGAAAAAATTTAATGAGTTTACTATATCACTATATTCATAAAAACGCAAGAAATATTGCATAAATAATCGTTTTTCGCTGCAAATTAATTGTTTATCTCGCATATTTATGCAATTATTCACGTTCTACAACAAAAAACCGCCCTAAAAAACACGACTTCTCCCCCCCCCATCCTGCCTTGCAAAGCAACGGAACTGATTTTGCCGTGCAAAATCCCCGCATTGACGACATAGAAAAACAAGTTGAACAGGAAGTTCAACTTGTTTCTCGTTTGGCAACAATTACCTATTTTTATACAAATTCGCACCCCTAGCCTGTAATCGTGTAAATTGCACTGTTTCTCCTGTGGTCGCTTTGGTATTTGATACCAAAACATAGTCGGCAGAAAAGTAAAAAGCATAAAAACTGCCAAAAAAAGGCAAAAATGGGCTAAAAAGTACAAAAACTGCAAGAAAAAAGGTCTGACAACTTTGTATCAAACCTTGCTTTTTATGTATCTTGTCTGCGTGCGCTTATTTCACAAATTCATATTCAAATAGTACAGGAACAATTTCATTGTTATAATACGTTTTTACAAGTGTTTTCAATCCTTGCAAAGCGGTGTGAAGTTCTATGTTGTCATAAATTGTTTCGCCTGTCTGTTCATCTTTGTGCGAAGTATCAAGCTCATCAAAAATTTGATAAACGCCATAGGTTAAAGAAGAATTATAACCTGCTGATTGTTTAGCGTATTTCAGAACAGTTTCCCATTGATTAAAAATTTCCTGTTCCGCTTCATTGGCTCGCAACCCTGTAATATCTTTTGAAGCAATAGTTTGCCCATTTGTAGTATCTAGACACAATTCGTTGCGATAAAAGCGACCGTCGCTGCCTGTAAATGTTCGCATATGATTTTGCATTTCCATACAAGTAAATAACAGGCATTTTAATAAGAATTGCTGCAATATACCGTTTGCAATAGCTTTACGATATTTTTTTGCACCATCCGCAGATTTCATAATACGTGCGCGTTCTGTCCAAGCACGATTATAAGTTATATAACGTGAAGCGCAAAACATCGGCAATTTTTCAAGGTAGTTATCCTTATGTATGTAAAAGCCATTGCCGTTGTATCTGCCTGCTACTAATAAACTTGATTTTGCGTCAGGATTATCAAAACCAACGCTATCTGCAACCATGTAGCCTAACATTTTATTGCTATATAGTGGCTTTATTCTACGTTTTACGCCTTGTTCAGCTTCCAATCCATTTAAACCGATTAGAATTCCATCATAACTTGCGTCACTAAACGCACGTTTGTCATAGTATTCTGTACTATATAAATTGTGTACTTTATCGACAGAAAGAACAATTTTATCAGAAAATTCATTATTTGATAAAATGTCATACCCCTTAATTTCTATATGATTTATTTCCGCATCTTCATTAGACCAATAAGCACACATGATACAAGCATCAATATTAGTATGAAAATGGCGGCGATTAAAGGCAAATCCGTCAATAAATTTTTTGCTGATTAAATGTTGAGCTTTCCAATATTTCACAGGAGAATACACGATATAGCTATCTGTCGGTTGGCGTAAATAATATTTAAAACCTGACCATATAAAAGCATTTCCTAAATCATTTGAAACAGCGCCTTTAACTTCTTTTTTCATTTCACGTACAACGAAACTTTTCTTCCAGCTTGATGAAATTGCAGATTGTTTTGTACGCTGATGTTCCAAAGAAGTCGTTTCAGCATATGGTGGATTTTCAAATAGAATAATTGTGCAATTTGGATTTTCAACATATTGACGAATAACGGGATTTTCAACGTATTCTTTGCTTAATGCGTCCGCACCGGTAACAAGTCCTGCATTAAAAGTTTCTGCTGTTTCAACAGGTGGGATAATATGACGTACTTTTGAACCTAATAGTTCTTGAAGCACCTTATACTCGTAGTATTCTACTGTTGAAACAACACAATGTGAAAGTTCATCGTCGGTTAATCCGCTTTCAAGATTTCCTGTGCCTGCACATCTATCAAGGATTATATAGTCGTTTCCTTGTGGCACGCGCTTAATAGCCATTCTAACCAATTCAAGGGATTTTTTAGCATATAATTCATTAGTATAAAAAGCCCCCAGATTTTTCTTTTGCAAGAAATCGTTCAATTTATCCATAAGATAATTAAATTTTACATTTGTTTCACCTGTGTAAGGGTAAATGTAATTTGCAAAATGAACAGGGCGGCGAATTTCCCCTATTGTTTTGTGTTTTCCTGTATCATCACCAAGAAAATCTTCTTTTCTACTATTCGGTACTTCTTTATAAAAAGCAGTTGCCCAACCTACAACACAGTTTTCATCAATATGTATCTTTGTATAATTGCATTCTTTTAATACAGAAATCAGAGTTTCGGCGTCAATCTGATTATTTTCATAATGCAATGTTTTAACAGCGTTTCCACCGATAAAACCGCTATTATCCTTTGAGGCACCACCGGAATATAGCTTTTCAATATGGGCAAGATATGGTGCAGAGTGATACAGCCAAGCTGTGCCGGCATTCAGATCAACAAGCAGTATGTTTGCAGGAATTGGTTTGCCCTTGACACGCATTGCAGAAAGGTATTTAATAGCTTGGAATAAGACGGCGTTCAAATCAGAAATATTTAACTTGAATTCGAGTAAGTTTCCGTTTAATACACCGTCCGTATTATCAGCAAGTATTTCGTCTATTGTGATTCCGAGATTTATACGCGGCAAAAATCTATTATAAAAATCTAATTGCCCGTCCCGTTCTAAAGTGTATGAAGCCATACGCAGAACCTCCAATCATTGAGTATAAATATTTATACAATACTATAGCAAATAATTATGAAAAAGTCAATATTATCACAAGTGTGGATAGTGTCAATCATGTTTCGCAAACAACTTAAAAATCCTCATGGAAACTCCCCAAAAATAGTAATCGTGCAAAAATACGCACCCCCATCTAGTAATCGTATAAATCAGCACTGTTTCTCCTGTGGTCGCTTTGGTTTTTGATACCAAAACATAGTCGGCAGAAAAGTAAAAAGCATAAAAACCGCCGAAAACGGGCTAAAAAGTGCAAAAAAAGCAAGAAAAAAGGTCTGACACAATCGTATCAAACCAATGCTTCCTATGTGGTGGAGATGCGGGGTTTGCCTTACAGCGATTGTTACCGTAGGTCAATCGCGTGCAGACGAAGGGGTTCACACGGCGACGCCGTTTTTGCTTTCAAGCGTGCCGTTCGGCGCGGCAGGCGAACCGTCGCACGCAGCTAACGAAATAGCTATAAGCAAACACAGAATAATTGTAAATATCCATCGAGTGCGAATTTTCATATTTCTATCCTCCCGCAAAAAAGTATACGCAAACGCCTATTCGGGCGTTTGCGCAGATTATTAAGTTTTGTCGTTTTTATCAATTCTGTTTGCAAATCGTTTCGTTCCGTCAGCAAAGACTTGCGCTGACCGTCACTCCCGTTTGCTTGGTTGCGGAATAGATGACGATATAATACGTTCCTGCCGCAGGTGTGCTGTAATAGGTATCGGTGTCGCCTTCTTTCTTTTCGACAGGGTTGCCGTCTGCGTCAACAAATTGCCAGGTCAGACCGGTTGCGGGAGACGCTTTGAGTTGCAAATCATGACCGTAATCTATATCTCCGTGCAGAATGTCATCCGTCAACGTAATCGAGTAATATTTGTAAGTGTTGTCCCACAACGTTACGTTTGTTTTCGAGAAGCTTCCGTTACTGTAATCGAGAGCAGTAAAGTTGTTTCCGGCAAAGTGTGTGACGATCATCTCGTACTCGCCCGGAGTGACGAAAGGCATTTCAAGATATTTGACGCCGTTGTCCATCAATCCTTTGCGTGTTTGCGCGTCTTCATCGCTCACCGCCATAAATTGACCTGCCGCTTGCGTTTGAAGGCCTTCTTTGACAAGTTGTTTGTTTGCGTCGTAAATCTTTGCTTGCGCATGGTTGGTGTCGGTCTGTTGCAGAGTGCCGTCAACCTTGTTCATATTGATCCAATAGTAGCCGTTGGCAAAACCGCAGTCCTGCACTTCGTAGCGGAAGTAATAGGTGCCTGCCTCGGCCACGGTAAATCTGACTTTCGTCTGCACTTCGGCATCCGATTTCACGAAGTTGACGTCGATATACTCCATGGTGACGGTTTCCGTTTTCGTTTTTTCACAAACTGTGCAGGTGTAGGTCTTCTCGCCGTCGCTCGTAAAGGTGGCTTTCGTTGTGACGGTGCCTTCGTCCCAGGTATGCGCCGCTTTGTCAAGCTGCTCGTTGCAACCACTCACGGTGCATTCGTGCCAGTGGTTGGTTGCGTCTTTGCTCCACTCGGCAGATGCGGCATGGGTGTGCGCCGCTCTTACGTATCCGCACACGTTGCATGTCGTGTCCGCGTCGTTGTCATACGTATGCGCCGCTTTGTCGGCAACGTCCGTGTGACCTTCCTGCGTGCATTGATGCCAATGTTCACTCGAGTCGTACGACCAAGTTTGAGAATAAGTATGCGTTTCGGGAGTTTCTTCGCCTTTGTCTTTGTTGCAAGCAACAAGCATAGTCGCTCCCAAAACGAGCACGAGCACAAGGCTCAAAATTGCTCTGATTGATTTTTTCATCATGATCTCCTCCTAAAAATTTTTATGCTTCATCGGGTACTCTTGTGAGAGTAAGTCTGTAATAAACGGTATAGTCTTCGCCTTCTTTATCGCGAACTTCACACAACAATCTGTCGTTTTCTTCGTCGTATGTAGTCAGCGTATAAACGGTGCCACCCATAATTGTAAGCGTTGCAACGTAAACTCCGTCGGTTTTCGTATAAGTTGCGGAATCGGACATAGTAGATTCACCCTTTGTCATAGTCAAGGTTAAACTTGTTTCTTCCACCGTCAAATTGAACAGATCTTCTGACAAGGTTGTTCCGAGAAAATGGAATTCTTCTCCCAAATTAACAACGGTGTCTTCATCAGTTTCGGTTTCGGCGGGGATAACGACCTGATACGTTTCCCAACTGCCGATCACCGCATCTTGCCACTTTGCATAAAGGGTGATGTTTTTGCTCGGCATATAGCCGAATACGAACGCGTCAGGTTTGAGAGTCGTGCCGCCGTCGGTGCTTTCGTACCAACCGACAAAGCGCTCTCCGCTCTTTGTCGGCGCAGCCGGTACGGTGATCTCATCGCCCGCTTCGGCTTCGATTTGTGCAACGGGGCTTCCGCCGTTCGTCTCAAAAGCAATCGTATAGGTTTTGACAGTCGGCACCACCGCTCTTTCATAACCGCAAACGTTGCAGGTCGTATCCGCGTCGTTATCGTAAACGTGCGCGGCAAATTCCCCCTTCTCTTCGCAGTTTTCGCCCGTGCAGGCATGCCAATGTCCCGTTTCGTCGTGCGTCCACTCCTCGGAAAACCCGTGTTCGTGTTTGCTTTCGCACGCAGTAAATACGGTCGCTCCCAAAACGAGCACGAACACAACGCTCAAAATTGCTCTGATTGATTTTTTCATAAGATAACACTCCTATAATTTTTTATTTTTTCGGGGCGTTAGCACCCGTCAAAACCATTTTGCAATTTGCTCAAAGAGAATCCACAACGTCGCAAAGGTAATCGGTCTGCACGGACTCGTAGAAGAATACGTCTATAAACCCATTCTCCTTTGCTTGTTTTACTTTTTGAGCAATTTCGGGGTCGGAAGCATTGTCGCACAATAACCCAGCTTTCATAGTCGTATTTTTCTTTTTTGAGCGCAAAATCGCTTCCATACGGCGATCTAAAGATTTCTCCGTCGGACGACCTACGTCCATCAAAAGAACGTCAACAAAAAACGTTTCGCACGCCGTCGCAATCTTGTCGGGGTCTTGCGAAAGCGATTGCTCCACAAAGAAGCCCGCCTTTTTCAATGCGCACGTCACTGCTTCGCACACGAGAGTGTTTTGGATTGCGACAATCACTTTTTTCATTCTTCTTTTTTCTCCATGACTTGCCGACGTCACCCGACGGGGACGGACGATATGCAAGCCGTATAAGTTGACTTTATAATATTTTATAATTTTTCTTTTTGCGCGGGGAGTGTCAAATGACACCCTTTTGACGATTCTTTTAAAAAATCGCGTCGCATATAAAGAAAAATCGACTGCAAATCGCAGTCGATGATTACGTTTTGGTTTTTTGTCACGGATTGTCCGCATATGCTTTTGTTCACTTAGATATCGTCTTCCGTCCTATCAAGTATGGTAAGCCCCGATTCTCTTGCGCGCACGGCAAGTTCGGTGCGGCTTCTGAATCCCGTTTTTTCAAGCATATTGGCAACGTGATTGCGCACCCTCTTTTCCGAAATGCCGAATTTTTCCGCAATTTCCGCGTTCGTGAACCCGCCCGTCATCTCGCGTAAAATTTCAAGTTCTCTCTCCGTCAACTCTCCGCTTTTCGCAAGTCCGAGTTGAATTTCGGGCACGTCGTCGGGATAAACGGATTCGCCGCTCAGCACGCGTTCGATAATCGTTAAAATCGGTTCCGGGCTGAAATCCTTATACCAAAAGCCCTCTACGCCGATCTTTTTCGCTCGTTCTACGTAAGAACATTCGGGCATACTCGTAACGATGATTATTTTTACTTTTTTATTCTGCGCCTTTATTTTTTCCGCCGCGACGAGACCGCTCGCCCCGTTTTTGGTTACCACGTCCATCAACACAAGGTCTACGGCGTGCCTTGCACAGCAGATGTCCGCAATGGCGGCGTTGTCGATGGATACGGTAAGATTAAATTTAGGTTGCGCCTTTATAATCACCTCGAAAAGTTGCCGCGGCATCGCCTGATCTTCCACGATCATCACGTTTATTTTATCGCTCATCTTCTTTTTCTCCTTTCGGAATACTCACGGAAAGCAGAAACCGCGGAAAACTTTCCGTTTTCATACTACCGCCCGCCATTTCCGTTATTCTACGCAAAGAGGAAAGTCCTCCTCCCTCTACGATTTCCGCTTTCGGCGGTCTGCCGTTATTACCGATTCTTGCCGTAAAAAATGCCCCTTCGTCCGATATCGTTATATAAAGTTCGTCGCCGTCTGCGTGCCTTGCGGTGTTGGTGATACACTCGAACACGGCGTTTGCAAGAATTTTTTCGGCGACGCTCCCTTTCTGCGGGCGCACGCCCGTGTACAATATTTTCACGCCTACGCTTTCCGCCGTTTTTTTAATTTCTTCCGCCCTGTCCTCTTCCGTTTCGGGCGAGGAAACAAACGAAACGACGCCGTTCCATTCGCGTATCAACGCCTCTTTGTCGCCTTCCCCCTGCAAAAGCGCTCTTTTGGTTTTCAGAATCAGAGAACCCATACCGTCATGCACCTTCACCCGCGCCGCAAGCGTTTCCCGCTCTTTGGTCACCTCGGTTACCGTTTCGCCGTACTTGCGGAGTCTTACGTTCATTTTCCGGAGTTCCTCGTTCTGTTCTTCGACTTTCTTTTTGAGTGCGAATTCACGGCTGATGTCCGAACCGGACAACTCGTAAACGGTCTTGCCGTCTAAAATATGGTTGATCCGCTTGTAACAACATGCCCTCCCGTCTTTTTTCTCGACGAGCACCGAATCGCCTTCCCGGCTGCAAACGATACCGTCCGCTACTTTGCCTTCGCACATAGCCGACCAGAACGCCGCGCCGTCCGAAAGCGGCATTCCCGTAATTTCTCTGCATTCGTCGCCTATTTTTCCGTTCGTTAAAAGCAGCCGCCCCGTTTCGTCGTAAAAGCACAGCCCTGCGGGCAATACGGAAATCGCGTCTTTGACGGACATAGCGGTAAGAGACGACAACCGCTTTTTTATGACGAGCGCCAGGCACAAACAGACCGACGCGAGCAGTAAAAAAGCCGCCGTAACAACGCACCACGCGGGCAAAAAACAAAACGAACCCGAAAAGTCGCTTCGATTTTTACCTAAATCGCGAATCTGAATGCCGTCCGCCAAAAAGCAGAACGTCAGAACCGCGCATACCGTACAAAGTAATTCCGGCAGAATATACCGCAATTTCAGCCGGTACGAAAGGCTTATCGCAAAACATACCACCCCGACAAACGCCGCAAGCAACAGCAGGATAAGCGTGCCGCGAAAAACGGCTTCGTTGCAATCGACGAACGGTATCATACAATCGCCTCCCTTTCGCCGAACGACAGCGTTGCATACAGCGTTTCGTCCTGTATCTGCAAACGAACCGACGCTCCGAGTTTTTGGCATTCACGGCTTCGCCAATTCTCCGGTATGCTTTCTCTTGCGTTATCGAGGGCTATACGGCAATGCAATAACCCGTTATTAACCGACAGCCGTACAAGACACGCGGAAAGATCGGGAAGCGCGCTCTCTATGCAGTCCTCGAAAAATTCGTACAGAAAAGTAACCTGCCCGATAAGGGCTGTGCCGTCGCCCTCAAAAATCACCGACGCCGCCGCGCCGTAGAAAGAAAGCGCGTCCGTAGATTCGCGTATAGCGTATAAAAGTTCAGATAATTGCACCTGCCCGTTTTTTGCAAGCATTGCAAAATTACTGCGCCGTTTCAGATACACGCCGTAAACGACGGCAAGGCGTAGCGCTTCTTCTTTCTCTTCTTCGCTTATCGCCTTGGCAAAGCATTTTTTTATCTTTTTCAGATGCGGGCGAAACACGGCGAATATCCCTTTGTACAGGTTGTTCTGTTCTTCGATTTTAGAGCGCTGTTCTTTCAGTTTGTTTTCTGCGGCAATCAGGTCGCTCTCCTCCGCAAGCGTTTCGTTTATTTCCGCAAGAGATTCGTTTATTTTATTGATGACCGAATAATCCTCCGTCCAAAACACCTCTCCGCCTCGTATTGCTTTTGCGCGCAGAACAAGGTCTTCTCTCAATTCGGTTTTGCTTCCGTTTGCCGCTTTCATCGCCTGTTCGCGCGTGATTTCGGGCGCGTTTTTCGAGGTTAAAACGACGTTCAGGTCTTTATCGGCAATGCCTGCGGAAACGTCCGCCACGTAAAAAAGTTCTTCGTGATTGACGTTCGATGGGATAAATCCTATTCGGATAAGGCTTTCAAAAACCACAACCACGCTGAAAACAACCGCTTCCGGCATTCTGATAAAGACGGGATCGAACACTTCTCTCAAAACGCAGAGCACGATACAAACAATAAACAAAACGAGGGGAATCCACGCCTTTTTTCTGCACCCCGAAACGCGGCATTTGATATAGAGCAATACGCCGATGGAAAGATACAATACGGCAATCCACGACAGAATAAAATAGTACCCCCATTCCCATTTATATATTTCGTTGGAATATTTGAGCCCTTTTGCAAAAGAAAACACCTGCTCGTGGAGATCGTTCGTAAAAACCAATAGAATCAGCGCCGCCGCAGGCAGAAACAGCAGATACCATCCTTTTGCAAGCGGTTTTCCGTCTTTGCGTCCCATACCCAGCAGCGTAATAAGCAGAACCGCGGGAGCAAGGCAGTGCGGGATATAATAGGAATACCATAAATACCGCATCACCGTTCCGTCGTAAAAAACGTGATATTTGAGAAGTCTGACAAAAAGGATCCCCCCCATCAGCGCTATCGCCACGATAATCCCCGAGCAAATGCTTTTGTCGGAAATGCGGCTGATCACGGACGCCGTCCAATACGCGAGGAGACCGAAGAAAATATATTGCGTCAATAACGCAATCGTTGTTTTAACGGACCAATCGGAAATATAATCGTCTACCGTTTGCAGTACACAAGCAGTAAGGAAGAAGAACGCGGCAACTGCGACATATAATAAGTCTTTTTTCTTCGACCTTGTCAGATTCATTCTATTACACTCCTTTTCCTTTATATGTTGCCGCCTTGTCGCCTATGCACGAGAATTCCACTATGTCGCCTATGTCACAGTTGAGATATTCGCAAATACGAAGCAGCGTTTCCACAGAAACAGGTTCTTCTTTATATAGTTTCGTAAGCGTATTCGGCGCCAGTTCAACCGCCTTCCTGAGTTCAGAGCCGTTCATCCTTTTATCAATCAGCAATTTCCATAACTTTGAATAACAAATTTTACGCATCGATTCGCTCCTTCTGCTTTTCGTTTAAGTAGTTTATGCCATATTGATTATAATACATTTTTTCTATAAAGACAATAGGTTATCTCTTTGATTTTATAAAATCTCTTATAAAAATGCGATTCATTCCCAAAGAAAATACAAAAGGCATAGAAGCTCTGTCCCTTTGTTTATATATTTTCTCTAAAACTCTCGTATCGTTTCAAAACAGAAAAACGCCGGAGCATAAATTCCTGCGTTTGACATAAAGTCACGCTATAATCTATCCCTTGGTTCAATCTGTTCAGCAATTCGCAAGTTTTTATCTTCGACGACGGCTGTATGTAATTACGAAACCATTCGTCCAACCACATTCCATATTTCATATTGTTCTCCTTTTCGTTATTACTATAATTATAATTCTTCTTATCACCTTTGGAAAACTACACTCAAACAGCAACAAAAAAGAGAGAACCTAAAAAGCGCACTTCCCATAGGGATTTTTAATAACATAAAATTTAATAGTAATTGCGCTTTCAAACGACGAAAAAAGATTCACGAATTTGTTTAATCCGTGGATCTTTATTTTTAAGCATTGAACTATATTATATTTAATCTAATTCGGAAGTTTTTTGTCACATTGTGGTTGACTTTATTTAATTGTTATGATATAATTATTCTGTGTTATAGAACATATAACAATATTATATAACAGGAGGTAATTATGGCAAAGAAAAACTTTAGTGCTCAAAGTGAAGAAAAAATCACTTTTGGTAAACTAATTTCTGACTTGCGGATAAAAAAAGGCTTATCTTTACGCAAATTTGCAAATGCCGTAGGGCTACCTCCTTCTAATATGACCTATATGGAAAAAGGAGCTTCTATTCCAACGGCAGAAATTTATACAAAAATGTTATGTGTGCTGAATCCCAAACCAGAAGATAAAGTTAAGATGGATAAGTTGTTTTGTCAAGTGCGAAAGATTCCTACCCCGGATGTTTGCCAAGTTATATTGAATAATTATGAATTAGGAGAAAAAATAACAAAAATAGGCAATGCAATTTTGACAACGGAACAGTTAAAATTAGTTGAAGAATTATTTGAGTCTTTTAATAATCTGTCTCTTATACACATCTGACGCTGCCGACGATC
>ENA-OZAU01000826-OZAU01000826.1-human-gut-metagenome-genome-assembly--contig:-NODE-826-length-13649-cov-6.248786_pt1 | contig 13649 bp, 9 predicted proteins | sample MGYA00243303_ERZ653503 | MGnify/ENA primary metagenome ERZ653503 (study PRJEB26926, sample SAMN06165049) | human gut metagenome | biome: ENVO:00009003; feature: ENVO:2100002; material: ENVO:00002003...
TCGTGGGCTCGGAGATGTGTATAAGAGACAGTTCAAAGACCTCGTCCATAACATTCACGGGCTGTTTTTCCTTCAGGTCGTCAGGGGCGGCTTTTTTAGCCTTGTCAATATCCTCCTGAGAAACGTCGCCGAATTTTTTATTATCGTCCATAAAAGCCTCGATCCTTTATCCAAAGGCGGCAAAAGCCGTCAAATACTCATATAGATTTATTATATCAAATTTCAAAACAAATTACAAGGGGGTGAGATAAATTTCTTTTTGATATTGCCTAAAAAAACTTTGACAGATCAAAATTCATGGCAAAGTCATCATACCACGACAGATCGCAGCCTTGTCTTTCTTTGGGCTTTACCGCAGTCTTTCTCTTTGAATCATTGTCAAGCCAGCCTGAGATTATGCGGTATGGGTCTGTGCAGTTCCTGCCCTTGGTAAACAGCCATTGAGATAATTTAGATATATAGCTCTCTAAAGACAGACCGACAGACCGACACCTGCTTTCAAGCTCGTTATACTGCTCTGATGTGAGCATTATATTTTTGTGTGTGCCGAAAGACCTGACGACAGACTTCGCTGTCCCTGCGTCTTTCTTTTTCTCTTTATCTATAGCTTTATCTTTATCTTTGTCTTTATCTATATCTTTATCTGTATCTTTGTCTATATCTATATCTGTATCTTTGTCTTTATCTATATCTATATCTTTATCAGCTTTTTTTGCTTTTTCTGCGGTATCATTTATACCCTGAGGTTTTTCTTCTGCATTATCTGCTGATGCAGCTGTCTGCTCAGCTTTTTCATCAGTATTCCCTGACTCATCAGACTTTTTAGGTCTGCCGCCCTTTTTACCGCACTCGCTCCTTTGAGCACACATCTCTTCCCATGCAATGCCGTCACGCTCGATAGCAGCCCTCATCATAAGAAACGCTATCTTTGCTCCGCCTGACAGCTTTGGTGTTTCTCCCCTCTTTGCATAAGCAAACAGCGCCATGACAAGCTCGCCTATCTCTTCGCTGCTGTCAAGCGCCTGAAAAATGTCCTCCCAGTCTTTGTAAAGCATGAAAGCTTTGTTGTCTGTGTGAAAATTCTTTGCCATTTTTATCGTCCTTTCTCTGTGAAGCAGAGGAAATTATCCCCCTCTACTTATCCAGAAAAAAGGGCGTTTTGTTGCATAAAAAATGCAACAATTGCAGAAATGTTGCCAAATTAAAATATAAATCATTTGTTTGCACAAATCAAGTGCTGATATTTTGTGCAATGTGACGGTGAAATGTCATGTGATTTTGCGGCAAGACAAACTATCCCAAATAATCTGTAGGGGCGAACACTGTTCGCCCATGCTCAGAACTTGTACAAATTCAGAACTGTAGGGGACGACGCCCTACATGGTTTGTGAAAATATAACGAATGTACGAATATCATAAAATTGTCGGGCGATATATGCAGGCGAACGCTGTTCGCCCCTACCGTATATCGTGCGAACAACTCAGTCGTGGATATAAAAAAAAGAGCCGACCAAAGCCGACTCGTTTTTATAGAAAGAATTATCTGATAGCTTCCTTGACCTTAGCTGCCTTACCAACTCTGTCACGGAGATAATAGAGCTTAGCACGGCGAACCTTACCGCTGCGTACAACCTCTACCTTTTCAACTACAGGTGAATGAACAGGGAAAACTCTCTCGATTCCACAGCCGTGAGCTACTCTACGAACTGTGAATGTCTCGTGGATTCCACCGTGCTTCTTAGCGATAACTGTGCCCTCGAATACCTGGATTCTGGACTTGTCACCCTCTGTAATTCTTACGTGTACCTTTACTGTATCACCAACATTGATAACAGGTGCCTCGGATTTAAGGCTTGAATTAGAAATCTGCTTTAAAGCGTCCACTTTAAATTCCTCCTTAATATTTTCAGACATTCATTCGCTTTATGGCAGCTATCGCTGCAAAGCCAGAGGACTGCCCGCTTTAATGTCGTGCCTTTCGTTCAAAGGCGTGGCATTAACTCTCGTCGGAAGAACCGACGGTAATTCAAATGCTTTAATATTATACCACATCTCAAAACCTTTTGCAAGGATATTTATATAAAATTTTCGCCATTTGCCATGAGTATTTTTGTACGTTCTGTATAAATTTCCGATATTTCTATACCATAACGCTCACAGAACGTGTCTATGACTACGTTCACATTAAGATTGAAGGAGCTTCCGCAGGGCAGCTTTAATGTCACCTCAAAGCTGTCCTCTAGCTCTTTGCTGTCAAGCACTGTGATATGTGGCTTTATATCCACAAGATTGATAGTCTTTTTCTTGGTTCGCTTTTCTATCTCTATCTTGTCAAGTGCCATGAACTTGCCGAAAAGCTCCGCCACTTCATGTACGCTCTTATCTGTTTTCAGCCTTGCCACATACTCCGCCGCTGTAATATCGGTATGCTTATGCTCAGGCTTTGAAACGCTCACTATCTCAAGCCCCACAGGCGTTTGTGCGTTCATTCGCTCCAAAACCTCGCTGTATGGGATATCCTCAGTGAGAGCAAAGTCCATTATCTCTACCCTGCTGTCAGTGCCAAGGGGCAATGCAAGTGGAAACATTATATACACATGGGGATTGAAACCCTGAGTGTGCCATATAGGCAGGTGCGCCCTTTTGAACACTCGCTGAAAGGCTCTCATAAGGTCAAGATGAGAAATGTATTTCGCCCTGCCTGTTTTTGAAAATACCGCTCTGTATTCAAATCTCTCCAAACGGAGATTTACATTCTTCGGCTCAGCGTTTGCCACAGTAAACACCTCCGTATTCGCATTTTATGCCACAGCCTGAACAGCCCTCTTTGCAGTTTCGTGTAGTCACTGCCTGATGTGCTTTCTTGTTCTCACGAACGAAAAACTCGTGGCTCACAAGATAATCAAGGTGCGACCATGGTGCTATCTCGTCATAAGAACGTCTGCGGTGAGCATAGAAGCTTGTATCAAGCCCGCACTCCTCAAATGCTTCCTGCCACTTGTCAGCCTTGAAATGCTCGTCCCAGCCGTCAAGATAGCAACCCTTTTTCCATGCGGTGTATATCGCCTTACCAAGTCGTCTGTCACCCCTTGCAAGAACTGCTTCCAATATAGATGTATAGGATTGGTGAGTGCTAAGGCGTATCTTGCGGCTTGTAAGACTTTTGAAAAGGTGTTCTTGTTTCTCTTTTATCTCCTCGGGAGTTGCCTGTGGCTCGAACTCAAACGGAGTAAAAGGCTTTGGTACGAATGTTGCAGTAGAAACTGAAATCTGTACGCTCTTGCCACGCTTTTCTTTTGGCGTTTCGTAATAAAGGTCAAGCACCTTTTGTGCAAGCTTTGCGATACCCTCAACGTCCTCCAGCGTTTCCTCCGGCAGACCAAGCATGAAATAAAGCTTCACAGTGCTGTATCCGCCCTCAAAGGCAGTGCGACAGGTACGCATTATCTCCTCTTCGGTGATGTTTTTGTTTATGACGTCACGCAGACGCTGAGTGCCTGCTTCTGGAGCAAAGGTCAGACCGCTTTTTCTTACGGACTTTATTTTCTCCAAAAGTTCTTCACTGAAATTGTCTATTCGCAGCGAAGGCAGTGAAAGGTTTATCTGCTCGCCGTCAGTGTATTCCACAAGATTTTCCAAAAGCTTGTTTATCTCTGTGTAATCGCTCGTAGACAAAGACGACAAGGACACTTCCTCATAGCCTGTCTGCTCACAAAGGGACTTTGTTTCGTTCTTTATGGTGTCGATGCTTTTCTCTCTGAAAGGTCGGTAGATAAAGCCTGCCTGACAGAATCGACAGCCTCTTATGCACCCTCTCAGTACCTCAACCACCGCTCTGTCATGGACTATCTGAGTGAACGGCACAACAAAACCCTCAGGGTAATATACCTTATCAAAATCCTTTATAACACGCTTTTTGACCCTAGCAGGTGCCTCAGGGACGTTTGGCGTGATAGACTTCACAGTACCGTCCTCATTGTAATCCACGTCATAGAAAGACGGAACATAAACACCCTCCAGCTTTGCGGCTTCTCTTAGAAACTCCTGCTTAGTAGGCTTCAAAGGCTTCATTCTCTCATAAAGTTCAAGAAGCTCAACGTTGACTTCCTCACCCTCGCCAAGAATGAACAGGTCGAAAAAGTCAGCCATAGGCTCAGGGTTGCAGGCACACGGACCGCCTGCGATAACAAGTGGTGTAAGCTCAGTTCTATCCTTTGCAAGCACCGGCACACCTGCAAGGTCGAGCATTTCAAGCACATTATTATAAGAAAGCTCATACATGAGCGTAAAGCCGATGAAGTCGAAATCCTTTATAGGGTCAAGGCTCTCCAGTGCGTAAAGAGGGATATCGTTCTCACGCATGAGTTTGTTATAGTCCTCCTCAGGCATGAAAACACGCTCGCACCACCAATTTTCACGGGCATTTTTCAGACCGTAAAGTATCTTCATGCCGAGGTGTGACATACCAACCTCATAAGTATCAGGAAAACAGAAAGCGAACCGCACGTCCACCTTATCCTTATCCTTTACAACGCTGCCCACCTCGCCGCCTATATACCTAGACGGACGCTGCACTTTAAGCAACAACTTTTCTATTTTCTTTTTTAATTCTTCCAAAGTTTTATCCTCCGATATTGAATGTCTGTACTATCTCACCGCACCCAGCAAAGCGAAAGCAATACACAAAGTGAGGTGAAACGGGCGAACTGTTCGCCCCTACAGATACATAAGCATTTCATATTATTATACCAAAAATTTATTACAAAAGCAATAAGCAAAGTGTTAATATATGACTTCGGAGAGGACGATAAAGCAGAAAGTTGCGGCAAAAGAAACGCTCACAGTGCCGTGGAGGATCATATGTATCATAGCCACCGCTGTAAGCAGTATAAACACCGCTCTGAAAAACTCGCAGACCTTGCCATTGGCAAGCAAGGCGAGTATCCTGCCACCGTCAAAATAGCGAAATGGCAGTAGGTTTAGCGCACCAAGCAGAAAATTCACCTGACAGAAAAAGCCACCACCATTTGTTAGATATGTTAGCAGGCAAAGGGCAAAATTTACTGCTGCACCACCGAAAAGCACAGCAAGCTCGTGGTATTTAGACAGCTGTTTATTATCAGGGGAAATGCGGATACCGCCCCCATAGACAACAATTTCTTGCGGTGAGCTTCCGAAAGCAGTCATGAGTACGAGATGACCCAGTTCGTGGAGTGCGCAGCTCACAAGAGTCATGAGCAATTTTTCCGTTTGGGTCGCAGAGCATATCGTCACAAGGGCTATAACAAAGAAAAAGCTGAATGAAATTCCATAAGTCGTATTTTTGATTTTTAGCTTAAACAAGTTCATCACCGAGATATGTATATTCGGTGGTCTGACAAATAATGTGTAGGGGACGGCGCCCTCGACGTCCCGCTCGGAGAAATAACACCATAACTGTTATATCTTCGATATTGGGATTATTTGGTTGCTAAATGGAGGGGCAACGCTGTGATTATCACACCCCTGATGCCGAATTATTCGGGATACATTATTGTGACGTTTGCCAATAATTCCGCAGGCGAGGGATAGCGGGACGCCGAGGGCGTCGTCCCCTACATTTTATTCGGAAGAGGTTCTACTGCCGCAAAATCGCTACGCTCGGTGCTTGTGCACAACTTTGGTCAGCTATGCCAATTCCTCACTCCTCACTCCTCACTTGTTACAGCTACAGCATCTTTCTCAAATACTGTCCCGTATAAGACCTGTCGCAAGCCGCAATTTCCTCAGGCGTTCCTGTGCAAACGATAGTTCCACCGCCGTCGCCACCCTCAGGTCCTAAGTCTATGATGTGGTCTGCGGTCTTTATGACGTCAAGATTATGCTCGATAACAAGCACCGTGTTTCCCCCGTCTGCAAGCTTCTGCAATACCTCTATAAGCTTATGCACGTCAGCAGTATGAAGTCCTGTAGTCGGCTCGTCAAGAATGTATATCGTCCTGCCTGTGGCTCTTTTTGAAAGCTCTGTGGCAAGCTTGACTCTTTGTGCTTCACCGCCCGAAAGGGTTGTGGCCGCCTGCCCTATCTTCACATAGCCAAGACCAACTTCATACAGTGTTTCAAGCTTGCGGCTTATTTTAGGGATAGCACTGAAAAACTCAACGCCCTCTTCCACTGTCATTTCAAGCACGTCATAGATGTTCTTGCCCTTATATCTAACTTCCAGCGTTTCACGGTTGTATCTCATTCCGCCGCATACCTCGCATGGCACATACACGTCAGGCAAAAAGTGCATTTCTATTTTGATTATTCCGTCGCCCTCGCAGGCTTCACATCTTCCGCCTTTGACGTTGAATGAGAAACGTCCTGCACCGTAGCCTTTCATCTTTGCGTCAGCGGTCTGAGCGAAAAGTTCTCTGATGTCGGTGAAAACGCCTGTATAAGTGGCAGGATTAGACCTTGGCGTTCTGCCTATTGGCGACTGGTCGATATCTATTACCTTATCAAGATGCTCTATCCCCTGCATTTCCTTGAACGCTCCAGAGCGTATTTTCGCACGATTTAATCTGCCCGCAAGCTCCTTATAGATTATCTCGTTCACAAGTGATGATTTGCCTGAGCCTGACACACCTGTTACGCAGGTGAAAGTGCCAAGAGGTATCTCAACATCTATGTTTTTCAGATTGTTCTGTGTCGCACCGATAACTTTCAGATACTTGCCGTTGCCCTGTCTGCGTGTTTCAGGGACAGGTATCTTCTTTGCACCGCTGAGATACTGTCCTGTGATGGAACGCTTGCACTTCATTATATCGTCAACAGTTCCTGCGCAGACTATCTCACCGCCGTGAATGCCTGCTCCTGGTCCAACGTCAACCACGAAATCTGCCGCACGCATGGTGTCCTCGTCATGCTCTACCACTATGAGAGTGTTGCCAAGGTCACGAAGTCTTTTCAGCGTTGCGATAAGCTTGTCATTGTCACGCTGGTGCAGACCGATAGACGGCTCGTCAAGGATATACAGCACGCCCACCAGTGATGAGCCTATCTGCGTTGCAAGCCTTATACGCTGGCTCTCACCGCCTGAGAGAGTACCTGCGGAACGTGACAGGGTGAGATATTCAAGTCCAACGCTTTTGAGAAAGCCAAGGCGTGACCTTATCTCTTTTATTATCTGCTCACCGATAAGCTTGTCACGGTCGCTTATCTCAAGGTTTTCAAAAAACTCCAGTGCCTTTGCCACCGACTTGTGACAAAGCTCTGCGATATTTATTCCGCCAACTGTAACGCTCAGGCTCTCTTTTTTAAGCCTTTCACCATGACAGGCAGGACACTTTTCATCGCTCATATAAGCTTCTATATCAGCCTTTGCCCAATCGCTGTTGGATTCCTTGTAACGTCTTTCAAGGTTTGGTATAACGCCCTCAAATTCAGCCTGATAGTCAGCCTTATAGAACTTATTGCCACGCTTTAGGTGAAGCTTCTGACCTTGAGTTCCATAAAGGAAAATGTCTAAAGCGTCCTTGTCGAGATTTTTCACAGGCTCGTCAAGGGATATGCCGTAGGTCTCAGAAATTGCGTTGAAATACATCATGGCGATAGAGCCTTCTTCAAGGCTGTTCCAGCCACTGGCTTTGATTGCGCCTTGTCTTATAGAAAGGTCTTTGTTAGGGATAATAAGCTCAGGGTCTATCTTCTTGAACACACCAAGACCTGTACACTTTTCGCAAGCTCCAAATGGATTGTTGAAAGAGAACATTCTCGGAGTCAGCTCGTCGATAGAAACACCATGCTCAGGGCAGGCGTAATTCTGCGAGAAAAGCATTTCCTCTCCGCCGATAACGTCAACTCCCACAAGTCCCCCTGTAAGCGAAGAAACAGTTTCGATACTGTCGGTAAGACGGGACTTTATGCCCTCTTTGATAACAAGTCGGTCAACGACTATCTCGATAGTATGCTTTTTATTTTTCTCTATCTTTATCTCTTCCGAAAGGTCATAGGTTATGCCGTCTATACGCACTCTCACATAGCCCGACTTTCTTGCACGGTCAAGCTCTTTAGTGTGCTCGCCCTTGCGTCCTCTGATGATAGGAGCTAAAAGCTGTATCTTAGTGCCCTCTTCAAGCTCCATTATCTTATCCACTATCTGGTCAACAGTCTGCTGACGTATCTCTCTTCCGCAGACAGGACAGTGCGGCACGCCTATACGGGCGTACAGAAGTCTGAGATAGTCGTATATCTCGGTGACTGTTCCAACAGTTGAACGTGGGTTTTTGGAGGTAGTCTTTTGATCTATGGATATAGCAGGGGAAAGTCCCTCTATGCTGTCAACATCAGGCTTATCCATTTGACCCAAAAACATTCTCGCATAAGATGACAGCGACTCAACATAACGTCTTTGTCCGTCAGCGTATATGGTATCGAATGCAAGAGAAGATTTACCCGAACCCGAAAGACCTGTCATAACAACAAGCTTATCTCTCGGTATGGTAACATCAACATTTTTGAGATTATGCTCTCTTGCACCTTTTATAACTATCTCGTTAATTGGCATTGGTATTCTTTACTCTCCTTTTGGTATTGAAAAATCACATATTGGTATGGAGGCGGGCGAACGGTGTTCGCCCCTACACACGTTTTGTGGATATATATCCGTTTTATGTTTCGCAAGGCTTTTTATTTCTTCTCACCCTTTAACTCCGCAATTTTATCACGCAAGAATGCGGCGTGCTCAAATTCAAGCAGCTTTGCCGCCTCTTTCATTTCCTTTGTGAGCTTTTCTATGAGCTTTGCAGTTTCCTGCTTTGAAAGCTTTGTTTTCTGCCTTGCCTCGTATTCCACTTCTTCCTTGGTGGATATCTCTATTACATCTCTTATATCCTTGACTATAGTTTTCGGAACTATGCCGTGTTCTTCGTTGAACTTCATCTGTATTGCACGACGTCGTTCCGTTTCAGTGATAGCCTTTTCCATTGAACGTGTCACGGTGTCGGCATACATTATTACCTTGCCCTCAGCGTTTCGTGCGGCTCTGCCTATGGTCTGTATAAGTGCGCTTTCAGAACGCAGGAAGCCCTCTTTATCGGCATCAAGTATAGCCACAAGAGTTACCTCAGGCAGATCAAGGCCCTCACGCAAAAGGTTGATACCAACAAGCACATCAAACTCGCCCAGACGCAGGTCACGGATTATTTCCATACGCTCGATAGTGTCTATATCGTGGTGCATATATCTCACCTTTACGTCAAAGCTCTTAAGATAATTTGTTAGATCCTCAGCCATTTTCTTTGTAAGAGTAGTAACAAGCACACGCTGATTTTTAGCTGTGCGCATATTTATCTCGCTAAGCAAGTCCTCTATCTGACCCTCAGTCGGCTTTACGATTATCTCAGGGTCAAGCAGACCTGTCGGTCTTATTACCTGCTCCACTATCTGCTGTGACCTTTCCTGCTCGATAGGTCCAGGGGTAGCGGACACGAACACCGCCTGATTAATATGAGAATAAAACTCATCAAAGGTCAGCGGTCTGTTATCCATTGCTGACGGCAGTCTGAAACCGTAGTCAACAAGGGTCTGTTTTCGTGCTCTGTCGCCTGCATACATACCTCTTACCTGCGGCAGAGAAACGTGTGACTCGTCCACGAAAAGCACAAAATCCTCAGGCAAAAAGTCAAGGAGAGTGAACGGCGTAGAGCCTGCGGGACGTCTTGCAAGCACACGGGAATAGTTCTCGATACCGCTGCAAAAGCCTATCTCCTCCAACATCTCAATATCATAGTTGGTGCGCTGTGCGATACGCTGAGCTTCGATGAGCATATCGTTATCCTTAAAATACTTTATCCTCTCGTCAAGCTCCTGCTTAATCTCTTCGATAGCGTCGTGCATTTTATCACGGCTGACGATATAATGGGAAGCAGGGAAAATTGCGGCGTGGGCAAGTGAGCAAAGCACCTCACCGGTCACCACGTTTATTTCAGTGATACGGTCTATCTCATCTCCGAAGAACTCCACTCTTATGGCAGTGTCTGTAGAATTTGCAGGGAATATCTCCACCACATCTCCCCTGACCCTGAACTTGTTTCTCACGAAATTTATATCGTTACGCTCATACTGGATACCCACAAGGTCAGCGATAAGTCTGTCACGGGATTTCTCCATACCACGGCGGATAGACACCACCATGGACTTATACTCCTCAGGGTCACCAAGGGAGTAGATACAAGAAACGCTGGCAACGATAATAACGTCACGGCGTTCAGCGATAGCGGAGGTAGCGGAATGTCTAAGCTTATCTATCTCGTCATTAACAGAGCTGTCCTTTTCGATATAGACGTCCTTGCTAGGCACATAGGCTTCAGGCTGATAATAGTCATAGTAGGACACGAAATATTCCACGGCATTGTTCGGAAAAAACTCCTTGAACTCAGAGCAAAGCTGAGCGGCAAGTATCTTATTATGGGCAAGCACGAGCGTTGGACGGTTTATCCTAGCAATAACGTTTGCCATAGTAAAGGTCTTGCCGGAACCAGTAACGCCCATAAGGGTCTGCTCTCTCATGCCGCTTTCGATACCCTTTACCAGAGCGTCCACCGCCTCAGGCTGGTCGCCCGATAGCTTATAATCTGAAACAAGCTGAAACTTATCCATAAATGCCTCCTCAATCGAACAGTTGTTTTAATCATTATATTACATTTATTTTTAATTGTAAAGGCTTTTTTATCAATATTTTTTGAATTTGCGTATATGTACGATTTTTCGGACTGGTATTGTTACTCAACCTGCGGTATCAGCTCGATGTATGTGTAGGGGCGAACACCGTTCGCCCGTCGAAGAAACAAACCCACGGTAACAACAAGGTTCGGCAGCAAAAAATTCTCCCCGACAATTCTGAATTTACAGCAAATCCTGAACACGGGCGAACACTGTTCGCCCCTACAGATTGTTCTGGAGAGGTTCTTCTGCCGCAAAATCGCTACGCTCGATGCTTGTCCACATCTCTGTTCAGCTTTGCCCATTCCTCATTCCTCACTCCTCACTTAATACCGCTCCCCCCTTGCATTCTCCCACACTTTAGGTTATAATATCACTATAGTAATAATTTCAGGAGGACGTAACATGAATAGATCATATGACGAATACAACTACACCCTCTCAAAGCGTGAACTGGAAGAGCTTAAATTCTTATTCATCTCTGATGATGTGGACTACAACGACACTGACAGCAACGGGCTTACTTTCCTGCTCACTGCTATCGAAAGTGCTGACTTTGTTGAGCAGGACGGTGTTCTCAAGCCTGACAAGCGAAGTGTTGATTTCATCAAATGGCTCATCGCTCAAGGCTCAGATGTGAACTTCCCTGCTGACAAAAAGCCTTTACAATATGCTATCAAATGTGAAGAGGAGATATCTCGCCGTAAAGGCAAAGCCTGCGATATGTCAGAAATTCTTCTGCTTCTCCGTGAAAGCGGTGCTGACAGCACCGGTCTTGACGAGCTTATTGACGGAGGATTCTCCGCTCGTGTGAAGCTCTGAGGTATGACATGAGAGAATTTATAATAAATCAGAATGACGCAGGTCAGCGTGTTGACAAGTTTCTCACAAAGGCTGTGCCGAAACTGCCTAAAAATCTGCTGTACAAATATCTGCGTCTAAAACGTATCAAGGTCAACGGCAAACGCTGTGAGATATCCACACGGCTTGCTTGCGGTGACGTTATGCAGCTTTACATCAATGACGAATTTTTCGAGGGCGAAGTTGCTGACAGACCTGCTTTTCTCAGTGCGCCAACGTCTTTGAATATTATTTACGAGGACGAGAATATTATCCTTTGCGACAAAAAGTGCGGACTTGTGGTACATGAGGACGAAAGCGGTTCGGCGGACACGCTCATAAACAGGATACAGCACTATCTTTATGAAAAGGGTGAATACCGTCCTGAGGAGGAGCTGTCTTTTGCTCCTGCCCTTTGTAACAGGATCGACCGCAACACCGGCGGCATCGTCATATGTGCGAAAAATGCTGAAAGTTTGCGTGTGCTTAATCAGAAAGTTAAAGACAGAGAGCTTGAAAAGCTTTATCTTTGCGTGACCGTTGGCATACCAAAGGAAAAGTCTGCACGGCTCACGGCTTATCATCAGAAAGATGAAAACACAAAAACTGTCAAGGTATCTGACAAGAAATTTGAGGGCAGCCGCACCATGATAACCTCTTATCGTGTGCTTGCTGAGAACAAGGCTGATGATCTTGCACTTCTTGAAATTGACCTTGTCACAGGCAGGACGCATCAGATAAGGGCGCACCTTGCTCACATTGGTCATCCTCTCCTTGGTGACGGCAAATACGGAATAAATAAAGTCAATCGTGCATACAATGTGAAAACGCAGGCGCTTTATTCGTACAAGCTCACCTTTAAATTCACCACTGACGCAGGTATACTTGAATATCTAAACGGCAAGAGCTTTCAGGTAAAAGACGTATGGTTTTGCGAAAAATTCTTCGGATATAAGCTCTGATGTTTCGTTAAATCGCACTATTTCGACACTGTGGATTTGTCATATACGACAAAATAATATAATTTTCGTGCAAATTTTGTGTAAATTGTTCAAAAGTGCTTGCAAATGTATATAAAATATGTTATAATTATTTAGTCAAATTTAACGGCTGTACTATATATACAGAAAATGACAGATATATTTTATAGATTTGGAGGAACAAAGGTATGACAGGAGATCTGCATTGTCACACAACGCTGTCTGACGGCTCGCTTGGTATAGAAGAGGTCATTGTTCAGGCAAAAAGAATGGGACTTGACTTTCTTGCGATAACAGACCATGACACTCTTTCATCATCAAACAGAGCGCAAATACTTGGCGAACGTTATGGGGTCAAGGTCATTCCTGCGGTAGAGCTTTCCGCATGGGACAAGAAGCGCAATTCAAAAGTACACATTCTGTGCTATGCACCGCAGAAGCCAGACAGGCTGGAAGGTCTTTGCCTGAAGTCATGCCAGATAAGAAAAGACTGTGCAAAGGAAATGATAGAAAAGGTAATGGCAAGATATCCTATCCCTGCCGACGCTGTACTGCACTACACAAAAAGCTCAAAGAGCATTTTTAAACAGCATATCATGAGAGCATTAGTGAATTACGGCTATGCAACAGAGCTTTACGGCTCTGTGAACGACAAGCTTTTTGCATATCCAAACGGTGAATGTCTTGTTACCCGTGAATATCCTGACGTAAACTTTGTGCTTGACCTTATACATTCCGCAAAGGGCATAGCTGTTATGGCACACCCTGTTATGTTCAACAACACCGAACTGCTTCTTGAACTTATTGAGGCAGGAAAGCTTGACGGAATTGAAGCTTATCATTACTCTGCTACTCCAACTCAACAGCAGAAGCTTGTGGATATCGCAAAGGAACATGACCTTATAGTGACTGGCGGCTCTGACTTCCACGGTCTGTATAATGAGACTATGACACATATCGGAAGCATGACCACTGACAAGGAAAATCTTGATAAGCTGTTCAAGCTCATTCATATAAATTCACAAAAAGCTAACAAAGCGGCTGTGAAAACAGAGAAATAATATGGTATAATAAAGGGACATTATCATGTGAAATGCTCCCCTTTTGTTAGACAATATGGTATAATAGAAATATACCAATTAA
>ENA-OZAU01000829-OZAU01000829.1-human-gut-metagenome-genome-assembly--contig:-NODE-829-length-13599-cov-7.367912_pt1 | contig 13599 bp, 14 predicted proteins | sample MGYA00243303_ERZ653503 | MGnify/ENA primary metagenome ERZ653503 (study PRJEB26926, sample SAMN06165049) | human gut metagenome | biome: ENVO:00009003; feature: ENVO:2100002; material: ENVO:00002003...
CTGTCGAGCTTGGTGCAAATTTCACACTTTACGCTTGATTTTTCTCCGTTTTGGTTATAGCTATTACGCCCTTGGTGTGGTAGTGTGTGTTGCTGCAAGGAGGTGAGGATGTGGCGAAAAAGCAAACCAATGGAAATCTGGCACTGGAACAGCAGCGCGTCATTGTGATCCCGGCGCACGATGAGATCGTCGCGCGAAAGCTGCGCGTCGCAGCCTACGCTCGCGTCAGTTCCTCCAGCGAGGATCAGCTCAATTCCTATCGAGTACAGAATCAATACTATTCTGAACTCATCTCCGGTAATCCAGATTGGGAAATGGTCGATATTTACGCAGACGAGGGCATCACCGGCACGTCGGTCGAAAAGCGTGAAGACTTTTGTCGCATGATGCGAGACTGTCGGAAAGGAAAAATCGACCGTATTCTGGTCAAGAGTATTTCACGATTTGCCCGAAATACGAAGGACTGCCTCGCAGCCGTCCGGGAACTCAAAGAACTCGGCATCAGCGTTCTGTTTGAAGAACAGGGCATTGATACGGCAAGAATGTCCAGCGAGATGGTGACGGCAGTTATGGCATCGCTGGCGCAGAAAGGCAGCGAATCGATTTCAGGCAATGTCAGATGGGGTGTCCAGAAACGGATGGAAGATGGAACTTAAGCTGTACCGTCTCCGCCGCTTCCGGATACACCAAAACCTGATTTGTATTTCGATCCTTCCAGTATCCGAAGGGCGGCGTGATCACCAGCCCCTCTTGTTGCTTCTGACGGTATCCTGCTCGAATCTTTTTGCCAATATCCTTCGCGTAATAATCATTCATCAATCCGCGGACACCGATCATGAGATCGTCTTCTTCGCAGAAAGTATCCACACCTTCCGTTGCGGAGATGACCCGCACTTGCTGCTGTCTCAGGAAGTCGATAAACAATGCGGTTTGGGTTCGGTGACGACCCAGCCTTGAAAGGTCTTTCACGAGAACTGCATCAACCTGTTTTGCCTGAACCGCCGCTGTGAGCATATCCAGCCCACGGCGGCTGAAATTCATGCCGCTGATGTTATTATCGGCAGAACTGCCGACGATCGTCCAGCCGCTCTTTTCTGCAAAAGCGCGGCAGATCTCCTGCTGATTTTGCAGAGAATTCTGCGCCGGATCATCGTCGTTGGAGAGCCGCGCATAGAGCCAACCCCGCATTGCCATAATCTTTTACCCCACAAGCCCGTCGCCATAGAGCAGCCGCGCCAGCCGATCCCAGTCAAAATCCAGCGCACCATATCGCTCCGTGAGTGTCCCATTTTCATAGACATCCAAGTGCGTGCGGAACGGCGCTTTGATCTGAATGTCCAGGCTGAGTTTTCCGTCCGTCTCCTGCACATAGATCTTTTCAACCAGCATCCGCAGGTGCGCTTCCGTCATGACACCCTCAGAGAGAATGTCGTCAATCATGCTGATATCCCGTTTGAGCTTCGTTTGCCGATTCCGCAGGACAGCGGAGATGTTTTGCAGTTCTTCGATCTGCTTTTTTGCCGCAGCGATTTCTTCTTCACGTTTCTGGATCATGCGGTCGTAGCGCTCGGCATTTGCCCGGTCCCGTATCCGCTCCATTAAAATTGCCTCCGTTTCATCCTCCAGACAGCAGATTTTCTTTTCCAGCTTGATGATCTGCGCACCAGTCAGCTCTGCCTTTGGTGTCCACTGTGCGATTATCTGCTCCAGTGCATCCCAGTTCTGCTGATACAGCACTTTTGTATTGCACAGTTCGTCGATAATCAGCCTGTCCAATACAGACTCGTCGATCTGGTGCTGGGAGCAATGCTCCTTCCCGAAGCGGTTGTAGGTGCTGCAAACATATGCTGCAGCTTGTTCAGGTCGATCTCCGCATAGGTTCGATAGGGATATGATGTCAGGTTATGACCTCTCTTGTCATGAGCTATGGTTAAAATAGTTGGAAAAGTCGGGGCATCGCCGCGCGATCGTGCGGCGATTACTCATTGCTGCGTCGCAGATGTGTTCTCTCTCCATGCATGGCGATTTAACATCTGTATTGACCGCAGTGAAGTCAAAGAGTCACGCCGCACGCAGTTCGCTGCAAAAACGCGATATACGCTTCAGCGCTTCGTGGAGTTCATCATCCGAGCAGGTATATGCGATACGGATGAAGCCTTCGCCGCATTCGCCAAAGGCGCTGCCCGGAATGCAGACGACCTTCTGCTCGTCGAGCAGGCGGTTGCAGAACTCGACGCTGCTCAGGCCGAAGCTGCTGATGTCGGCAAACACGTAGAACGCGCCGTTCGGGCGGTTGCAGCGGATGCCGTCGATCTTGGCAAGCCCGTCGAGCAGGATGCTGCGGCGGCGTTCAAAGATCTGGCGCAGTTCTTCGCACAGCTCCGGATGGTCGAGCGCGACGGTCGCCGCGTACTGGCCGGGGGCGTTGGCGCAGGCGTTGAAGTTTTCCTGACACTTGGTCATGCGGTCAACGATCTCCGCCGGGGCCGCGACAAAGCCGATGCGCCAGCCGGTCATTGCATAGGACTTTGAGAAACTGTTGACGATGACGGTGCGCTCCTTCATGCCCGGGAAGGACGCAATGCAGGGGGCTTCTTCTCCGGCGTAAAGCAGTGTGTTGTAGACGTCGTCGGAGATCACCAGCAGGTCGTGCTTCACCGCCAGCTCCGCGATCTTTGCCATCGTTTCGCGCGTCATAACGGAGCCGGTGGGGTTGTTCGGGGTGTTGATCATCAGCGCCTTGGTGTGCGGTGTGATGAGCTTTTCAATGGTCTCCGGCTGCATTTCAAAATTATGCTCCAGATCCGTGGGAACGCGGACCGCCGTGCCGTCACAGTATGCGACCTGCGCCACGTAGTTCAGCCACTGCGGGTCCTGAATGAGGATTTCATCACCCTTGTTCAGCAGGACAAGGAACAGCAGGCTCAAAGCGCCCATGCCGCCGTTTGTGATGATGATCTCGGTATTCGGGTCGTAGTGCAGCTCCTTCAGGTAGGATTTTTCTGCAATGGCCTGACGGAACGCGAGTGTGCCGGCGTTCGGCGTATAATGCGTGATGCCCTTGTCGAGCGCTTCCTTTGCCGCCTCGCAGACCAGCTTCGGTGTCGGCATATCCGGCTCACCGATGCCGAGGCTGATGACGCCGGTCATGGTGTTCGCGCGGTCGAACATGGCGCGGATCGCGCCCTGCTTCAGCGTTTTGGCTTTTTCATTGATCCATTCCATGATATTGATGTTCTCCTTTTATCTCTGCACTCTGCCTGTGCCGTCGCCGCCCATGAGCTTTTCCACGTCAGAAACGCCGACGCGGTTAAAGTCACCGATCACGCTGTGCTTCAGGCAGGAAGCTGCAACTGCAAATTCGAGCGCGGACTGCTTGTCCTCATAGTTGTTCAAGCCATAGATCAAGCCGCCCGCAAAGCTGTCGCCGCCGCCCACACGGTCGATAATATCCCGAATTTCGTACTTTTTAGACACATAGAAGTCCTTGCCGTCATTCAGGCACGCCGCCCAGCCGTTCCAGTCCGCGCTGTGGCTCTCGCGCAGCGTAATCGCGATGCACTTCATGTTCGGGTAGGCTTCCAAAACTTTGTTGCCAAGCGCGCGGTACTTTTCGCGGTCCAGCTCGCCGGATTCGACGTTCACATCGACGGTAATTTCGAGCGATTTCTGCACGTCTTCTTCGTTGGCAATCGCCACGTCAACATACTTCGCCATCTCACGCATAACCTCGGATGCCTTTTTGCCATATTTCCAGAGGTTCTTGCGGTAATTGAGGTCGCAGGAAACGGTGATGTTCCGCTTCTTCGCTTCCTTGACAGACTCAAGAGACAGCTCCATCGCGCTTTCAGAAATCGCAGGCGTAATACCCGTGATATGGAACCAGTCCACACCCTCGAACGCCTTGTCCCAGTCGATATCGCCGGGCTTTGCCAGCGCGATCGAGGAATACGCGCGGTCATAGACGACCTTGCTCGGCAGTTGGTTTGCGCCGCCCTCCAAGTAATAAATGCCCATACGACCCTCGCCGCGGACGATCTTCTTTGTGCCCACGCCAAAATAGCGCAGCTCGCGGATGCAGGCGTCTGCAATATCGTTCTGCGGCAGAATAGTCAGAAATTCCGCGTCCATGCCGTAATTTGCAAGGGAGACTGCCACGTTCGCCTCGCCGCCGCCGAAGGTAGCTTCCAACAGCGGGCTTTGGAAGAAGCGCTCGTGTCCCGGCGCTTTCAGGCGGAGCATAATTTCACCGAATGTCAGAACTTTCATCTTCGCCCCTCCTTACTTCTGCAGCAGATGCACGGCGAAACCGCCGAACTCGTCTTTGAGGTATGCAACTGTCATACGTCCGTTTTTGTACTTTGCCGAGCTTTCGTCATACGCAAAGCCCTTTTTGGCAAGCTCTGCCACCGCCAGCTCCACCGAGTTGGTGCGGATCGCAATATGACCGTTTTTGCCCTTGAACATGGTCTTCATGACTTCGATGCCGCTCGAGGCAAACATCGAAGAGCTGCCGTCTTTAACCGGCAGATCAAACGCTTCGTTCAGCTTCTCGCAGACCGCGGATGCCGCTGCGGCATCTTCGCAGTTGACGCCGATGTGCGCAACCTCAAAGCCGAGCGCGGCAGATCTTGCCTGTTTGCAAAGCTCGGTGATCTTCTCAAAATTACCGGCTGCAATGTCCGCCTTCGGGCAGACCCAGCTGCCGCCGACCGCGTGGATGAACGGCGCGGCGATGAACTCGCCGATGTTCTGCGTGTTGACGCCACCGGTCGGGATGAATTTCATCCCGCCGAAGGGACCCGAGAGCGCCTTCATGGCAGAAAGTCCGCCATACACGCCTGCTGGAAAGAACTTTACGACGTTCAGTCCCAGCTTCATGGCTGCCATGATTTCCGTCGGCGTCACGCAGCCGGGCGTCACGGCAACGCCGTTTTCCACGCACCAGCGGACGACCTCTTCGTCAAAGCCCGGCGAGACGATAAATTTGGCACCGCATTCGACAGCCTTTTTGCACTGCTCGAGCGTGATGACCGTTCCTGCGCCAACTAACATGTCGGGGCAGTTTTCCGTGACCGCCTTGATCGAATCCGCAGCTGCCGCCGTACGGAACGTGATCTCCATCACGTCCACGCCGCCGGCCAGCAAAGCCTTCGCCGTCGCGACCGCGTCCTTCGCGTCATCCAATACCACAACCGGCACAACGCCACTTTTCTTTAATCTATCGAGAACATTCATCATTTTTATCCTTTCGTCAATTAACTGTCACACAAATAGGGGCTTTCATTGTAATACGTTCTCCGGTATCTTTGATTTTTGTACCGTCGACACTTAAAACTATAACCGTATCGCTTTTTTCATTTGTACAAAAAATCGTGTTTTCAATGATTTCAAAATCCCGTGGCCAACATCCGCTGCATGGCGTAACTGAGCAAAGTTCCATACCTGATTGATCCCAGTGCAAGCAGGAAATGGAATCATCGCCGCGATTGGATACATAGACATATTCACCACGCACGCGGATCGCAGCGGGCATATTCTCATATTCATGGAATAATACGGGGATCGTTTGCCGAAGCGTCAGTTGTCCGTCATGGTATGTGAACATACTCACGGTTGATCCAAGCTCATTTGCCGCAAAGACCGTCATGCCATCGTCTGCATAAGCCAAATGCCGAACGCCTTGTCCTGCTGGAACGTGTGCAATGCTCCGCACGTTCAAACCCTCATCATATACAAAAATGGAATCCAAGCCGAGATCCGTTGAAAGCAAAAACCTCCGGTCTGGAGATGGCGCAATAAAATGCGTATGTGGCGCTTCCTGCCTGCCGGTGTGAACACCATGACCGGTATGTACGTCCAGTGCGCCGCCAACATTCAGCACAACTACAACTTTCCGGAACAGCGCCATGACATCCGTAACCATACGCTGTTCCTCGCTGGAAAGATAAAAATCTGTTTCCTTTCGATCGCCGCCCTCAGCAGAATACCGGCAAATGCTGATGATTGCCGTATCGCACATTGCAGCAGCCTGCGTCAAAAGCTCTGCTGGGATCTCCGGCTCTGTAGTACAGCCGGGTTCGCCGTCTTCTCTGTACTGCTGCGACACATTCTCTCGATAGAAGTCATGCAGCGGCTCAAAAAGCGAGATTTTTCCCTCGTGCTCCTTTTCTTCCATACCGTCACAGAGATTTCGGACATACGCAACGGTCACGTCGCCGCTGCCGCCTCCGCCTCTTACATAGTCCGCACTGGCCTTGCCGAACAGAGCAACACAGCGCCCCTTACGGAGCGACAACAGATGGTTTTCATTTTTCAGCAGCACCATGCCCTCGGCAGCCGCCATCCGTGACAGGCGGATATGGTCTGTGCTGCCCGTAACTTTCCGACCATCCTCACCGAGCGGCTCCACCGGGAGATATTTGAATCTTCGTCACTTTTTCATTCTTCACATTCCTCCTATTTGTTTTCCTATAATATGACATATGTAAATTCTATCGACTTCTACGAAATTCGATACTTCTCCATCAGTTCCGGCCCGCAGGAATTGGAGCCAATTCCGGAATCCCGGTAATCCACACACACATGAACATATCCGTCCGGCTTCAACTCGCTGGCATGCGCGGCCTGTGTCAGCTGCTGCGCAGAATACTGGGAAACGCAGCATTCAAACGGCTGCTTCGATGAAAATTGCAGTCCGTTTTTCATTTGCAGCAGTCGGAATCCGACATGATTTCCGTGTTCCTGTGGCTTGACATACGGGAAATATTCTTTCTCTGCACTGCTTTCAAAGAAGCTTGTCGTAGTATGCAGGCGCATATCCTGATAATTTTCTTCCGGGCCACGGCCAAAATAGTGGAACTGCGTCTGTTCTGGGAATATGGTAAACTCAAAGCCGAATCTGGGCAGCCAGACGCAGTCCTCGCGCACATCCGCTTTGAGGAGAAGCTCGGCCCGTCCATCTGCAAAAAAGCGATAGGTCAGCTCATAATGCAGGAACGGCATTCTTCCAATCCCAGCCAAGCTTCCAGCTACGCGCAGCGTATTTCCGTCTGCATGGCTCTTATACACATGATTGAAGATCCGGTCAAGGTTTTCTCCCTGCCAGACATCCGGGTGTCCCCATTTGTTCCTGATGTGCCGTTCGTTATCTGTCGGTGCGCGCCACACTGTCAGCTCCACGGGCTTTGCAAGCTGCGCAGTGCCATCCTTCCAGATCTGCACCGGCAGGCCCGTATGCTTGGATATTTCGTATTGGACATGTGCGCCTCGGATGAAATATGACTGCTTTTCCTCCGTAATTTCTGCCGGTTCAGAAGTACTGTGTGCCGCGATTCGCGTTACCGGGAGTTCCTGCTCCCAAAGCGCTGCCTGTTCGCCGTCACCGTCAAACATCCGCGCAACGACGAACGCTCCCAGTTTGCAGCTTTTCGGTCTGGGCAACAAAGGAAATTACGCAAAGCGCTGCTGCATACGTGGATGGTCGCGCGATGATACCGACACAAAGTGGTCATAAAATCCGAAATGTCAGCTGTAGTCAGATTTGAAAGAATAATTCTTCTACCATCTAAAAAGCATAAGAATTGCCGGATCTTTGTTCTTTTGACATCAATTGTTCCGGCTGAATTATTATTTCTCTGACACCACGCAAGGTATTCGTTCAGTAAGTTGGCATATTTCTGCGGAAGGGTATAGTCATGATGACTGTATCGTAATGCGTATCCAAATTGAAAGATATCGTCCAAAAAGCGAATTGAATTGCGCGCATCAAGCTGCTGCCTATTTAATTTTATATTGGCATCGCCGATATTCAACCCAAAACGAGACCTGAAGTACCGCGGTCCGGTTTCTGCATCATAAGCTTGAATTCCATTTTCCGTACAATAGTTGCAAAACCGGCGAAATTCCTTGTCGTGCCGACTGAGTGCTGATGATCTGAAATCCAAGCGTATCAACTCCATGTTTGCCGCATTCATCAGATCAACAATTAAAACTGTTTTCTTGCTGTGCATAGGTTACCTCCTCATATATTGTGGCATTTTCAGTATAGAGGAAAATTATGTACAGCGTTTTCGCATTTTTCAGAGAAAATACAAGATTTTGAAGGGAGAACTGTTCATAATTGCTTACAATTCATAACGTGCCTTATGTATTGAAGCACATAAGGTACGTTTTCCCAAACAGCGATTGCTGGAAATAGACCATTTGTCGCCTCCCTCATTTCACGGATAATGCGGATGGCTTGAAAGAACAGGCTGGACTTTTCTCCCGCAAGCCCCTTGCGGTTGCCGATCTGCGAGAGATCCTGATTATTCCGAATTCGGAATAATCAAAACCTTTCTCTGATCGGCAACCGCTCCGGCCTTGCCGGGGCAAAATCAAGCCTGTTCTATCAGGCGTTTCGTATCATACAGGAAATGAGGGATGCTACTGATAACCTATATCCAGCTATCGCTGTTTGGGAAAACGTCATGGGAGCGTTTTCTACAAATGACCGGATGGACTTTAGAGCCGTCCTATCCGCCTTCTCGGACACCGAAGTTCCAATGCCTCCTTCGGGAAGATGGGGAAACGCCGGAATGGTGCGAGGGGGAACGCCTGATGTGTGCTGGCGGCTCATGGACGCCCAGTATTGGGCAGGCTCCCGAAGGCTGGCACGAAGGCAGCGGATTTTCGTCGTGGCGGATTTTGGAGGCAGACGTGCCGCAGACATACTATTTAAGCCCCGTCCAATGCTCCCACTTCCTCCGCCTTGCGGAGAGGGCGGGCGGGCCGCCGCCGAAGGAGATCGAACAGCTTCTTTTGAAACAGGGCGGCAGATACCAGTCATCCACCCCTTTCAGTGCTTCCGTATGCGGGGAGCGGCAAAAAGGCAGGAAGAAACGGCCTTCCGAAACAGCTTCGGATTACCAACTGACCCTTTTCCCACTCTTTTAGCCAGTGATGTAACGCCCTTTGCCTTCTGGTATGAGGGCGACCCGGAGGGCGGCTGTATCCGTTTTCTGACGGAAACGGAAAGCGAACGGCTGATGGGGCTGCCAGAGGGCTGGACAAAGTACGGGGCGGACGGCGTGGAGATCCGGCCTCTGCAACGCTACAAGGCGCTGGGAAATGCGATTGCCCTCCCTTGCGCCGATTACATTATGGCCGGGATTTATGAGGTGCTGGCTGACCGGGCCGGAAAGGAGGAATGAGCCCATGTTTGAAGCCTATATAACCAATACAGCCCTATACCCCTTAATGGGGATTGAGGTAGGGACAACGGTACATTTCCCCATGACGACACAGGAGTTGCAGGCCGCCCTTGCCAAAATCGGGATAGACGGGAAACGGTACAGCGAAGTGTTCTTTACCAGCTTTGACAGTGATGTGCTGGGGCTCTACGATCATCTCTACGAATGTGAGAACATCGACGAGCTGAACGAGCTGGGCCACGCCCTGCTGGAAGTACGGGATAAGGGCGGACTGGAAACCTTTGAAGCCGCTCTTGTCTTGGGAAACCACACACGGAGCGTGAAGGATTTGATAAACCTGACGCAGAACCTTGACCTTTACCGCTTTTACCCGGATATTTCCGATGATGAAGGGCTGGGCCGTCTTTACGCCGACGAGCTTGGGACTATCGACATACCGGAGCACATTCAGAACTACTTCGATTATGAAGCATATGGGCGGGATGTGCGTATCAACGAGGGCGGCGTATTCGCTCCCGGTGGGTATGTGTCGGCAGTCCCGGAGGGCTTCAAGGAGTATTACCACGGGCCGCAGGACATTCCGCCGGAACACCGGATATTTGCCTATCCTGAAAAGGCCGAGCCTGTCCACTCCATTCTCGCTGCACTCAAACGGTTTCAAGAAGCCCCGCCCGCTCCGAAAAAGGACAAGGCGGGGCCTTCCCATGAAGAACGGTAGGACTTCGGGCCAGCATGGCCCGAAGCATGAAGGAGGTGCATACCATCAACTATTACTCTATCAATGAAGGGGCCGCCCGCCGGGCAAAGGAAATGAATAGCTTTTCCGACTACAAGGAAGGGAGCGCAACGGCGGAATACCGGGCAATGGTAGACAAGGCCGCAGCCATAGCCGAACAGCAAAAATCCCGGGTAGACCCCATGTACCATGAGAAGATCGACCATCTGTTAGACACCTACGCCCGCAAGCTGGCCGAAAACATGAACCAGGGCTTTGCCATTGACGCAAGGGTTCCCTCTGTGATGATCGCCGGACCTGCCAATTTCCCGGTGGGAAAGAAGGAAAAACAGAACCGGGCCCGGGACAGCAACATGGAGGAATGGCGGTATATTCAAGGGCTGCTGGATAAGATACGCAGTACCGGCATGGGCGGGATCAGCGCCGATGACCCGGCAGCGATTGAAAAGCTCCAGAAGAAGCTGGACGGGCTGGAACGCTCCCAGCTCATTATGAAGGAGGTCAACGCCTATTACCGCAAGCATGGCAAGCTGGATGGCTGTGCGCTGCTGTCGCCGGACCAGATCGAAAAGCTGAAAGCAAGCATGGCGGCAAACTGGCGGAGCGACCCGAGGCCCTTTGAAAGCTACCAGCTTACCAACAACAATGCGGAGATCCGCCGGGTAAAGACGCGTATCGAACAGCTCTCCAAACAGGCGCAGCGGGAGTTTTCCGGCTGGGAGTTCGACGGGGGCCGTGTGGAGATGAACCGGGAGGACAACCGCTTGCAGGTATTCTTTGATGGAAAGCCTGACGCGGACACCCGGGCCGAGCTGAAAAGCAGCGGCTTTCGCTGGGCTCCCAGCGTGGGCGCATGGCAGAGGCAGCTCACGGACAACGCCATCCGGGCGGCTGACCGTCTGGAATGTATCAAGCCGCTGTCCGGCGAAAAGCCCTCCCAGCTTCAAAAGAAGCCCTCTATCTTGCAGACCATGCGGGAACAGGGCGAAAAAGTCCAGACGGAGCCGGAAAAGAAAGCTCCGTCCGGCAGAGATGCCGAGCGGTAAGCCTCGGGCCACATTGGCCCGAGGTTTTCTGTTCCCCGAGATTGTACGGGGGCCTCCCGGATAGCGGGAACCCCGACGGAAAGGAGGTTTTATGCAGGAAGAAGTAAACCAAAAAACGGTTGCCCTTTCGATCAGGACAACGAAGCTCACGGGAAAAGTGCTGGCTGCCGCTCTTGGGAAGGTAGCACGGGCGCTGCAAAAGCACCACCGGAAGGCGCTGACCCCGCAGGGACGCCAGAGTGTAAAAAAGCTGATGAACCACTATGGCGGCAAAAGCGCCATGCCCTATGTGGGAGCCCCAAAGGATTTTGACCGGATCGCAAAGGAGTTCCATGTGGACTACGCTTTCCATAAAGTGAGCCCCGGTCATTACCTACTGTTTTTCAAAGCCAATCAGGCGGACGCTATCACGGCGGCCTTCCAGAAGTACAGCGCAAAGGTGCTGAACAAAGAGCAGGACAAGGCTTCCATCCTCGGCCAGCTTCGGAAATTCACGGAGCAGATCAGGACGCAGGCAAAGGAAAAGCAGCGGACCAGAGAGGCGGTGAAGGACGGACGTTGAGTGACAAGATCAGAAAATATGTGCTCCCAAACCTGCCGTACCTCTTTGTGTTCTGGTTCTTCTCCAAAATCGGGACGGCCTACCGGATCGCCCCCGGCACAGACTTCGGGACAAAGCTCATGGGGATGCTCGATACCTTCCCCAAAGCCTTTGAAACCTACTGGCCGGGGCTGGGAGGTATTGACCTGCTGGTGGGCCTTGCCGGTGCGGCTGGGGTGTATCTGCTGATACAGTCAAAGATCAGGCAGGCGAAAAAATTCCGGCGGGATGCAGAGTACGGCACCGCCCGCTTTGGAACAAAGGAGGATATAAAGCCGTTTGTAGACCCTAAATTTCAGAACAATGTCATTCTGACCGGGACGGAGTTCCTTACCATGAACACCCGTCCGAAGATACCTGCCAATGCCCGGAATCTAAACGCCTGTGTCATCGGCTCGTCCGGCTCGGGAAAGACAAGGTTCTGGTTGACCCCGCAGCTCCTTCAAGCCCATTCCTCGTATGTGGTGGTAGACCCGAAGGGCGGCACCCTCGACCAGTGCGGGCGGTTTCTGCAACGGGAGAAATACAGGGTGCGGGTGTTCAACAGTATCGACTTTTCAAAATCCATGCACTACAATCCGCTGGCCTATATCAAGACGGAAAGCGATGTTTTGAAATTCGTTACCGCCCTGATCGCCAACACCAAAGGCGACGGCAAGGAGGGCGACGAGTTCTGGACCAAAGCCGAAACCCTCTTGTACTGCGCCCTTGTGGCCTACATCGTCTTTGAGGGGCCGGAGGAAGAACGCAACATGAATACGCTGGTGGAAATGATAAACAGCATGGAAGTCCGGGAGGATGACGAAACCTTCAAAAATGCGGTGGACTATATGTTTGACGGGCTGGAACGCCGCAGCCCCCAGCACTTCGCCGTGAGGCAGTATAAGAAATACAAGCTCGCCAGCGGCAAGACAGCCAAAAGCATTTTGATTTCCTGCGGTGCAAGACTGGCTCCCTTTGATATTCCCCAGCTTCGGGAGATCATGTCCTATGACGAGCTGGAGCTTGATAAGCTGGGGGATGAAAAATCGGCTCTGTTCTTCCTTATCAGCGACACGGACACCACCTACAACTTTTTGGTTGCCCTCGCTTTTTCGCAGATGTTCAACCTTCTGTGTGAACGGGCTGACAACACCTATGGCGGGCGTCTGCCCTACCATGTGCGGGTGCTATGGGACGAGGCTGCCAACACCGGGCAGGTGCCGGGGCTGGAAAAGATCGTGGCCGTCATCCGCTCCCGTGAGATCAGCCTGACGCTCTTTTATCAGGCTATGAGCCAGTGCAAGGCATTGTACAAAGACCATTCCGAAACCATCATGGGCAACATGGACAGTATCGTATTCCTCGGAGGCCGGGAGGCTTCCACCCTAAAGGATATTTCGGAAAACTGGCTGGGCAAGGCCACCATCTCTATGCAGACCGAGGGCCGAAGCCGTGGACAGTCTGAAAGTTACAGCCAGAATATGCAGCGGCTTGGCCGGGAGCTGATGACCACCAGCGAGATCACCACCATGCCCGGGGATAAATGTATCTTGCAGCTTCGGGGGCTCCCGCCCTTCCTGTCCCCGAAGTATGACTTGAAAAAGCACCCGAATTACAAGTACACAGCCGAATTTGATAAAAAGAAAAACGCCTTCCGCTTGGAAAGCCTGTTCCGCCACCGGCCATTGAGACTAAAGCCGGAGGACGAATACACGGTGTACGAAGTGGACGGCTCCGACACGGACGAAGAAGCTGACCTGTTGAATTTCGATGATCTGGACAGCGACGAGTTTGTGTAACTTCGGGCCATGATGACCCGAAGCGCCGCCGATGTGGGCGGCTTTTTTTGTACCCAAAACCATCAAACAAACAAAATGGAGGAACGTATATGGAATTTTTCAATCAGGCAATCGACATTCTCAAAATTCTGGTCATGGCTCTTGGCGCCGGTCTGGCGGTATGGGGCGTCATCAACCTTCTGGAAGGTTACGGGTCGGACAACCCTGCGGCAAAAAGCCAGGGCATTAAGCAGCTCATGGC
>ENA-OZAU01000833-OZAU01000833.1-human-gut-metagenome-genome-assembly--contig:-NODE-833-length-13543-cov-4.187500_pt1 | contig 13543 bp, 14 predicted proteins | sample MGYA00243303_ERZ653503 | MGnify/ENA primary metagenome ERZ653503 (study PRJEB26926, sample SAMN06165049) | human gut metagenome | biome: ENVO:00009003; feature: ENVO:2100002; material: ENVO:00002003...
GCTTGGCGATTGCCGCGCGCATACCGAAACGGGCATTTTCCGTTTTTGAGCCGTATTTGCACATTCGTAGTTCAGTTTGCCTTCGGCATTTGGTTTATCACCGCTTTGCTTACGGCGCCGACGAGTACGCCTTCATCCCAACACAGGAAGTCATCGAATAGGAGCAGTTTTTTATCTTCCAGCCCGAACGGGCATACGACGTCCTCGTCCATGACGTCCGAAACGAAGAACTGCGGCAAGCCTTTGGAATAGACTATCTTCTCGCCCGTTTTTTCCAGATACTTGACGATATACGCTATCACGCTGCCTATGCTCTGTATATCCAGCGGCTCGAAGTCTGAACGCCCGAACGCCTCGTTGAAGTATGAGTTTTGGTGCGTGACGACGCGCCTGTGCGCCTTGAAGTTATAGTCCGTAACTTCCAGCATCATCCCCGGCATCGTGCCGTCGGGGATATGAAAGATGCCGTGAAAGTGCAGTCGCTTCTTTTCGGGCGAGCGTTCCCATACGCCCACATACTTCCAGCCCTTGCGCGTGCAGAAGTGCGAAAGACAGTTTTTGAGTTTTTTGCGGAAGCTCTCTTCCGTGTGCAGTTCGCTGTTATAGGTGAAAGTTACAAAAAAGTTGAACGTCTGCAAATTGATCTTTCGCGTCATGCGCACGCGGCGGGCGATAAGATTGCGCTTCTTGCGCCACATATTCGTTTCGACATATAGCTTGGCAGCGTCCGCGTCGGAAAAATACGGGCGCATTCGTTTGAGGATGGCGGCTTTTCGCTTATACCGCGGCAGGCTCTGATACCTCGCATATAGTTCCTCAAACAGTTCTTTCTTTGTCATGAGCCGATTTGCGGTCGGCTTTTCGGATAACGTATCCGCAATTTCTGTACAATCGGCGGTATCCGAAACCGTTTCTTCAAGCGGCATGGGCGCGTCCTCGGTTGAGGGCGCGCTTTGCTCCGCAGCGGGCTGTTGTGTTTCCTCGGCAACTTCTTCCGTGACGGCGATGACTTCTTCCTTCGGCTTTTTACGCGGTCTGTACGGCCGCGTGGTGTGCGGAATGGCGATATAGTGCCCGCCGTCCGAATAGATCTTGCACTTCGGATATGGCATATATTCCTCCTTGTGCCGCACAAGGAGCGCCGACAAATACACCTTACAATCATTTACGCAGAACCGTTGCCGGCGTTCCCGTACAGCGAGTTGATAAAGTAGCTGTTCTGCATTTTGAGTTCGTCCACAGTTGCTTTCTCCGTAACGTATTCGATATAGTCCGTAAGTCCCGTTTTGCTCTTTTTTGCCATGTCGTTGAAGTAGTCCGAAAAGCAGTCCGTACTGAATCGTTTCGCATAGATTTTAGCGTTCATGAGATAGTATTTTTTATTCTCCGTCTTGCCGTCCATCGTGCCGCGTTCTTTCTCTATCTTCAGAATGAAGTAGCCGAAACGGTTATAGATACGCAGATTGCGCCGCCAAAGCCAAGCCGTTATGCTTTTGAGGATATGTACCAGAAGCGTGTTGTCGCCGCGCCTGAAACGGAAGTCCTCGTAGAGGCGCATAAAGCGGTTGAACGCCCATTCCGAAATCATCTCCTCAATGGTATAGAGAGGCAGCGCCAGCCTTTGCTCGCCGGAAGAAACGATATGTACGACGTCGCAGAGATCCCGCGCGTCTGCTCCCCAGCTTTCGGGCCGCTGCTCATCCGTAAATACCTTGATGAACGGGAAGTTATCTACCGTGGCGGAGTGCCTGCACATCTTGAGCCACGAGTTGAACAGGTCGTTCTTCTGGTTGGTATCGTCCGCGCCTTTCTTGATCTCCCGTAGTTCCAGATTGTTGCCGCGCTCCTTGCCTATCTCCGTAATGGCGACTACGCCGAACTCAAAGCTCCCGGCGCGCGGGTTGTTCTCCAAAACTTTTTTGCCGAGGCGCAGCACGTCAAAGTCAAGGATATGCGCGTGGCGGCTTTCAAGCCTTCTATGTTTTGGGAAGAAGTCCGTCAGCCACAGCGGAAAGTTGCCGTTATCCAGCATCTGATTGTCCGTGCGAATAGAATAGTTCGCCACGATAAGACTGCTCTGAATAACATAGATGAAGTACGCCTGCGCATAGGTTTCCAACACCTCGAACAAACGGCTTATCTTGAGCGAATCGTCAAAAGTGGTACCGTAACGCGCGTAATCGTATCCGTAAAGCTGCGTTTGCGCGTTTCTATGCCGAATGAACCTTGACCGCTTCAATGCCACCCAAGCCTTGACCGAGGCGAGATTATAGACCGTCCCATGCTCCATACACCGCCGCAGTTCGTCCTCGAAGGCGATCCAAGGGAAGTACGGGAACTTCATATCGTTCTGCTGCAATATGGAGAGTGCCTTTTGCCTGAACATGACCTCTTGCGACAGTACCATGTCCGTGATGAGCGTGGTTTTCTTTTTGCCCATTGAGCCGCATGACATAGACACGATGGGCAGCTCGTTGATGAACCCGCAGTTGCGCGCCTCGAAGTGACGCAACCTGTTCAAGGCGATACGTTTACGCCAGCGGTCGAACAACAGCCAGCAGACAAAAGCGATACACCACCACGGGAAGTGCCGGAAGATGACCTGCAAGTCTATCAGCAGCTTACAGACCTGCACATACAGATTGCCGACGTCGAAGCTCAACACAAAATAGAAGTAGTACGCAAGAAAGCCCGTGACGATGCTTGCCGCGTTCAGGTGGAATACCCAGAGGATAATCCAGCACACCCAAATACTTTTATGCTCCGATAGGTATTCGCGGTAGCATAGTACGGCGCGTTTGAGCGGTTGGTACGTTCTCGCCGCCAGCCATTTGAAGATTTTGAGCGGCTTTGTATCTTGGTTGTGCTTTGTGTTGCCTTGTCGGTACATTCTGTAAATGACGAGTATCAGCACTATAACGCACGGCAGAATAACGGCAATGACCTTTGCCGCAACGAGCATTATATCGCCCACGGTGGCCCAATATCCCGCAAAGTTCTCGCCATCTATAAGCAAAGAAAAGTATTGCTTTGCAGCGGCGGTAAAGCCGTCCCAATCGGCCGGCAACAGTATCTCCCATTGCAACACGCCCGAATACTCCGTGACGGTCGGCGTAAAGGAATAATCTATGCCGAACAACTCACAGAAATAGTATGCGACGGATAAGCCGAAGTCACGGCAGCTCTCCGCGAAACGCACATACGATTGCCAGAAAACTGCCGTCAGACCCAAGAATATGGCCGAAATAACGACCGTTACGATGATGCTAAATCGTCTGCTCATAGGTTGCCTCCGTATTCTCCTGCGTGGCGGCAAGCCGGCTGCCCGTAAAACACAGGTAGCCGACTACAAACACCGCCACGATCAAGAGAAGTACCGCAAGCACTCTCCTGACCGTCTTCATTTACACCTCCTTGCCGTCCATATCGGGCGGCTTGTTTTGCTTTTGAACTTTCTTTTCCTTTCGCCGCTCTTTGACTTTCCTGCCCGCCGCGCCTATCGCCTTGAAGGGCAGGGCAATGACTTTCCCCGCCGCCAATACGATAACGGGCGCGAACTTAAAGAGCAGCCAGATAACGAGAATAAGGGCAAGCACGGCTAAAAGTATCTGCCACCAAGCGAGCCCGTCTTTGTTCGTTATGAGCGGCGGCGTGCCGTCCGCGGCGATATCCATAGGCGACATGATGACGGGGATTATGGTATCCACATTGTTCTTCGTGAACGTCAGGTCTATGATATCGAAATCCAGCTGCACCCACATCTGGCAGAGGTATGCGTTGGTGTCCTTATGCTCGTAGTGCCTGCCGTACATCGGCATAGACATATCGCCCACGATCTGCGTATAAAAGCCCGTCTCGTACACGCCCTCCGAAAGCTCCACGGCAAAGTATTCCGACTGATAGTATCGGAACAGATACACCGTTTTGTCCCGCGCCTTCGCCGCCTTGACATAGGCATACAGCTCGTCGTAGTCGCTTTCTGCAACGAAGTATTCGTCGCAGAACTGCTTTTTGTTCAGAGCGTTATCCATGGCGCCCAACGTCACGTCCTGTATCGCGCTCATGCGGTAGGTGTTTGTATAGGACGTGGACGTTCCCCAGATCTTCTGCCAAAGGTTCTGCGAGGTCGTCACGCTCGTCAGGCTGAACGTATCGTCGCTCGTGATTGTCTTGTCCGTAAAGGCGGAGTCCACGCTCTCGAACAATGCGGCGCTGTACTTGCCGTTGACAAGCTCGCCGCCGAAGTTCTGCGTGTATGTTTCCATCCAGCCTTTCTTGCCCGTCTTACTGTCTCCCAGCAGTTCCTCGGCGGGCAGGGTGTAGCTGTCCGCGTCGCCGCCCTCCGCATAGAAAACGTAGTTGAGCTTGGTTAAAACGTCATCCACCGAATTGGAGTAGTTGTACCCGTGCGAATAGTTGACGAAATAGAACCCGCCCAGATAGCTGCCCTTTTCGTTGGTGTGGAAGGCGTAGTCCGTTTCGGGGCTTTCCTTGCCGACCAGCTCCATGAAACCGTTATAGTATTCCTCGTTGCCCGTTACGAATATCGGGTTTGTATAGGCGTTGAGCCAAGTCGCATGAACGGCGGTCATGACGCCGTATTCGCGGATGACGTCATTCGGAACGGCGAAATAGACGGAATGCAGTGTATCTTGCTTATTCTCCGAGCCGTTGCTGTCCTCCGGACGGTAGTAGGTGGAACGAACGTCCAAAGTCAGGTATTTATTGAACCCATCCACCTTACACGCAAGCGTATCGCCCGCGGCGAGTTCAGAGCCGTAACCTTCGGCATAGCCCGTGTATGTATAGGTCTGCGCGCAGACGTATTCCGTTACCGAGCCTTTATACGACAGCTCTATGCCGCTTATTTTATACATGCGCCCGTTGTCGTCCACGGTATTCAGGATATCCAACCGCTCGGCATCCGTAAGGCGTACTTTGAACTTATAGAACCTGCCTTCATAGCCTGCTTTTTCGGAGTAGTTGAGAAATTCCAGCGTGTACTTGGAATAGCTCTGCTTATCCCCGTAGGCGAGCTGAATTTTATTCCTGTCAGTCGCCATATCGAAGGCGATGTCCTGCGGATTATATAGATAAATGTATAACCCGTAGTCCGCCTGCCTGTCCGCATAGTAGGAATAGCAGAACTCCACAAGGGAAATTATCTGCGGCTGACCGCTGTCGTTATGCGGATAGTCTGCGATATCGAACTCCTTTCCGCCGATGGTGCTACCTTCCAGATTGTCTAAAACGTTCGTGTTCTCGTATGCCGTCTGCACGTCGGTGGCGGCAAAAGCGGACAAGTTGCCTTGCCCGCCCATGACCGCGCCGAAACACACAAGAAGTGCGAGCAGCAATGCCGCAATCATAGCTTTCATGTTCCGTATCGTCATGTTTTGCCTCCTTATTCCTGCGTGCCCGTGAAGATGATTTGTTCGGGATCGAGCGTCACGCCCGTAACCTCTGCGCCGACGCTCAAATTGATGCGATATACGACGCTCTCGTTATACGAAGATACGACCAGCGTATAGGGGTAAGGATTTCCTTGCTCGGCTTCTGTCGGAACGACGACAGTTTGTCCGGGATAGCAGCTTTGCAGCGCATACTGCAAGCTGAAATCTTCCGGGATAACAAGCTCGAAGTATGTATCCTGTTTATTCAGCCCGAAAGCCGCCGTTAAATCATCTTCTTTGGAATAGAGATAGCGCTCTCCGTCCACAGTGAAGTCGAAGTCGCGCTCGGCGTTGGGTATCACTTTGACGTTGTAGTCCTTCGGTTCGGAGTTTCCCGTGTCGAAGGTGTACTTGACATCAAAGCGGTGCGTATTTCCCTCTACGAGATGCAAGTTGCTGTCCGCCGTCAAAATCTGCTCGCCGTCGTACTCGACATAGAAGGTTTTGAAGTCCTCGTTGAAACCGTTAGTAAAGCGATAGATGACGGCTACGATTCCCGCAAGCAGCGCAAGCACAAGGATAACGCCTATTACCTTCGCCGCTGTCTGTCCTTTGCTCTGCATGGTTCACCTCCCCATTAAAATTCAAGCTCTGTTTGTGAGAGGGACACGCCGCTCACCGAGCTGACAAGCCACAGCCTGACTGTCTCCGTAAGTCCGCTGATGCTGTCCTTGACCGTCACATAGAAGTAGCAAGAGCCGATATTTTGCGCGTTGCTCTGCGCATTCTGGTTTCTGAATGTATCGGAAGAGTCCTTGATACTCCAATCGTCGTTCATCTCGACGACATAGCGGTCATAGTAAATATCGGTGATGAAATACTCGTCCGGGCCGTAGCTCGAATAGTAATTCTCCAATATTTTGGAACCGGTCTTTACGGTGAGTGTATTGCCCGATATGGTCGCCGAAGTGATAAAGTCATCCGCGAACTCGCCGATGCTTTTCTGTACCATATCCGTGAAATTGATATACCCGCCGTCGTTGTACGAGCCGTTGCCGAAGTACATATTGCCTTCGCCGCCAATCTCCGTTACGGAGAGATTGCCTGCGGCATCGTTAAAAGCGTTCGTGAGCCCGATATTAAACGTGTACGTCTTGCTCGTGCCGAGCTCATAGTATTCGCCGCGTTCTGACGTTGATTTCTTTGTCGCAGTACTGCTCGTTATCTCGATGCCGCTCGCAATGCCCGTAAACGAAACCGTGCAGGTTGCCGTGTATCCGCCCTCGCGGGTGGTGACGGTAATAATGATGGTATCGTCGCCGAACGACTTTTTACAGGAAACGGTCGCCGTCGTGCTGCCGTCCGAATCGGGCGTCACGGTGAGATAATTACTCACTTGCTCGCTGCCGTGCGTAGGAGCGTTCCCCCAAGCAACGGAGAAATCGACTGCCTTATTTGCGGCGCTTTCGGGGTAGACGTATGCTTCAATACGCACGTCCACGCTCTGCGGTGAAGTAACGGTAGTGCCGCTCGGTTCCCCGAACTGTGCCAGCGGTTGAGCAAACGCCGCGGCAGAAAAGGACATCTTTTCTGGCATCGGGTAGACGATATCCTCATCCATGGCGTTACCCTCGCCGTCCGTGACGGCTGCCTGTTCCGTCTGCTCTTCCTCGGCGGGCGGCTCTTCCTTTTTATCGAACCAGCCAAGAATAACGCCCGCGAGCATTACACCTACAAGAATAAATGCAAAGAGCGTCAATACCCATTTGACGGTATCCGACCGCTTGTGTTCATACAATTCGTTGTTACTCATAGATTACCTCCTCGTTAAATTATGACTTCCGTCTTGTCAAGCCCCAGTGAGAACACGGGCATCTCTACCGTTTCGGGGTTGAAGCGGAAGGAATAATGCCGCGTAAACGTGGAATACTTGCCCGTAAATGTTACCGTAAACTCCGCAATAGGTGTATCGGGATTTGCCTGCACCCAGTCGATGAACAGCCCCATGTACTTTTCATAGAGCGCGGCGTCGAAGTTCGACATGCCCACGCCGTCATGGCTCGTGAGCATCTCTATCGCCATCATGACGGGATTGTTGCCGACTATGAACCCGTTTTTCGTTATCTCCTGAAAGGTGAATATGGGCGAGCCTCTGTCTGCGTTGGCTTCCATCGCATAGCCGCAAAACAGGTCAATGATGTCATCGTGGACGTCGGTCTGACTTTCGATCTCAACCCCGTACTCGTTGCCCTCCGCGAAAAAGGGCAGACAGTCCTTTATCGTGTAGTCGGAGAAACGGTATGTGCGTTTTGCCGATTCGTCGCCCCATTTGGCTTCCGGATCGGCTTCGTCTTCGGGGCTTATCTGCACGCCCGGATTAAGATAGGTCTGATAATAACCGCCTGCCCAGATAGTGCCGTCCGACATTCCGTCTTTGAAACCCTCGAAATCGGGAACTTCCATATCCAGAAGAATCTCGTCCGAGCCGAAGTCCAAGATGTTTTTATCCATCTCCTCGTGATAGAGCGCGGTATCCAGAATGCGGCGGGCATAGTCCAGCGTACATTCGGCTTTCGCCTCTGGGTTTACGCGGGAAGTCACCGTGACCTTTATCTGCTCGCCGAAGGCTTTCAGGCAGTTGACGTTTGCAGTGAGTGCGCCGTCCGAAGTCGGTGTTACCGTTACATAGTCTGTCACCGTTTTCCCGCTTGCCCAAGAGGACGAGGGATTAACGAACGACGCAGCCCAATCCACAGCTTTATTGTCCGCCGTTTCAGGCGATACCGTTGCCGTGAGCGTGATGCCATCGCTTGCGGTGACGGCTTCCGCGGCAGTTGCGGAAAAGACCATTCTCTGCGGCATGGCATACGTCTTTCCGCTCACCATGGCATTGCCTTCGCCGTCTATAACGGCAGCCTGCTCATTGACTGCCGCCTGCTCCGTCTGTTTTGTCTTGTCGGGCTCGTCCTCCTGCGGCTGAATGAACAGCGCGCAGAGAAGGCCTATGGAGAGAATCGCCACCAAGACCATCGCTATGACCGTGATGATCCAGCTGAACTTATCCGACCAAGAATTGTCGTTATAGTTGCTCATTGTTACCTCCGAAAATCTTGATTTTAGGAAATACAGAGCCTGCGGTTTTCCCCGCAGACTCCGTTCCCGAAAGTGCTATGCCGCCGTTATTCCGCGAGCAGCATCTGAAGAAGCGACCTGTCCGACGTGCGCGAGGGCTTGACCGTGCATTCATAGACTTTGCCGTCCTCGTCCACCGTGCGGACGATATAGCGGTTTGCCTTGATGACCTTTTTGGTCTTTTCGTCCTCGATCTCGAACGGCTCGATGATAAGGTCGGCCCTGTCCGCGTCGCCGAATACGATATCCAGCACGGTATAGCCGCCCATATCCGTGTCCTTGTTGGGCGGGGCGAGGTCGATCTTTACCTCTCTGCCGCGCACGACGCCCTTGATGTAGTAGTGGTTGTACATTTTGCCGTTGTACTCAAAGGGTTCCTTCTGTACATAGAGCTGCTGTTCGTTGTTCTTCTTTTCTGCCATTTTGACTTAAAAATCCTCCTGTTAATTTCTGCCTCTGCGCTGGGAGATCTCCCGCGCTTCCTGTTTGGATTTGCCTTCCGCGAGCGCCTTCTTATACTTGTAGATGCCGCTATGGTCGGTCTGGCACTGCAAGTACCCCGAACGGATGCCTGCTTCGTAATCCGTGAGTTCTTTGCCTTCCTTGGGCCCGTGCTGATGGACTTTCGCTCTGCGTTCGTCCGCGTAGCTCTTGGCGCGCTTGGAAGGGATGTACCAGCGGCGAGAGTTGTACTTGCCGCCGTTGCCGGAAGAAGATTTCCCGGCACTGCTGTTTCTGGGCATTTGTAAACCTCCAAAAATAATTGCCCGTGTAGCCGATAGCGCAGCATATTCAGTTGTAGTACCGGTCACGCGCTCTTTGAAACACTCCGTTTCCTGCGATTGCCTTACGGTGAGCGGCCGCTCTTACGCTTGCAAGCACCGCAGGGATTTATCGGCTTTTCTTCTCGCGTCCGAGTACACCGTAAGTATAGCGGTTTTGGTTGCCGAAAACCACATAGCCCGCCTATACCAAACCCCTGATATACCTCAAAAGTTGACTAACTTTCCATAACAAAACCACAACTTTTCCCAAAGAGAAAGCCCCGAAAATTTCGGGGCTTTTGCGGTCAGTCGATATACGTTCTCGCGTACATGGTAGAGGGCAGACGCTTGCCGTCGATATGGCGGCGGTGGCAGAAGAATATCTCATATTCCTTGTCTCGCTTTGGCGTCCGCTTATAGAAAGTATCGTGGCTGAACACGACGTTGTTCTCCTTGCAGTCGTACTGAATACCGATGACCTGTTTGACGATATAGCCCTTCGTGCGGTACACGTTGGTCGCGTCTTTGATAAAATCCGGAATATTGTCTTTCATGATCTTCCTCCTTCAATCGGTGAGTTTTGACTGCAAGAATAAAAGCAGTTGTTTGTTGAGCATCTGGATATATACGGGCGTGTAATTGAGTTCCGCCGACAACGCCTCCTGCGTATATCCTTTCACATACAGCATCATGTACATATCGTACAGGCGGGGCGGCGCGGTCTTGACGGCTTCGTTATACCGCCGTACTTTTTCCATGATGCTGCTGCCGATGACGATGCTCTTGCATTCGTCGAACATCGCCTTGCGGGAGTAGTAGTACCTGATCTCTTTCAGGTCGCTTCTGATTTTGTCTAATGGCACCATAAGGCAGCCTCCTAAAATGAGATAGAGCATGAGCCCTTCACCTAATAGCCACGGGAAAGCCGTTTTGAGGGGGTGTTACCGCAAAATTTTTCGCAAATTTTTTATCGCCGCGTGGTAATGCTCCTTGACGGTATCTATATGGATGCCGAGTTTTTCGCCGATCTCGCGGAAGGACAAGCCTTCTTCTATGTAGAGGAGCAGGACGGCGCGCTGCTTATCCGTGAGTTTTTGCAGAGCGGAGGAAAGCCGTGCTTTCTCTTCGTCCCGTTCGGCTTGCAGGGCGACGTCTGCGGACGGATCCTGTATATCCCAGCCGTGTTCAAGCGATTTATCCAGCGACTGATGCCGCCGCGTTTCCTTGCGCTCTATGAGCTTGTCCCGATGTTCCATTGCGGCATATTCCGCCGCAAACTCTTCCGTGACTTCGATTTCAACGTGCTTTGCGCCGTCAAAATAGTGGATGCGCACCATAACTTTTCCCTCCGAAGACGATCTCTCGCCGCCGGAGAGCCGAAAAGCGCATTATAAAATTGTCATAAAAAGAAAAATCCCCCGACAGCGTTTGAAGAACAAAACGCCATCAGGGGAAAATATCGGCTAAAGAAAAAAAACCGGGCAAACTAAAATACCCCAAGTAATGGGTTCAATCCGTTTGCCAGGCTTATTATCTGTTCATGCAGATTTTAGCTTCTCTCACAGCTATTCAGTTTTTGTTTGCATAGCCTTCATCATAGCTATCACCGCATCCTTTTGTGTTTTATCGAGAGGCTTCCAAAGGGCAAGCACTTCGATTTCATCTTGTGTGATATTTTCAATATCCATGTCATACAGGAGTGCCGCAAGATGCGTACCCAAAGCATAACATATACCGTCTAAAATTTCCAACTTCGGCATTGTGCCGCGTATCTTCCATGAGTTCAACGTGGAATGGGAGATACCGGCAGCGGTACTCAATTCATTGACGGACAGTCCTTTTTCTTTACGGAGTTTTTCAACCCGATTATAGATTTCTCTCGAACTCAACATGATTTATCAACCTCTGTAAATATTTTACATCAACAAAGATTGATAATTTTCCGCGTATGCACTATATAATTTCAGCAGTAATAGTGATTAAAGAGAAAACCGCTGCGAGGTTTTCCCGTCAGCGGTCTTTTCAAACTGTTCTGCTTGTTTTGTTGTTTCGTATCGTTCAGCTGGTAAAGCTCGTACTTCGTTATCGGAGATATGAACTCTGATAAGCTTTCCGCAGCGAGAACAGAGAATATCTACTTCTGAACCATTTTCGCCTTTGCATAATTTATGCCCGCAAATAGGGCAAGAGGCGTACATTTTCATTTACAATCTCCAACCTTCAGCAGTTTCACGAATGGTCATAAATTTCTTATATATCCCTTCATGGGCAATAAGTTCTTTATGAGTGCCTCTTTCGGCAATACCGCCGTTTGCAACGACAAGAATTTGGTCAGCGTTTTCAATCGTCGCAAGACGGTGCGCAATTGTAATAATTGTTTTACCGTGTGTAAGTTCTCCGATAGCCTGCTGAATTAAATGTTCGTTCTCGGGATCAATACTTGCTGTTGCCTCATCAAGGATGATAATGGGAGCATCCTTTAATATTGCTCTGGCAATAGAAATTCTCTGCTTCTCCCCGCCAGAAAGGGATGAACCTCCCTCTCCGATCACGGTATCAAATCCATTCGGCAAAGCCATTATAAAATCGTAGCAACAAGCCTTTTTAGCAGCATCGATAACTTCTTCATCGGTAGCGTCGCTTTTACCGAACCGGATATTATTGCGCACGGTATCGTTAAACAGATAGACGTTCTGAAATACCATACTAATATTTTTCAGCAAACTGTCGCAAGTAAATTCTTTTACGTTATGCCCGCCTATCGTAATGCTCCCGCCTTGAACATCGTAGAAGCGGGCAATCAGATTGCAGAGCGTTGTTTTGCCGCCGCCTGACGGTCCGACAATGGCAGTTGTTGTGTTTTCAGGGATGCACAGCGATACGTTTTCAAAAATCTTTCTGCTGTCATATCCAAATGTAACATTATTGAATTTAATCTCATAATTAGTGAGAGTTACGGGTTTCCCGTTTTCATCGATAGCGCCCGATTGTTCAATGTCGTCTAAATGGTTTAAGGCGGTATCGACAATGCTTAACACGTGAGCCGCATCATTGATATTCTCTACACCTGCAAAAATCGTAAAAGCAAACATACAAAGCATAAGCATATAAGGCAACGAAATCATATCAACAAGGCAAAGCAACGCAGAAACGGCGACGAGTCCGACCGATGCAATTTTTAACATCAATAAATGCATACAGTTCAAGGGGGTAAATCCTAATTCAATATTGATGTTTATATCTTTCAGATCCTTACAAGCTTTTTGAAAGTTAGCGATAGCGGCACCTTCTTTCCCAAATGATTTAACGATGGGAAGACCTCTTACGTATTCGATAGACGAATCTGCCATATCTTCGACAGCTTTGATGCGAACAGGGGCTGTTTTTGAACTACGACGAGAAATCAGCAAAAGGAAAAGGAAAGAAAGGACTACGCCGCCAAGAGCAACCAAAGCAGCCTGCCATGAGATTACAAAGAGAGCAAGGATGATTGCAAGCATATTAACATATCCGTTTATGACGCGATCGACCATTTTCATACTTTGCAATTCAAGCGTGGAAAATTCATTTGTCATAGTAGCGACGATGTTGCCGATATTATTTTTCGAAAAATAGCCGAGAGAAACTCTTTTAAGCATATCTCCCATTGCAATGCGTTGCTTTGCCGCAAGCTCACAACCAATGCTTTCTTGCAAGCGGTTGCGACCGTATGCAAGCAACCAACGGCAAATAATAAACCCGATAATGGCAAGCAGTGAGATCCATATATAATTTGTGTCAAATGTTGTGAGACCTCGCGCATCATCAATCACCATACCGAGCATATACGCCGCAAGCATTGTAGGAAAAGCCGCAAACCACGTTTCAAAAAAGGAACATACGCACCCCCAAAAAATCCTCGCCTTGTAATCTTTGCACCAATGTAAAATTCTACCAACTGTTCTGAACATATTGCACCTCCTTACTGCGACACGGCCCAATTCTTTGCACCGATGTGCGCACTCCACATATCGCGATACAACGCACAGTGTTCCAAAAGTTCTGCCTGCGTTCCCGTAGCTTCCACGTTGCCTTCTTTCAAAACAACGATTTGATGGGCGTTTTGAATGGTGGAAAGTCTATGTGCTATAACAAGCAGAGTTTTACCTTTTGTAAGAGCCATAATAGATTGCTGTATTTTGTCTTCATTTTCAGGATCCGTAAAAGCCTGTCTCTTATACACATCTCCGAGCCCACGAGACAGGCAGAAATCTC
>ENA-OZAU01000845-OZAU01000845.1-human-gut-metagenome-genome-assembly--contig:-NODE-845-length-13369-cov-10.877648_pt1 | contig 13369 bp, 8 predicted proteins | sample MGYA00243303_ERZ653503 | MGnify/ENA primary metagenome ERZ653503 (study PRJEB26926, sample SAMN06165049) | human gut metagenome | biome: ENVO:00009003; feature: ENVO:2100002; material: ENVO:00002003...
CCGTCGAGTTTGGTGCAAAGGTCAATAATATACAGATAGACGGCATATCGTTCATCGAACACCTCTCGTTCAAGGCATTCAATGAGGGGATACGGCTTAAGGACTGTATCCGTATGCAGCAGAAGCTCATGAATGTGAGGGTAAGATGTGTAGCTGCAGACTCTATATACGCCAATAATGCCAACAGAAAGTTCTGTACAAAATATGGGATATCCACTTCTTTCGTACGCAAGGGAAGGGCAGCAAAGGATGAGCCCTTGAGAAAGGTGCTCAGAAGTGAACTCTCAAAAGAAAGGGCCACCCGGCTTGAAGGAAGCTTCGGTACTCAAAAGCAACATTACTCACTCGCAAGGATAAAGGCACGGAACAGGAAAACCGAAATCCTTTGGATTTTCTTTGGAATACATACGGCAAATGCCATACTCATGATAGACAAGATCAGGAAACGATCGGATAAAGCGGCATGACACGAATTTACAGACAGGATCAGAAGAAGTCATCAGACTTCTTCCGAAACATCATGTCCAACAAATAGGATTATATGAAAAAAAACAGAAAAAGGGCAATAAAAATGACATATGAAGTGGGTATACTCTGTCATCTTCATATGTCATTTTATTATAGGGGACATTTACTGAATATCCCTACTTTATGTATGAAGGTACTGTTCTCAATTTTGTGTAAATGAATTATTTAGCTGATTTTATACTATTTACTGAATGTCCTCAATTATTAAAAATTTACCGGACAGCAATAATCAGCAATGAGACAGCAATGACTAAATAGCTCTAATGGAATTAAAAAATTATCTATTTTTACTTTTCAGTCTATTTATAGTCTTAATAACTTCGTTCATTACTTTTTTCTTGGAAGTTTGGAATGTTTCAAGTTCCTTAATGATATTTGCCTTATTATGGTATAAATTATACCAACCTAATGTTTCGGCAGCTGCTATACGAAGTTCTTCTTCTTGACTTTCATTTTTGACAATATTCAGTAATGGCTCAATGGCTTTAGTGATAGGTTTATTTCGGAACCGACTTATTTCGCTTTGTATCTGCTTGGTAGTACTTTCCGGATTGCCAATAAGTGCAAAATCCCTTTCAAGTCCTTTCTTTTGGCGAGGAAAGTATTCCAACAATTCATTCACATAGGAAGAATCGTAGAAAGACCAACCGGCAGCCTGTTTTTTCAATTCATTCAAAGCCATATCATGGTCGAATGTATTGATAGCACTAAAGATTCTGAAACGATGGCGGTTTTCATGTCCGCGCAACAGATAGCTTTCTATCCATGCCGGCAACAATTCCGGATTGCAATTCTTTTCAACGTATTCCACCGCATAACGACGGATCAGTTCATAACTGTCGTTCATGGCTGTCTGCAATACATCGGCAACCTCTGTCGGATAGTTCAAAGCTAATAGGCGTAATGCTTCCAACCGCACAACGAAATAGTTCGATTCGTGGTAACTTTTCTTCAGCAACTCAACGAGACCACTATAATTTGCCATTGACAATTGACGGAGCGCCATTGCCTGCATGTCAGCCATAGGGGAATTCAGCTGTTTTTTCCAGAATGTAACATTTCCTTCCTGCGCAACTAAAGCTTGGTTGATGTCCATATCCAGCCCGGCATTATTGGTGAAGTGAAAAGTCGGGTCACCGATCAGATGATTTTCCAAGAAGCAGGTAAAACGAGTGAACTGCCCGATGCGCATACCGGCAGCTAACAAGCCGAGAAATTCATCCGGCCATTTATCTTGAATGGTGTTAACCGTACATCCCATAGTAGCAATGGTCTTACCCTTATTGAATATATAAGAGCCTACAATGTTGTCATCCAAATGGAAAGAACCGTTGAAACAAGCATCGAACAATATAAAACGCGCATTAGGAGTCAAAAGACGAATATCTTCAGTATAGATATCCATATTACGGTTTACAATGGAATCCGATTTTATTTTCTCCTCATCGAAAGCTTCCGCACACCAACTTTCAGGCACCCCATACTGCTTGGCATATTCTTTGATAGCAGCTTCACGCCCATGTTTCTTGGCGTATGAAGGCACTTTGCTTCGCAAGAATATTTTGGCATTCTCAATACTCAAATTAATACCGGAACCATTTTCATAGCCATTGATATACTGCATGGTGGGGCCACCGTGGTGATGGAATAGCATGACATCTAATCCTTCGCGCTGAATCTCGTTCAAGTATAATGGTTTCATCGGATAGCGCATGTTAAAATCATAGAACTTCACTGTATTACCCGATTTGAATATTTGCGGCAATTGCTCACGTAAGGCTATTTGCTCACCGCTCCATGCCAAAGGATCTTCAGAATTGTAACCATGGCCACGGGCCATAGTCAGTTGGTCAAATGCATTTTGCTTTGCTTTTTCGGCAACTGCCTTTTTTAAGTAATCGCGTAGCATCTGATAACGGTTCTCACCTTCTAAATGTAATGGACGGATACGGGCCGAATAAATATCCGGTGAAATATACTGTTTAGAATCAGCACGCAATGTCATATAATGATAGTCAGGTATCAAACTGTCTTGTTTAATATAATCAAATTTTAATCCGAAGTCATCATAATAACGGTCGGAAGGAATGCTTGATTTCTGCCAATTGGCTTTGGGAGACCTTTTGAAAGCCGAAGATAGATGATGTGCATCACGAATCATTGGAATAGGGATGTCACCTATAAATACGCAACCCTCCAAAGGCGTTTTCTCATTCTCATGCAATTTGACAAGTTGCTCACGAATAGGTTCGGGCCTTTTCCAATCATCAATTAGCAAGTAAGTACCTAAACCTTCTTTTTCTATACTGGTACGATAAGCATCAATTTCACTTTTCGCTTCATCATAACTTTTCTGATCGACTACAATTGCAAAAGTAGTCTTTGTTTTTATACTAGGATGTACAACTGTTTGCGCCTGCATATCCTGTAAGCACAAAGCGGTAATTGCCCAAAGGATGTATTTCTTCATATTTATAAACTTAATCTTTTGATTGTCTGTTCAAGCTCTGCTTTTAAATCTTCCGGAAGATTGGCTGTTTGTTGCATCTTCTTTATTTCTTCAAGAATGTGTGGCCGTTGTACAGAATTAGTAAACCAACCTAATGCTTCGGCCATTACTACACGTACTTCCTGTGGATTACCGGCATCACGAATTACATTCAAATAATCATCCACGTGGAAATGGAATGTATAGTTACGCACATTGCGGATTGCACTGATACGTTTTGCTTCCGGTGCAGCTACATCCATCAAGGTCTGATGGACTTTTGCCTCTTGTACAAACATTCTTTCCAGGCTTCTTAGTAATCGTTTTTTCTCTTCGTTTTCATTCAAACGGTCAACTTTTGCATAAAAGTCTTCTATTGTCTTTTCTACTTTCTCTTTCGGATAAAGGCTTAAAGCCTTGTTGGCACTCATTTGTACGCGTAAGCGTTCATTATGTTCGACCAATGCTTCCACAATAGCGGGCAATAAGGAATCGTCACCTACAAATCCAGCATAAATGGCACTTTGGCGAGCTACCATTTCATAAGTATCGTTCAAACCTTCGCGTAATGCTTCGATGAAGTTGTCGTCCTGATAACGGCTCAACAACTTGATAGCTTCCATACGAACCGTATTGAAGCCACTTTCCCGGTACTTCTTCAGGAGCAACGGAGATAATTCCTTTTGGGTATCGGCGTCAGCCAGCATACGCATGGCCAAACTTTGTACATCAGCGTATGGGCTGTTTAACAAATTCTTCCAATAGGCTTTGTCATCTTTGTGTATTGTTATATCGGTACTTAAAGTATTGGCTTCGATAGGAGCAAAACGGAAAGTGGGATCACCAAACAAATGACCTTCAAGTGATACGATTAGCTTATTGTATTGCCCGGCTCGTACACCATGGGACAACAAACCAATCATTTCAATAGTCCAGCGGTCTTGCAATACGTTACGGGTATTTCCTTGTGCTACTAATGTCTGACCGTTATTAAAGATATATTGTCCTGCTATATAGTCGTTTTCGTGAAAAGAACCGTTGTAGCACGCATCAAACATTATCATCTTCGGATTGGTGGAAAGATTTCTCTTCATTAAATCTTCCGTTACGATACGTTCATCAGCGTAGTGAAGAGAGTCTGCTTCCCAGAACTTAGGATTGTCCAGGTCTTTAAAAAACACCTCATTCACTTGTCGTTTTTCCTGCATCTGAATACGTAAGGTGTCTTTGTCACGTTTTCCAACATGGGACATGACTGCATTATAAAGTGTACTCTTCAACATTTTATAACGATTATTGAAATCAGTGCATGCCAATTCATCATTAATAAGCTGCCCTGTTGGCATTCCATGTTCATGAAACATAAATAAGTCAAGGTCCTTTCGTTGCAATTCGCTGAATAACTTATATTTCATAGGGTGTTTCATTCGGAAGTTCCAATGTTTGAATCCCATTTGACGACCAAAAGCTAATGGAAAGTTCTCCATATAAGCTTTTTCGTCATCCATCCATACAATCAGGCAATCGGAATTGTAAGAAGCACCATTGAATGAGAATACCCGATCTAATTGATTATGCTTATCTGCCTTGGCAGCAGCAGCTTTCTTCAGATATGAGGCAATGGCCGCATATTTATCCCCTTCCTTTTTTTCCGGATACTTGATACGAGCTGAATAGAAAGTAGGATTTAGCCGCTGGGGACTGTCTTCTGTCAATTTGTAGTAGAAATGCTGATGATTTACTGAGTCTTGCCTGATGAACTCAAACTTTAAGTTCAGATCATCATAAAAGCGGTCGGTAGGTACGGAAGACTGATCCCAAGGAAAGGCTTTCTCATTCATTTTGAATGCAGTAGTCATGTGTTGCGCATTACGTACCAATGCGACAGGCACATCGCCGATTAAAACCAGACCTTCCAATGAAGGGCATTCTTGATATGTTTTGATGATTATCTGTTTGACTTGATCTGGATTTTGCCAGTCACCGCTGATCAGATAAGTTGCCAAACCATCATCTTCAACCGCAGTTTTGTACTGATGCATGGCATCTTTGGTATTTGCATAAGTTTGGTTATCTGTTATGATAGCAAAAGCGGTAGGTTGTTTGACCAATGGCTTTATGACTGTTGTTTGTGCATTTCCTGCCAATGGCAAAAGAAATGCCAGATATATTATTTTTTTAATCATGGCCAATTAATTTTTAAGTCTGTAATATGTACGGTCGGCTTCTTCACGAAGGTTCTCGGATAAGCTCTTATCTTTTCTCAGTTGATCGCATACCCGAAGGATGTCAGGCTTCCGATAAGAATGAGTGAACCAAGCAAAAGCCTCCAATAAACAGGTTTTTAGCTTTTCACTTTCACTGGAGTCGGTAAGTAAAGCCAAGAGGCCGTCTACACAGGCATGTGCCATATGATTTTTCAGAGAATTGCAATAAAGGATGCGCCAACGTTCGGAAGTTTCTTTGCTTAATAACTCTTTTTGCATGCTACGACTATTATTGGCATTCTCCAAAACCTTACGCATCTCCTCCTTGTCTTGCAACACATAGGTCTCAGCCATTACTTTATCAATTGCCGCCTGTACGGCTGCCTGATCAAAGACTTGAAGCCCCAAACTCACATTAAATGCCACACGCTCGGATAGGTTGTCTTCTACATAGGCTTTGATTTGCGGATAAACATACTCGTTCAGTCCCACATGTTGCATCATACGAACAGAGGTGCGACGAATAAATTCATAGGAATCCGTAATGGCCAAGTGTAAGACTTCCCGGAAGTTTTTGTCACCAATCTTCTCAAGCAATCCCAAGCAGGTGAAACGTACCATCATGAACGGAGAAGTTTCAAAAGTTTTTCTTAATAAATCAGAAATACCCGGATAGTCATTGCGATAAAGGTTGTGCAAAGCAAAATTCTGTATGTCGGCATAGGGCGACTGTAATAACTCCAACATGCGGGACTCGCTATATGGTTCTTTGAACAAAGCATTGGCATCTACCTCATTGATAGATTGAAAACGTAGAGTAGGGTCACCGGTAATGTGCGATTCGAGAATATTCGTCAATTTAGCCCATTGCCCCACTCGTGCTCCCATACCTAACAGGCCGAGCATCTCGTTTGCCATTTTATCTTGCAGTACATTGACTGAATTGGCAAAAGTAGTTACGCATTTTCCTTCCGACATGATATAACGTCCGGCAATGTAATCTTTTTCCCGGAAATCACCATTATAGCATGCATCGAAAATTACCATACGGCTATTAGGCTTAAACTCTGTAACTTCCGACAGGATAATACCGGTGCGCAGGTCTAGTAAAGAATCTTCTGCAATTACTTTGGGATCATCATAGCCTGCAATCCAAGTAGTGTCCAAACCGTATGTGTTTTTCATCATATCCAGCATTTCGTCGAAAGACTTTTTGTTGTTTTGCTTTCTACGCGCTAAACCACGATAATAGTACTTCATTGCATCTACATGAGCATTCCACCTATTAGTAGCGGGACTACCGGAAAGATATTGACGTTCGGGCATACCATGCTCATGAAAAATAGACAAGTCCAGATCTGTGCGTTTCAGCATATTAATGACATCGTCCTTGGGATAATCGCTGAAATTATAACGGATGAAACGGGCCCGTCCCTCTTTATCGAATACGCCCGGCATTTGTTCGCGAATAGTAAAGGTTTCCGGTGTCCATGCAGTCAATGAGTTAGAGTAAGAGCCATCACCTGTATAGGAGAAGAATTGGTCTAATTTATTGTTTATCTGGTGCTCAGCCACCACTTTTTTAAAATAGCGGCTGATTTGCGCATGCGGTTCTTCGCCGTTATCAACAGCTTTGACACGTGCAGAATATATGTCACACCGAATTTGCTGTGGAGATTTTATAGCCAAATTATAATAGAAGAAATTATTTTCGACACTGTCCTGTTTCAAAAAATCGAATTGTAGGTCGAAATCATCGTAGAAACGGTCGCTGGGCACTGAAGAATCTCTCCAGTCATTGTTTTTCTCATCCATTTTAAAAGCGGAAGTCATATGCTGGGCTTTGCGGAGCATTGGAATAGGGATATCACCGACAAATACCACTCCTTCCAATTTATCCTTTTTGTAGAGCTTAACAATAACTTTCTTTACATCTTCCGGTTTATTCCATTCATTGTATACGATGAACGTAGGCAACCCTTCCATTCCTAGAATCTCCTGATAGGCTTTAAGCTCGGCTTCACAAGCCTGAAATGTCCCTTTATCTGTAATTACAGCAAAAGAGGTGTCCTTTACTTTCACAGCCGGTTTAACAAATGTCTGTGCCCGCAGAGATAATATGCTGCAGAGCATCAAACTTCCAGTGATTAATTTACGCATGTTTTTGTAATATAGATTTCGTTATGTAGCATTAAAAATTACATCCTAAACTTATCGATAAATGAGTACGCCCATCATAATCATAGTCAGAGGTATTTACACGATCGAATACAACTTTTGCAAATAAGTTCATACGTCTGTTTTCTCTGACTTGTTGCGAATACGTTATCGACCCGCCAATACGATAGTAATCACAGGTATAATAATTAGTCAGCCCTTGTTGTAATTCGGTTACAGTTGGATAGTCTGCATGGCTGCCACCATATACATATTCACCTCCCAGATTATTGTTATACGCAACATGAACATCTATTAAAAGCCTGCGATTCAAACTATTGCCTAAAACAAAATTTTTTTTGCCACCTAAGCCTAAAGATAAATTTTCTGCATTCTGTACAGAATTAGGCATTAAATATTCATCGTCTTGCTTGGTATAATTCACATTTAATTCTGCTTTCCAACTATATTCATTCCCGCGGTTTCTGCTTAATGCATAATTAAGAGAAGCGGTTTGTGCCTTGTACGTAGAACGGATGTTATTATATAATTCCACCCAGCCACTTTGTGATTCAGAGTTATCGCGTTGAGAAATATACTGAATACCATCGATGTTACGATTTGTATATGTGGTTCTCATATAATTGGTATAGTCCTTTCCTTCCTGAATCATCGTTAAAGAAACATGAGCAGTTTTATCTTTTACACCGGCTATTTTTTTAGGAGTCGTATAGCTCTGCTGAACAGTTTCCGCTTTTACATCGTAACTGCCCTCAAGCAGTAAATTGAAAGAGGGCATACTGAAGTTGTACTGGAGAGCTCCACCGAAACGGTCTCCAATATAATTGCTGGTTACACCGCTGCCTATTCCTTTTATGGCTGTTCCCAAACCGTATAATATATAATAGTCCTGATCCACATAAGAGTTGACATTACTCATTCTTGAGTCTTCCTTGATAGAACTATACTTGAAACTTGCACCAAACTTGTGTGAATTATTCAACTTGTAAGTAATCCCCGGCGTCAGTCCCAGCGTATAAAAACGGGTATCCACACGCGGGTCGCGCTGTTTGGCAGCTAATGTAGCTACATAATTACCTTCCAAACCCAATGCCCAATGATTACCAAATAAAGGAGTAGCTGCACGAAACTTCAGATCGTAATATTGATTTCTCCATTTACTTAAGTGCTGGTCTGCGATATAGTAAGGCATTCCCCTGAATGGATCGGCAATGGAGGCATTATATCCGGCATCCGTCAGATTGTTTTGTGCAAAATTAAATGCTCCCCATACATATGCATTTTTCAGATTGATAAAACCTTCACTGGATACACCTACGATAGTCTCTTTCTGCCCCTCTTGCGGACGGCAATAGTTTCCATCCTGTAAGTCATATCCCAATATAACATTCGAATAATTCTGAATATCATCGAATGGCATACCGGCAGCATTCTGTGAATGAGACCATAGTCGTCTTGTTTTCAATTGTTCCATAGCGGCGGGAGAGAAGCCCTGTGCCGCTCCCACCATACTTACAAGGCAGGCTATCATTACCAGCAGGCAGCTTTTCATATAGTTCATATATTGTTTTTTCATTGTTCTGTCCTTTTAATTAATTATTGCAATGTGTGATTCCATGAAGGCATTTTTGCTCCATTACGACGCATTACAGGAACAACGCCACGTTCAAAGTCATCCGTACTGTTGTTTGTATCCTGATATATGTATGTGCCTGTTTCTTCGCGAATAATAGGATTACCTTCTTCGTCTGTGGACAATTTGCGAGCAATACCTAAACCGCAATAAGTAGCTCCTACCCAAGTAATACCTGCATCAAGTACACCGGGGACACGTTTTGCATTCATCTTTGACTCATTGTTTACTGCTTCAACAGCATCCAATACATATTTAATAGGTATTTTTGCATAATAAACATTGCTGTTCGGTTTGCTAAGATCTGTTGTCTTCATATTTTCATCGTTGACCGGATCCCAAGCTTCTCCTTCAGGAACACGAAAAATCACATAAGCACCTCCGAATACGGATGTCAAATATTGTGGTATACTTCCCATCTCTGCTTTTCCTTGGTAGAAAACATGTTGCATATCATAAGCTGCCTGGTCAGGGAAGTTTGGATTATTCATATTAAACTCAAACTCAGAACTACTGCCGTCTATAGGACTTTGAGGGTTATAGATGTCCAACTGATGGTTAGCGGCAAATTGAGAAATGATGCAAGATTCACCTGGCGCTAACGGATATTCGGTTCCATTTCCTGGAAATTTCCACACACGTTCTCCATATGCATAATTATTACCGTCCGCTTCCGGCCAAATAGGTAATTTAGTGGTAGCTGTACCCGGAGTTAAATTTGCGAAATAAATACCGTCCAAATACAAAATGTCAGCAGAGTTATTGTATATCTCATAGAACTGGTCTCGGAAATAGACTCCTCCTTTTTCCGGACGGCTACCGCAATAATAAATCTCCTTGAATATTAATGGGCTCACTTTAAGCCCTTGTACTTCAATATTCAATGCGCTACCATGCTTAAATAATGCCGCATTTACAGAATTGCCATTGATGTAGTATTCATTGTTTTCTGTATCGATCGCTGTACCGGATACTGTTACCGAATAAATTCCGGGGATAATTCCGTCAACTTTCACACTATTATCAGTTACTTCTTTTACATAATGTAAATCTTCATCGTAATTGTCGAACTTTACAGTCAGATCTTTCAGTGTGGATATATTTTCAACGGTAATATCCAAATATACATCCACTGTGATAGGATTCACTTCTGCTGTGCCAGACATGTCCCTGAACGAATCGCATCCTATCAAAAGGGTACTTGCCAATGTAAACAAATATATTAAATATTTTTTCATAACTTCCTAAACATTATAAAGTGAGTGATAATTCCAGCCCAAAGAAAAATCGGTTATTCAATTGAGTATACGAACCCGGATTACGTTTGGATTCTCTGCGCGGATAACTTCTGAACATATTGTTGGCAAAGAAAGAAACACGTAGCATATTGCTAATTTCTTTAGTTACATTCAAGTTAAAACAAAAATAAGGACTGTATGATTCTTTTATAGCATTATTATGACTTACATTATTCAACATATATCCATATCCTGCATCCTTTACTTGCTGGGTAGTGGTATATTTCCCCTTGGGAAACATATTTACAGACGCATCTTCCAATGCTAAATAGCCCACAGGTATAGAATCGTTTCCAAATGTATTCCAATTAGACTGCTGCCAAATAGCTTGTGCTGTCATCGTAACAACAAAACCGATACGCGGGATATTGTGAGTGGCACGTAAAGTCGTTACAAATTGTTGTTTGTAACTTGCATTGCCTTCTTGAGAATAAATGGCCACCGGTTTACGGGCTGAAGCAGCATCTTCGCTATTGTCATAGAAGCTATAACCCTGACGCCAACTTTTAGTACGCATCCATGAACCATTTATTTGGAAAGCCGTACGGATAGCATCAATACGTCCGATGTTCAAATCAAATTCTAAACCTTTGGTTTCTATATTTAAATTATTAGTTGGTTTTGCATAAGTAGACAATACCGGTAAGCTACTACTAAGTTCTATTCCGTTTTCTGTGCGCTGATATTCATTATAGATAAATGTATTGAAGGTATTGAAAGTTTGGCTCATTACATAACCATCCTTCAGACGCTCCTTATAAGCTATTACATTCAGATTGGTTTTACCCACTCGTAAATTAAAACCGACTTCTGCTTTATGATTTTGGGCAATCTTCAAATCTGAGTTATCTACTTGCCGAACTTCTGTGGTAGTCATAAACAAGCGCTGGCTTTCCGGAATATTTTCATTGGTAAGCTCATTTATATTGATATATTCAAAATATGCATTTTCCGGATATAAATAGAGAAGAGAAGGCATCTTTGCAGCAATACCGTAACCTCCCTGAAGACTTAATAGATTCGGAATCAAATCAATGGATGCATTTACACGTGGCGAGAAAATGCCTCCTACTACTGAGGTATGATCATAACGCACACCAGCCTGAATGTTCAAATCATGCGTACCGCTTATGGACCATTTGAAATTATCTTCCACATATGCACCAAATTGGTTAATGAAAGGAATATCCTTATAGTTACGTGGACGGAAAGATGAATTATGACCATATTGACTACGATAAGGAGGAGTACTTGGGTCATAAGTTTTTCCCTTACCAACATTACCGTCACTCCGGAAATCCGCACCAATCAAGATGCGGTTGTTTACATGACCGCTCGCCTTGAATAGAGAACTCGTTACCTTAGCAAACAAATTAACTTCACGACTATCAATTTCATAGTGTCCCAAATAGCTGCTTGGCAGATAAACAGCATAATGATTTATGTCTTCCGGTCCAAAATTAGTAATTTGATTACCATTGGCATCATAGATATGCTGACCTGCAAAGTTACTAAGTACCGCACCGTTTGTAGTGGTCATGGAATAAGGAGATGTAGCAGAACTGTATACGGTTTCATAATAACTGTCTTTATCCATATACGTACCTGACAATACATAGCGTAGTGTTTTTAACCAGCCCTTATTTATATTCCATGTACCATTGGTATTCAAAGTAAAACCTATATCGCGGCCTTCCGAAGCTGTTTTAGTTTGTTCATCATCAGGATTACGTTCACGTTGATCCTTACCATAAATAAAATCAAAGCTGGAATTGGTACGTAACTTATTATTAAAGAAAGTATTTGAATAGAGCAACTTTGTTGTGGCACGCTGATAGTGCTGGTAACTGGATATTGGATTATTCGTATTATAAGCATAATCTGCACTTACATTTAAAGCGCCTTTCTTTTTTCCAAGTTCAAAACCGGTTCCCATAGACACCTGATAGATATTGGGATTGGCTTTTGCTTTGACACGTAGCGGCTCACGACCAGCTTTTGTATTAATAATTACTGCTCCTGAGGTCAGATCACCATATTCAACAGAAGGGATACCACGAACGATTTGTATAGACTCTATATTTTCAGTAGAAATACTACGAACATCGGTTCCACCAGCCGGCGAGGCACCTCCGGCCAATGAAGCGGGTGTTTCCGTACCACTTAATACCGTAGGGCTCATCGCAGATAGATTAGCATTATTTGAGATGGGGGCACCATCACGAATTATTGCGGTGCCCATAGCATTCATCGGAGCTTCCGGACCACTGGAACTGGAAACTTGACGGATGTTAATCTGTTGTGCCGAACTCATATCTTGATTCTGTGAAATTCCACCTGGCATCAATGACATTACATCATATAAACTGGTCGCTTGCATATGGTCCATAGCAGAGCGGGAAATGTGAGAAGATGTGGATTTGCCTGAACGGCTGTTGGTTGCAGTTACTGTAACTTCTTTCAACTTAAAATCCTCATTCCTCATTGTAAAATTAAGAACCAAATCCTTATTTACATTTATTAAGGTGTCAATGGAGACTTTGCCCAAATATTGAATTTGCATACGAATTTTACCAGTAGGTACGTTTTCCAGTATGTATCTACCATTTTCATCAGAGGTTGTCCCTAGTGCAATTTCAGGAATAGACACAGCTGCAAATTCTAAAGGCAAACGCTTGTTGTTGTGGTCGTACTCATAAACAGTGCCTGTAAGTTTTACTTTGTAATTGTTTTGCGATTTGATAGGGAGGGCAATTCCTATGCAAATAAGTATAAACAAGTATATAATATTACACCCCAAAATACCTTTTTTCATAAGTAACATCATATTTATTAATAATGCAAAATTATATGTAAATTTTAAATTAAAACAAACCATTGTGTGTAACAAAACTAAAATTATTAAAAATACATGTTGTTTTTGTTGGTGCCGTTGCATAATCTCACAGACCTCAACCGTCTGTTGTCTAACAATATAGCAACTGCATTATATCTGTCTCTTATACACATCTGACGCTGCCGACGATCTTACGCGTGT
>ENA-OZAU01000851-OZAU01000851.1-human-gut-metagenome-genome-assembly--contig:-NODE-851-length-13230-cov-4.491082_pt1 | contig 13230 bp, 10 predicted proteins | sample MGYA00243303_ERZ653503 | MGnify/ENA primary metagenome ERZ653503 (study PRJEB26926, sample SAMN06165049) | human gut metagenome | biome: ENVO:00009003; feature: ENVO:2100002; material: ENVO:00002003...
CTGTTATCCGGATGACGGGGAAACCGTCGTTCTTGCGCGCGGCAGGATGGAAGGAAACGCATTTGAGGAATATTTTACGCAGTCTGCTTGCCTGTGGACGCCGGGATCTCCCGTTTTATATGAAGTTTGTATTGAGTTTTATCGGGATGAAACGCTTTTGTGGAAAGGCAGAGCGGAAACAGGATTCAGAACGATTTGTCAGAGAAACGGGGACATTTTGCTTAACGGCAAAAAAATCGTGTTGAAGGGCGCGTTGAATATGCAGTTTTTGCCGCCATATGAAGAGATCCCGGTCAATCATGTTTGTCCTGCGGATTGGCAGATCGTGCAGCAGGTGATGGCGCTGCGCAAAATGAACGGAAATTGTCTGCGTCAGCATCAGCTCGGCTACGGTTGTAATGACGAACGGTTTGCCGCCGTCTGCGACAGGCTCGGAGTCATGCTCATATGGACAACTCGTTTGATCGACAGCGCGGAGAGCATGATGTGGACGCAGGAATGGCAGCAGGCGGATGCCTACAAACTGCAGATGAGGCAGGTTATCAATCATCCCAGCATCATCATGTGGGAAGGTTCAAACGAACTGCATTCCGATCTGGATCATATCGACCGGATCTATGATAGCTTTGTGCGGACGGTAAAAAGCGAGGATACGTCGCGGCTTATTTGTCCCGTTTCTCATCTGTATTATGGCGGCGGTATTTACGAATGCGGCTGTAAATACTACAATACTGCGGGGACGGCGGACGAGGGCGGGACCAACGCAGAGTCCTCGTTCGGATGGCGTGACGAGAATGTCGTGAGGAGTGCGCACACGTATTGTTTGTTGCTTGGATACGGCAGTCCCTGGCGGAATATGGCGGAACAGAATTGGAAGTGGCAGACAGAGTTGTTTGAGGACAAGCAAAAAGCATATCTCGTGAGTGAATTTGCCGTGATCGGCATGCAGGATCCGGACACGCCCGAAGCAAAGCGTTTTTGCAACAGAAATTCTTATGAACGCGGGGATGAAAAAGCCGCGCTTGGATTTTATTTTGCAGAGGACGAATGGCGGCTCAGTCAGGCGTTTCAGGCGCTCTGTGCAGACGTTGATGTAAGACAGCTTTTAAAGCGTGGCGCTGACGGGATGTTGTGGTGTTGTTTATGGGGCGGAGCGAATGATGCGGGATATCTGAAACCCGTTTTGGATTTTTACGGATATAAAAAACTCGCGTATAATAAGCTTTCGGAGATGTTTTGCGAAAAAATAGCATTCGGAGCGGAGACGGATGTTCTTTTTTGCAAAGATTATGAAATATCGCCTGTTGTTTGCGGACTTTCTCCCGGAGAGAAGGCATGTTTGAGAGTGGAGATATTCAATGAGGACGGTCAGATCGTTCTGACAAAGGAATATCATGTGCGAGGGGACAAAGGTTGTGTATACCCGGAGAAAATAAAATTTCCGCCGTTGGACGACGGATATTATGCGTTGCGGTATACGCTGGAGAATGAGGAGGGATAAAATGCAGAATGCAGACAGTTGTCATGAACTGCTCAGAGACAGCGTAAAACAAAGGCTTGCATTTAGCACTCGTTTGAGATTTTCTGTATGGAAGGAAAGGCTGCGCAAAAAGTTTGTAGAACTCTGCGGGATTGCAAACATCGAAAAAAATGTCTGTGAGCTTTGTGTCAGAATAGAAGAAGACGTTTTGAAGGACGGATATCGCCGGATTCGTTTTACGTTTGCAAGTGAGCGCGGATTGCGGGTGCCGTGTTATTTGCTTCTTCCGGATGCCGGGGAAAGTATATATCCCTTGGCGATCACGCTTCAGGGACATTCGACGGGGTTTCACAATTCGATAGGAGAGATCAAGTATCCGCAGGACGGCGAATATCAGCCGCGCGGAGCGTTTGCGCTTCAGGCAGTGCGGCGCGGATTTGCTTCGCTTGCCGTGGAACAGCGGGGATTCGGCGAACAGCGTTCGCCGCTTACGCATGGACAGAACTGTCAGCATGTTTTTACGTCCGCGCTGCTTTTGGGACGTACGATTATCGGCGAACGGGTTTGGGATATTCATCGCGCCATCGATGCGGTTTTGACAACATTTCATCAGGTGGACGGAACGCGTATCGTGATCACGGGAAATTCCGGCGGCGGGACTGCCGCATATTATGCCGCCTGCTATGACGAGCGGATCGGACTGTGCGTACCCAGCTGTTCCTTTTGCCCGTATCGGGAGTCTCTTCTCAGCGTATGGCATTGCGGCTGCAATTATATTCCGGACGCCTACCGTTGGTTTGAAATGTATGATCTTGCGGGATTGATCGCCCCGCGCAAGCTCGTTATCGTGGCCGGAAGGCGGGATGAGGATTTTCCCATAGAGGGCGTACGGCGCGGTTATGAAAGTGTTCGTTCTATCTATACTGCGGCAGGAGCGCAGGAGAACTGCCATTTGATTGAAACACCGAAGGGACATTGGTGGTGCGAAGAGATTGTTTGGAATGCCGTTCTGCGGGAAACGGGGATGCTTGACATTTCGGAGGGAAGGCAGTGATCAGGGTGCTGCAATTCGGAGAAGGGAATTTTTTAAGAGCCTTTGCAGAGCCTTATTTTCAGGCATTGAATGAAAGGGCTTTATCCGGAGATTTGTATAAAGTAACGGCTGTAAAACCGCGTCCGGGACGTCTTCCCGATGCCTTTGCGGCGCAAAAAAATAAGTATCATGTTATTTTGCGCGGGATGGAAAACGGTAAGCCTGTAGAGCGCGTAAAAAAGATCGACGTGCTGGACAAGGTTATTTCCCTTCCCGAAAAATCTTCGGAATTTTACTCTCTTGCGCGCGATGAGTCGCTTAAAATCATCTTGTCCAATACGACCGAAGAAGGGATCCGTTTTTGTGAAAACGATAAATTTGGTGATCTTTCGGCGTCAACGTATCCCGCAAAACTGACTGTTTTTTTGTATGAACGGTATTTGGCGGGACTTGATGGCGTGTATATTATGCCGTTGGAACTTATCGATGATAACGCTGCGGCGCTTGAGCGTTGCGTGGAAAAATATATTCTCCTTTGGCGGCTTCCGGAAGCATTCGCGCGATGGAACAAGAAAAAAAACTATTATTGTGAAACGTTGGTGGACAGAATTGTTTCCGGGTATCCGCAGGCCGGAGAAAGAAGCCGTCTTCAGGCGCTGACGGGAGGAATCGACGAACTGATGTGCGTCGGGGAACCGTTTGGATTATGGGTCGTGCAAAATAAAGGAGATCTCGGAAAATATCTGCAGGAAGGGAAGTACGACGTTCGGGTTGTTTTGACGGACGATGTCGATTCCTACAAAAAGCGTAAAGTTCGGATTTTGAACGCGCTCCATACCAATTTTGTCGGTGTTGGATTGCTCTCCGGGAAACGGACGGTGTATGAATGTATGACGGATGCCGGGATTGAAGCGTTCACGGCAAAAATGTTGAGGGAAGAAATTTTGCCGTTTCTGCCGTCTGCAGATGCGCGTCATTATGCGGAGGATGTTTTGGAACGCTTTCGCAATCCGTATTTGCAGCATCGGTTAGAGAGCATTGCTCTGAATAGCTTTTCCAAGTGGCGTGCCCGGGTTCTGCCGACGGTGCGGGATTATTGCGCTCGGTATGAAGAACCTCCCGAATGTCTGACATTTGGTTTTGCCTGCCTGATATATCTAAGCCGTCGTGGCAGACTCCCGGGAACGGAACCTATGGAAAAACCGTTGAGGGCATGGATGGAGGACGAGTCTTTCTGGGGTGAAAATCTGTTGCATTTTACAGGTTTTTATGAGAGGACAAAAGAACAGGTCGCAAGGCTCGAACAGGAAGAATATGAAACGAGTGATCGATAAACGGGACAATGTTGGCATAGAATTTGGGGACGGAGAGCGTATCCCCGCGGGACACAAGTTTGCTCTGCGGGACATTCGTGAGGGAGAATATATTATCAAATACGGCGCGGTTATCGGCAGGGCGACGCAAAATATCGCGGCGGGCGAATGGGTACATACGCACAACCTCAGGACGCAACTTGATGAACGGACAGAGTATTGTTATCATTTTTTGCCTGAGGAATTACCTGTTGTAAAACGTACATTTTACGGATACAGACGCAAGAACGGCAGGAGCGGCATCCGTAATGAGATTTATATTCTGCCGACCGTCGGCTGTGTGAACAGCGTTTGCCGGACGCTTGAACGCGAAGCGCAAAGATACGTTCGGGGCAGCATCGACGGGATCTATGCGCTGACGCATCCTTTCGGCTGTTCTCAATTGGGGGAGGATGCGCAAAACCTTCGCAGATTATTATGCGGAATTGCACTTCATCCTAACGCGAGCCGTGTATTGATTGTGGGCTTGGGGTGTGAGAACAATGGAATCGAGAAAATGCGGGAAGAACTCGGGGACAGAGAGGAAGTCGTTTATTATAATTGCCGCGAAGCGCAAGACGAAATTGCCTGCGGGTTGGAGATTTTACGAAGATTTGCATCTGAAGCGGAGACGTTTAGACGGGAAGAAGCGGATTGGTCAGAATTGCGCATCGGATTAAAATGCGGCGGCAGTGACGGGTATTCCGGATTAACGGCAAATCCGCTTGTCGGGAAAATTGCGGATGAGGCGGTTTCCGCGGGCGGAGGAGCAGTTTTAACGGAGATCCCGGAGATGTTTGGCGCGGAACAGTTGCTGATGGACCGCTGTGCGGACAGGGCGGTGTATGAAAAATATCGCTCCGTGATCTTAAATTTTCGCGAAAGTTATCAAAGGCAGGGCTTCCCCGTTTATGAGAATCCAAGCCCCGGAAACAGAGCGGGCGGCATTACGACATTGGAAGAAAAATCGCTCGGCTGCATCCGGAAAGCCGGGCGCGGTACGATTACGGAAGTGATCGATTATGGCGGGCAGACGAAAAAATCGGGAATCTGCGTGTTGAACGGACCCGGGAATGATTTGATTGCGGCGACGGCTTTGGGGGCTGCGGGGTGTCAGATCGTATTATTTACAACGGGCAGGGGAACGCCTTTTTCAGCATTTGTGCCGACGTTGAAAATTTCTTCCAACACCCGTGTGGCAGCGGAGAAGCGCAACTGGATCGATTTCGATGGTTATAGGGGAACGGAGTCGGAACTTCTGAAGCTTGTGCAAAGGACGTTGAACGGGGAATATCGCTGTAAAGGCGAAGCGGATAAGGAGATCGCATTTTATAAGACAGGGGTGACGCTGTGAGTTACTTGAAAGATAATTTTTTGTTGACCAATAAAACTGCGGAGCGGTTGTATTTTACATATGCCAAGGGAATGCCGATTTTTGATTATCACTGTCATTTGCCTGAAAAACGTATTCTCGAAAATCAGCCGTTCGGGGACCTTTGTGAATTATGGCTTTCGGGAGATCACTATAAATGGCGTTTAATGCGCAATTACGGAATTGACGAGAGATTGATCACGGGCGATGCAAGCAATCGTGAAAAGTTCAATACATATTGTACGGTATTGGGAACGGCATTTGGAAATCCTTTATACCACTGGTCTCAGTTAGAACTGAAAGAATATTTCAATTGCGAAACAGAGATATGCGAAGCGAATGCGGATCGGATATGGGCGGAGTGCAGTGCATATCTGAAAGAACATCCGCTTACGCCGCAAGAGTTGATTGAACGTTCGCGGGTGCGCTGTCTCTTTACTACAAACGATATATCCGATGATTTGAAGGTTTTTGAACAGATTTCCCGCCGAAGATATGGGTTTGATGTATATCCTGCATTTCGTGCGGACAAGGTCATGAATATTGGCACGGATGATTATAACGCATATGTGGACAAACTTGGGGATATCCGGACATTGGATGACTTGGAGGAAAAGATCACAGAACGCCTTTCATTGTTTATTCGCGCAGGAGCACGGGCGGCGGACATTGCTCTGCGAACAGTGTATCCCGTTACAGATCGGAAAGAGGCTGCGCGTATATTCGCCAAGCAGCGTGCGGGGAAAGACCTCTCCGGTTATGAAGCAGATACGTTTAGAGGATATTTAACATGTTTTTTGATGGGACTGTATGCGGAACGGAATATTGTGACGGAACTGCATGTGGGGGCGATGCGAAATAACAATTCCCTGATGCTGAACAAACTCGGCATGGATACAGGGTTCGACAGTATGGAAGAGGGGAACGGATGTCGGAATATGGCGGCGCTCTTCGATTATTTGCATACGCAGGGACGGTTGTCCAAGACCATTGTATTTAATTTGAATCCGAAGATGAACGAAGAGCTGGTGACGCTGATCGGTTGTTTTCAGAGCGCGGAAGCCAGGGGAAAACTGCAATTTGGCGCGGCTTGGTGGTTTTTGGACAATCAGAAAGGAATTGAACGGCACCTCGAAACGCTGTCGACGATGGGGCATCTCGGGACGTTCATCGGGATGTTGACCGATAGTCGTTCTTTTTTGTCATATCCGCGTCATCACTATTTCCGTCGTATTTTGTGTAATTATCTGGGTCGCATGATGGAATGCGGAGAGATGACGTCAGACGAAAAATTCGTCGGCGAGGTTATCAAAGATATCTGTTATCGGAACGCGGTGGCTTATTTCGGCGGAGAATATTCGGATTTTTGCACAGGAAAAGCATGTTTTCAGGAAAGCAAAGACTAACATCATGAAACCTATAGAAAGATTACAATACCCGGATCCTAATTTTATCAGAAAAAAGACGCAGATCATCAATGACGGGTGGCTGTTCAGTTTTGATGGAGTTTCCTGGAGGGAAATCCGAGTTCCGTTCTGTCCGGAAAGTAAGCTGTCCGGAATCGGTCATACGGATTTTATTGAGCAATGTTTCTACCAAAAGAAAATTGATCTGCATAAAACGGATGAGCGCGTGATCATACATTTCGGCGCGGTCGATTATCGTTGTATTTTGTATGTGAACGGCGGGTATGTCGGTTCGCATGTCGGGGGCTATACGCCGTTTTCATTTGATATTACGGATGTCTGTTCGGAAGGCGAAAATATTTTGTATTTACAGGTTTTCGACCATGAACAACGTGTATGCCCGAGCGGAAAACAGTCCCATAAAAAACAGTCGTTTGGTTGTTTTTATTCAAGAACGACCGGAATCTGGCAGAACGTATGGTTGGAATTTGTGCCGCGCATAAGGCTTGTGCAGCTGCATTTCAGCCCTTCGGCGCAAAAACAAAGCGTTCAGGTCGATTTGTCTGCAAATGGATGTGCGGATTGCTGCATTGAAATTTTTTATGAAGATCGGCTTGTCGGTTTGTTTCGCGGAGAGATCTCTTATCATGCCAACGTAGAAATTGATCTTCGGGAAAAATTTTTATGGGAATCCGGTTGCGGACGTCTCTATGACGTTGTTGTGACGTTCGGGGAAGATCTTGTATTCAGTTACTTCGGACTAAGGGATGTTTGCTATCGCGGATATGAATTTTTACTCAACGGGAAACCTGTTTTTCAGAAGTTGGTGCTTGATCAAGGATATTATCCGGACGGGATCTATACTGCGCCCGGCTGTGAAGCGATGCAAAGGGATATCAGACTCGCTCTCGACCTTGGATTTAATGGGGCGCGTTTGCATCAGAAGGTCTTCGATCCGCGTTTTTTATATTTGTGCGATGTTAATGGTTACATGGTATGGGGAGAATATGCCAGCTGGGGCGTGGATTTTTCGTCTCTTCGATTTTTTGGACGTTTTTTGCAGGAATGGGAAGAAACTCTTTCGCGTGATTTTAATCATCCGTCTATTGTGACATGGTGTCCTTTGAATGAGACATGGGGCACCTGGGAGGATGCCCGTGAGAAACGCGACGTACGGTTTGTCGATCTTTTGTATGACTTTACAAAGGTCTACGATCCGACACGTCCGTGCGTGGATGTGAGCGGAGGGCATCATGGGCATAAGACCGATCTGTTTGATTTTCATTGTTATGCCGATGCTCCGCAATTGCGGGAATATTTAAACAAATTGGACAGGAAAGATGCTCTGGATGTTCCGCTTCTTTATGGCGATGGAGAATGTTTGCGTTATCAGAAGGGCGTCCCGGTCAATTTGAGCGAGTTCGGCGGAGTGCGCTTTACGTCAAAGCAAGATGAAAACATCGTTGCTGTCGTCAACGATGGCATGGTCGAAAGCGAGGGACCGTGGGGCTACGGGAAGGGAGAATCGAACGCGGATGCATTTCTCGATCGATATGAAATGTTAGTGCAAGCAGCGTTTTCCTGTCGTAAACTGAGTGGATTTTGTTACACGCAGCTCTATGACGTAGAGCAGGAGGAAAACGGATTGTATCGGTATGACCGTACCGATAAGTTTACTGAAAAGCAGAAAGCGCGTATACGCAGGATTAATTCCTGCAGATAAAGTTTATCGCAGATTTGAGTAGAAATTTGCTTTAAAAAATGGATGCGGGCATAAAGACGTCTGCGTTTTGTTGACGTTTTGATTTATAATGTTTGAGGAGATTGATATGCATATCGGATATGAATGCGTCACCTTAAAGGGTGGTTTTTGGCAATTTGTGCGTGAAAAAAATGCACATGTTTCATTGAAAAATGTCTATCGGCGGTTTGTGGAAACGGGGCGTTTTCGCGCATTACAATGCGAAAAACAGGAGGTCCCGCCCCACATATTTTATGATTCTGACGTTGCAAAATGGCTTGAAGCGGCAGCATATCTGCAGGCGGAATTCCCGGATGAAGGTGTGCGCCGCATTGTAGACGAAACCGTCGATACCATTGTTAGAAATCAGCTTCCGTGCGGATATTTTAACAGCTATTATCAGGTCTATGCCCCCGAAAAAATCTTTACGGAACGTACTGCACATGAGTTATACTGTGCAGGGCATTTGATTGAAGCCGCTGTAGCGCTTGATAAGCACGGCGTCAACAACAAATTGCTTCCTGCTATGAAAAAATATGCAGACTACATTTATGAACGATTTTATGTTTTGCGGAATGCGGGTTTTACAACATGCGGACATCCTGAAATCGAGCTCGCTCTTGTCAGATTGTTTCAATATACGGGAGAAGATCGGTATTTGCGGCTTGCAAAGTTTTTTCTTGATGAACGCGGTGTTCGTGAAGAAGAAATATATCCATTGACGGACAGGGCATATGATCAGTCGCATATGCCCGTCAGGGAACAACGTGAGGCGGAGGGGCATGTAGTACGTGCGCTCTATCTTTATATTGCTATGGCGGATGTCGGGCGGCTGACGGGTGACACAAGTTTGCTCGAAACTTGCCGTATCTTGTTTGACGACATTGTGCGCAGAAAATTGTATATAACGGGCGGCGCGGGGTCCGGGTGGTATGGAGAGCGGTTTACCATTCCTTATGATCTCCCTAACGCAGAGGCATATGCCGAAACATGTGCCGCGATTGCGCTTGCGTTTTTCTGCGGGCGGCTTTCTGATGCGGGGAATCACGCGGAGTATCATGCTGTGTTTGAGCGTTCGCTTTACAACAATATCCTTTCGGGGGAATCATCCGACGGGAAAGCTTTTTTCTATGTGAATCCGCTTGAAGCGGACGCGGAATATGCCGCTTTTACGCATACCGTGCCCGGCAGACCGTTTAAGCCTCTTTTGGAGCGTTTGGAAGTATTTCATTGTTCTTGTTGTCCTCCGAATCTTATACGTTTTTTTGCCCAATTGGGCGGGTTTGTTTACAGCGAAGAAGGGGGTGTCTTATTTGTAAATCAATACATTGATTCGGAAGTGTCAGCTTGTGGGCTTCACCTCTTGCTGGAAACGGATTTGCCCTATTCGGGGAAAGTCAGCATAACGGTTCGCGGGAAAGGGCGGTTTGCGTGTCGAATTCCTGTCTGGCAAACGGAAATTTGCTGTAAAGCAGATGGAACATTTCTGCAACCGAAGAGTTGTGATGATTATTTGTATTTTGAAATTGACGGAGAAAAGAAAATAGAAATCGTATTTGGGATGCGCCCCCGTTTTGTGTATGCAAACGATTGCGTACGGGCAGACAGCGGCAGAAAAGCGGTGGAGTACGGTCCGTTTCTATTATGTGCGGAGGAAAAGGATAACGGAAAAAAGTTGTTCGATGTGGAAATTCCGTCGCTCGAGCATGCTGAAGTTGAACGTACGGAATATGGAGTGTCTGTACGCATTGCTGCCCAAAGGCTCTGTACAGGCAATGCACTCTATTCTTATGCGCCTCCCGAAAAAGAAAGCTGTACTCTTACGTTGATTCCCTACTATTTTTGGGCGAACAGGGGCAAAAACGACATGCAGGTATGGTTTTTATAACAAACGTATATGAAGATTATTATTACCAAAGATTATGAGGAGCTGTCTGTGCGGGCAGCGCGGGTGATGTTGGAAGTCGTGAAGGGCAATCCGTACGCCGTGCTGGGGCTTGCGACGGGCACGACGCCGCTTGGTCTGTACGCGCACATGATCGCAGATCATGAGAAAAACGGCACAAGTTACGCGCATATCCGCACGGTCAACCTCGACGAGTACAAGGGGCTTGCAAAGACGCACCCGCAGAGCTATGCGTATTTCATGCGCAAGAACCTGTTCGACGGATTGGACATCGATCCCGAGAACACCAACATTGAAAACGGCATGGCGGAGGACGAGGCAAAGGAGTGCGCCCGCTACGATGAGCTTTTGGAACAGCTCCCGCGCGACATTCAGCTTTTGGGCCTTGGCAGCAACGGGCATATCGCGTTCAACGAACCGAATACGCCCTTCGGGAGCGGGACGCACGTCGTCGCGCTTGCGGAGAGCACGGTGAAGGACAATGCGCGCCTGTTTGACGATATATCCGAAGTACCCCGCAAGGCATTCACGATGGGCATCAGACAGATCATGCAAGCGAAGAAGATCCTCATCCTGGCGAGTGGAGCGAACAAGGCGGATGCCGTGCGGAAGATGGTAAAAGGGGAAGTAACGGAAGAAGTCCCCGCGTCCGTTTTGCAACTCCATCCCGACTGTATCCTCATTGCCGACAGGGAGGCAGCAGCAAAGTTATGATCTATATTTCAGACGGAACAGATGAAAAGACGGCAATATCACGTACCACCCACCTTGCGATCTCCGCGCATCAGGACGACATCGAATTCATGGCGTACGCGCCCATCGCGGAGTGTTTCGGGAATCAAGACAAGTGGTTCGGCGCCATCGTCGTGACGGACGGCGCGGGGAGTCCAAGAAGCGGACTCTACGCAGACTACACGGACGAGCAGATGAAGGAAGTGCGCATCGTCGAGCAGAAAAAGGCAGCGATGGTGGGCGAGTACGGCTTTTTGGCAATGCTATCTCACCCGTCCAAGGAAGTCAAGGACGCGGGGAATAAAAAAATCATCGCAGAGCTTGCCGACCTTATCCGAAAGGCAAAGCCGAAATATCTCTACACCCACAACCTTGCGGACAAGCACGAGACGCACGTTGCCACGGCACTCAAAGTGATTGCTGCACTGCGCATGCTTTCGCCCGAGGAGCGCCCCGAACAGGTGTACGGGTGCGAAGTGTGGCGCGACCTCGATTGGATGAACGACGACGAAAAGGTATACCTCGACTGCGGAGCGCACCCCAACCTGATGCGCTGCCTTTCGGCGGTGTTCGACAGCCAGATCACAGGCGGCAAGCGGTACGACCTGGCGGCGGAGGGGCGCAGGCTTGCGAATGCCACGTTCTCTGCAAGCCATGCGTGCGATACCTATTCCGCGCTCAATTACGCGATGGATCTGACTCCGCTCATGGATATAACCATAGATATTGCCGACTATATAGCAGACTATATCGACCGCTTCAAAATGCAGGTCATGGAAACGATCGGCAGGCTTTATCAATAGGTCGCCGCACCTTCACAGAAGGAAATTGCGCCGATGATCCATACAGTCGCCGGAAAAGAGTCTGGCTTTGGGTTTGCGGGGTGCCGAAGACGTGAAAATAGCAGCCTGAAAGTATTTCAGACTGCCATGATCCCCCGACTTGCGGTGTCGAGATGGTGCGAGTAATCGGATTTGAACCGATACGGGATCGCTCCCGAGGGATTTTAAGTCCCTTGCGTCTGCCGGTTTCGCCATACTCGCGTATATTTTTGAAGTTTGCGTCCGCTGATCCTGCTGCAGCGGCATGGGGAAATTATAGCAAAACGGCGGAAAGATGTCAAGTGGGTTTGAGGTGCGTACAAAGATGCCGCAAAAATTTTGCCGCGTCGCACGGGAGGAGAGCGCGTCTTCTGAAATTCGAAGAGATTCTACCGCAATTCGACAAAGTTCTACCGCCGGTATTTGACAGGACGGCCGTAAGGGGGTACAATGTCCGTATTCTGATTCAGGAGGCGGAACATTGAACGCATTCGGAAATTTTCTGTATTCTCTGCGCAAAGAAAAGGGGATGACGCAGCAGGAGCTTGCCGATCTGTTGGACGTCACAAATAAGGCGGTCTCCAAGTGGGAGACGGGGAAGCATTCCCCGAGACGGCGCAGCTTGTGCCGATCGCCGACGTGTTCGGCGTGACGGTGGACGAGCTGCTGCGCGGCAGACGCGCGGAGGCGCCCATGTCCGCGTCCGGGACGCAGGCGGCTGCCATGTCCTTGCCAAGGGGCGCACAGAGTGCGGACATGCCCGCGGTATCCGATTCGGCGGTCTGGCGCAGAACGCGCACTGTGCTTGCGGTCGCGGCGGCGGGGATCGTGATCTTTGCGCTTGCATATCTGATCGCGGCATGTCTCACGGAGGGCGTCGCGCTCCGTGAGGTCATCGTGCGCGGTTCGGTATGTCTGTTTCTGATGGCGCTTGCGGCGGCGGGGAGCTGTCTGCTCGGCATCGTTCTGACGCAGAAACTGTACGCTGCGGTGCAGGATGATGCGCGGCGCGTGTTCTCGCGTTTACGCTGGACGGGCATCCTCGGGCTTCTCGTTCTCATGCTCGGCGTGTGCTGCTTCGTGTTCTTTCCGCTCTATGCGATGCCGGCGTACGCGAATAACGCTGCGTATGTCGCGGGAATGACGGCGGGAAGCGCGTTTGCCGTTGCCGCGGCGGCGCTGTTTGCTGCCGGAGGGGTTTCCTTCCTCTCATATATGCGAAAAAATTCGCGCGAATGATACATGACGAGATCCCTCTCCGAAACCGGAGAGGGATCTCGTCTGTATGCAGCGTTTATTTGGCAGCGTTCAGAAGATTCTGCAGCACGTTGTCGGGCTGTCTCTTATACACATCTCCGAGCCCACGAGACAGGCAGAAATCTCGTAT
>ENA-OZAU01000856-OZAU01000856.1-human-gut-metagenome-genome-assembly--contig:-NODE-856-length-13168-cov-3.282315_pt1 | contig 13168 bp, 12 predicted proteins | sample MGYA00243303_ERZ653503 | MGnify/ENA primary metagenome ERZ653503 (study PRJEB26926, sample SAMN06165049) | human gut metagenome | biome: ENVO:00009003; feature: ENVO:2100002; material: ENVO:00002003...
GTACGGCTGGCGGCAATGGCATAACGGACAAATTTCGGCAGCGGCACGGGCGCGGCAGCGACGGGAACCGGAAGCCGGCAGTTACGGCCGAGGGCATTTTGAAACGGCTGGAGGCGATGAAAACCGAACGTGCCAAATGGGAGCCGATGTGGAACAAAGCGGCGGAAATGTGTTCGGTTGATTCCGAGCTGTTTGCGACCGACGAGCGCGGGCGGGTCAGGCAGGCGGTGTTTGACACGACCGGGCGCAACGCGCTTTCTTGTTTTGCCTCGAGCATGAAATCGGTGATTGTGCCGACGACAACGCGCTGGCACCGGTTGAAACCGGTCAATCCGAAGCTGGACGACAACGCGGCGGTCAAAAAATATCTGGAACGGGCGACGGATCTTTTGTTCCGGATGCGCTATGCGGCGGCATCTAATTTTGCGGCGGAGAGCGACCTTTTGTTTAATCAGCTCGGCATCTACGGGCATGCGTTGTGGATGGTTGACGACGATATCGGCCGCGGCATCGTTTACCGCACCATCCCGGTTAAGGAAGCCTATATCAAGCGCGACGATTGCGGCAGGCTGGCGGCGGTGTTTCGCGAATACGAACTGACGGCGGCAGAGGCCGTAAGCAAGTTCGGCGACTCACTGCGCGGGGAAATCCGGCAGGCGGCAGAAAATACGCCGGAGAGAATGTTCAAATTCCTGCATGCGGTATACGAGCGCGACGACTGGCAGGCGGAAGAAGAAGATTTCGGCGGAATGAGATATGCGAGCGTGCATCTGGACATGGCTGCGAAACGTATTATCCGTACCGGCGGCTATCGTACCTGTCCGTATATGGCGCCGCGTTTTCTGGGGATTGCGGGAAGCTCGTACGGCGACAGTCCGGCTTTGCAGGCGTTTTATGATATGCTGACCGCCAATGAGATGGGCAAAACCATTTTACGCACCGGGCAGCTGCAGGCAAATCCGCCGATTTTGACGAGCATGGGGCTGATTGACGCCAACAAGCTCGGTTCGGCGGGAGCGGTTATCCGCGGCGGGCTGGACAGCCAGGGCAAACCGGCGGCGGTTTCAATGCAATACGGCAACAACCTGTCCATTACGGTGGAGATGCAGCGCGAAGTGCGGGCGGCGATTGAACGCGCGTTTCTGGTACCGCTGTTCCAGTCGCTGACGCAGACCAAGCAGATGACGGCGACTGAGGTGGAAAAGCGCGAGATGGAAAAATCCATGCTGCTGGCGCCGATGTGCGAACGCATCGCGGCGGAATGGCTGTCGGGGAACATTGAGCGCGAATTGGATATTCTGGGCATGTACGGTATGTTGGACGATGTGCCGGACGAGCTGATGTATGAAGGCTCTATTGCCATCCAGTTTGAAAGCCCGGCGGTACATATGCAGCAGTCGGGAGCGATTGTCGGGCTGTATAAGACGATGGAAGCGGCGGCGGCGATGGCACAGAGCAGAAGTTTCGTCTTCAGCGACAGCGCAGACAGAAAGCCGGTGTTCGTCTGTTCCTGTGTCTCCGTCATCTCCGCACCGCGGCGGAGCGTATCGAGCGTACGGCGCGTGGGAAGCGCGTCGTCCTCCGCGGCGGGCGCGGAAACAGGCGCTGCTGGAACTTCCGCAGGAGCCGGCGCAAATACAGGCGCAGGCGCGACGGCGGGCGCCGCTGCAGCTGCGGGTGCAGGAGCCGCGTTCATGTCGATCAGCTCGCCGTTCTTATAGGCGATCCCCTCAAAGAGCATCCGCTTGCCCTTTGCCGGCGCATAGGCAACATAGTCCGCAAGGCGCTGCGCCGTGTTAGCGGAATATTCGTTCGTCTGTTCCTGCGCGTCGGCCGCAACGGACTCGTGCACAGGCATGACGGGCGTGCGCTCAAGCGTCGCCGTTGCAGCAGGAGTCGCGGCGGGAGCGCTTTGGGAATTCGACAGCGTCTGCGATTCCGCAGCCGTCCACTCTTCGTTATTGTCGAAGAGCAGCTTGCGGTAATTTTCGGAAATACGGCTCTTATGTTCCTGTTCGGCAGCCGTGCGGCGCTCGTCGCGCCGGTCTTCGCGTCGTGTGGCGGTATCTTCCATGATAGCCGTATTTGCCATGATCGTTTCCCCTTTATGATTGTATTCTCATTCCCGTCCGTTCATTCGAGCTTTCGGGCGATGCGCAATTTTGCGCTGGTGCTTCTCGGATTATTTTTTTGTTCTTCTTCCCGCGCGGTGAGCGGTTTTTTACAGACAAGCTCCACTTCCCGCTTCTTTCCGCAGACACAGACGGGAAAGTTTTTGGGACAGGTACAGCCCTCGCTCATCGAGCGGAAGACCTCTTTGACGATCCTGTCTTCCAAGGAATGAAAGGTCAGGATGCACGCCCTGCCGCCCGGCTTCAGCCGACGCGTCAACCCCGCGACACACTCTCTCATCCCGGCGAGTTCGCCGTTGACTTCGATGCGGATCGCCTGAAACGTCTTCCGCGCACAGGCGTTATAGCGGTACTTGGCGGGCACGCTGTTTTCCACAACGGTACGGAGTGCGCCACAGGTTGCAATTCTTCCCTTTGCGCGTTCCCGCATGAGATTACGCACGATGGAAGCGGCAAACGTCTCTTCCCCGTATTCCCGCAGAATGCGCATCAGCGCTTCTTCGGAGTACTCGTTGACGACGGTTTCCGCCGTCAGCGCCGAGCGGTCGTCCATTCTCATATCGAGCGGCGCATCGTCGCTCATGTAAGCGAACCCCCGCTCGCGGGTATCGATCTGATGGGAGGAGATCCCGAGATCGAGCAGATAGCCGTCCAGCGTTTCCACGCCCGCATCTGCAAGCACTTTTTCGTAATCTTTGAAATCCGAACGGTAAAGTTTGTATCTCCCGGCAAAGGGCGTCAGACGTTCCTGTACCGCTTTGATCGCATCGCCGTCTTTATCGGTGGCGATCAGACGTACCGTCGGATCGGACGCGAGGATCGCAAAGGAATGTCCTCCGCCTCCCGCCGTCCCGTCGAAGTAGATGCCGCCCGACCGGATGTCGAGCCCTTTCAGCACCTCATCGACCATGATCGGGAGATGATATTCGCTCATCTCACTGCTCCGCACTCTTTTTGTATGCCACCGCGTTTGCCTGCTGGATGGTCATACTTCCGACGGAGGCCTCAAACTTCTCCTGCGACCAGATCTCGACGTAGTCCCCCATTCCGACGGTCACGACGTCTTTCCCGAGTTCCGCATATTCGCGGAAGGATTTGGGGATCTGGGTGCGCCCCTGTCCGTCTTCCGTCACCTCTTCGATGGAGCACAGAATGCGGCGCTTGGCATTCATCATGGCGGGATCGCCCGGGTTGACTTCGTCGAACGAAGCGAGCCTTGTGCCGAGTACGGATTCGGGCATCACGGAAATACAGCCGGGCGCATATTCTACGAAGTAGAGCTTTTCCTTTTCGGGAAACGCGTTCTTGTACTTCGCGGGAATGCGTATTCTGTTTTTGGCGTCCAGTTGATGGGCGACTTTTCCGCTCAGAAGTTTCATGCGCTCGCTTCCGTACATCCGAATTTCTGTATTACGGGTTCTATTATAACATCACTGCTGACCACTGTCAACCACCTACGACTACTTTTTTCAGAAAAAAGCAAATTATTTTTACTTATTTTTAAAACAAATGTTCGAAAAATAGACCTTTTTGTTTATTTTCTGAGCGTTCCCAAGAAAAATGACCCCTTTCTTTTGCCGTTTTGTATAGATTTTTGTAAAACATTTGTTCGGATTTTGTTTGGGATAATGGTGGTCACCTGTCCCACACTTATCGCTCTCCTCCCCACCGATCAAGACAGAAAACAGGCGATTTGCCGTCCCATCCGCCCCGTCGAAGACGGGTGCACGGTAAAATTCGCCGATTTCCCGCCCGAAAAAGGGATAATGCGTACAGCCGAGAACCACGCCGTCAAAGTGCCCGGGCGGCAGGTGGTCAGAAATGGTCAGCCTTTCCCCAAGCGCGAAATAGCGTTCGATCGCCCCCGCAAGATCCGGCAGCGGACAGACCGTAAACCGACAGTCCGGAAAGCGCGCAAGAAGCGCATGCAGCCGCGCGCTGTCCGCCGTGAGAGGCGTTGCAAGGACGAGCACGTTTTTGCAAAGACGCGCCGCAGGCGCGACGGCGGGCTCCATGCCGATCACAGGGAAGGAAAATTCTGCACGCATCCGTTCGGCACAGACGGCGGTCGCCGTGTTGCATGCAAGCACCGCGGCATCCACGCCGAGACGGCGAAACTTTTTCAGGGCAGCGCGCACAAAGCACAGAATTTCCCCTTCCGACCTGCTGCCGTAGGGTGCGTGACGGTTATCACCGTAATAATAGTAACGACAATCCGGAAGGCGGCGCATGCAGGCACCGAGCACATTCAGCCCGCCCACTCCGCTGTCGAAAATGCCCACGCGCAAGCCCGCGGAACGAACGCATAATTGCTGTGCCCCATGCGAAACTTTTTGCAAAATTTATGACTTCCCCCATGAAAAACAGTTTACAAGCGATTTATTTTATGCTAAAATAACAGAAGTTATCAAGATAAAAGCCATTTGGAAGGAGTAAAATCGTGCCCAATATCAAATCTGCGAAGAAGCGCGTGCTGGTTACGGAAAAGAAGACGAAAGAGAACAAGATGATCAAGTCCGCGCTCAAGACGAGTATCAAAAAGTTCCTTGCGGCTGTCGAGGCCGGCGACAAAGAGACGGCAAACGCGCTCTATCCCGAGACGGTTTCCGCGATCGATTCTGCCGCCAGCAAGGGTATTCTGCACAAGAACAACGCCGCAAACAAGAAGGCGAAGCTGGCAAAGAAGCTCGCTTCCATCGCGTAACGCAATCAAAGCCGATACGCCCGTTCCGTACAGGGACGGGCGTTTTTTTGCCTTGCCCCCTCTTCCGCCCGCAGGCTGCTGCGGGCGGAATTTTTATGCGGAATAAACCGGAAGAATATTTTTGAAAAATTTGTGAAAAAAGCCCCTTCAAACATTTGACATTCTGTTACAGATATATTATGATAGCGTCCGTTGGTTTATTTTTATTAAACTTTGCGTTTAGTTTTGCGAGAGTTACGTAAAGCATGACCAAAAGTTTAATATTGCGAAACCGACAAAGGAGTTTTTTATGCAGCTCGGCAGAAAGATCCGAGACTTAAGGCAGCAGTACAACCTCACGCAAGGCGAGCTCGCCGACCGATGCGAACTGACAAAGGGCTACATTTCCCAATTGGAAAACGATCTGACAAGCCCCTCGATCGCCACGCTCACCGACATCCTCAACGCCCTCGGAAGCAATCTTTCCGATTTCTTCCGCGAAGACACGGAGGAGAAGATCGTCTTTTCACAGGAAGAGTACATTGAAAAGCAGTCGGACGGCATGGTCTGGAACTGGGTGATCCCCAACGCCCAGAAAAACATGATGGAACCCGTCCTTGTCGAACTGGAAGCGGAGGCATCCGCCCCCGTTGACTTCCCCCATGACGGCGAGGAATTCGGATACGTTCTGGAAGGACGTATCGCCATCGTCGTCGGAGGGAAATCCCACCTCGCCAAAAAAGGAGAAAGCTTCTACTTTACGGCGAACCGCGAGCACCGCATCGTCAACAAAGGAAAGGGACGGGCAAAGTTCCTCTGGATCTCCACCCCGCCCAACTTTTAGCGATCTTGCAAAACGCACGCAGCCCGACCGACACAAGGGCCGCGCGGACAAATCATAAATTTTACAGGAGAGAACATGGCTGAACACATCATCGAACTCAAAAACGTCACCAAGTATTATGATGACAACCTTGTCATCGACAATGTGAGCTTCTACGTCAACAAAGGTGAGTTCATCACCTTCCTCGGTCCTTCGGGCTGCGGCAAGACGACGACGCTGAGAATGATCGCGGGATTTGACCTGCCGACAAGCGGACAGATCCTGCTCAACGGGAAGGATATTTCCGCTCTGCCGCCCAATAAGCGCCCCGTCAACACGGTGTTTCAGCGCTATGCCCTCTTCCCCCATCTCAATGTATTTGAAAACGTCGCATTCGGATTAAAGTGCAAGCGCGTTCTCAATACATACCGCAACGACGAAGGCGCGGAATACACGAAAAAAGAGCGGCTCTCCAAAAAGGAGATCCGCGAAAAGGTGGAAAAGGCGCTTACGCTCGTCGATCTCGAGGGCTTCGAAAAGCGTTCGATCGCCACGCTTTCGGGCGGACAGCAACAGCGCGTCGCGATCGCGCGCGCCATCGTCAACGAACCGGAGATCCTGCTCCTCGACGAACCCCTCGGCGCGCTCGATCTGAAAATGCGCAAAGAAATGCAGATCGAGCTCAAAGAGATGCACCGCCGTCTGGGGATCACCTTCATTTACGTCACGCACGATCAGGAGGAGGCCCTCACGATGTCGGACACCATCGTCGTCATGTCGGACGGCGTCGTCCAGCAGATCGGCACTCCCATCGACATCTATAACGAACCCGCCAATACATTCGTCGCAGACTTCATCGGCGAAAGCAATATCTTTAACGGAACGGTCGTAGGCGAGCGCAAGGTCAAATTCTGCGGCAAGACGTTCGACTGCGTGGACGATTTCGAGCGAAACGAACCGGTAGACGTCGTCGTGCGCCCCGAAGACGTGCTCATGTGCGCACCCGACGCCGGCATGCTGAAAGGGACAGTCATCTCCGTCGTATTCAAGGGCATTCACTATGAAATCACCGTGCAGGTAGGGAAATTCGAAGTCGTCGTGCAGAGCACGGAGAGCCGTACGGAAGGCGAACTGATCGGGCTCAACATTGCACCGGACGGCATCCACCTGATGAAACCCAAGTATACCTCCAACGTCTTCGACGGCGTGATCACCAAGCGTAACACTGTGGAATTTGCGGACGGCGAATTCGAATGTGACGTCACGCAACTCTATCCCGGGAGTCATATCGACGAGGAAGACTATCTTGTCACGGCAACGGGTGAAAAGCTTGACCTGACGGGCACGGAGGTCAGAGTGGAGATCGGGCTCGGCGACGTCACGATCAGCGACGACGAAAACGAGGGCGGCACGACCGGACACATCATCTCCATCATTTATAAGGGCGACCATTACCGTCTCATCGTGCGCACCGAGGGCGAAGACGAGGAGGACTTCGTATTCGCAACAGACGATCTGTGGAACGAAAATGACCGCGTCTCCGTCATTGTGCCGAAGGACAAGATCAAACTTACCCTCAAGCATGTGGAGGACAAGAAGAAATGAAGCTGCGCTTTTCCAGAAAGCTGCTGGGCATCCCCTACGCTGTCTTTCTCATCTTCTTTGTCATCATTCCCATGCTGGTCATCCTCTTTTATGCCTTTACGGACAAAGAGATGCACCTCTCCTTCGGGAATTTCATCCAGTTTTTCTCCGATCCGACCAAGCTCAGCACCATCGTCTATTCCCTTGTCATCGCATTCATCACGACGGCGGTGTGCCTGCTGATCGCCTATCCCGTCGCCTATATCCTGGCACGGAGCAAGATGAAGAAAAAGTTTGTCATTCTGCTGCTCTTTGTTACCCCTATGTGGATCAACTTCGTTCTCCGCATCAATGCGATCAGAGAGCTCCTTGCATGGATCGGACTTCTCGGCGAAGCAAACTATTTCAATACCATCTTCGGCATGGTCTACGACTTCCTGCCGTTCATGATCCTTCCCCTGTATACGACCATGCTCAAAATCGACGAAAGCCTGTATGAAGCGAGCGCCGATCTCGGCGGAGGCGCCTTCACGACGTTTACGCGCGTCACGCTCCCCCTCTCCATGCCCGGCGTTGCCAGCGGCATTACGATGGTCTTCCTTCCTTCCATGACCAACTACGTCGTATCCGACATGCTGGGGAATTCAAAAGTCACCATCATCGGCAAATTTATCTACGAATACTTCGGAACCAACTGGCACATGGGATCGATGGTCGCACTCATCCTGCTCATCGTCGTATTCCTTTCCACCTGGCTGACGGGCGGTTTCAAAGAAGATGAAACGGTAAGGGGGGCAAATCTGTGAACAAGAAGGCTCTTGTAATCAAATGCATCAAGGCAGCGTTTATCGGGATCGTGCTCCTTCTGCTGTATGCTCCCATTCTGCTGCTCGCCGTCTACAGCTTCATCGGCACCGACGTCATCGGAACTTCGGGCGAATTTTCCTTTGAACACTATACCGCACTATTTACCGATTCGCAGGTCCTGACGATGATCGGCAACACGCTCGGGCTCGCATTCGCATCCGCAGCGCTCTCCACCGTACTCGGCACGCTCGGCGCGCTCGGCATGTACTACAGCAAGCGCCGCGTAAAAGCGGCGATGGGTGCGATTTCCCGCATCCCCATCATCAATGCGGAGATCGTTACGGCACTGTCGCTCGCGATCATGTTCGTTGTGTTCGGGCTGCCAAAATCCTACTTCACGCTGCTGATGGGACACATGGTCATCTGTACGCCCTTCGTCGTACTGTCCGTTATGCCGAAACTCAAACAAATGGACAATTCCCTCTATGAAGCGGCACTCGATCTCGGCGCATCGCCCGCAAAGGCGCTGTTCAAGGTCGTTCTTCCGCAGATCATTCCCGGCGTCATTTCCGGTTTTATGCTGGCGATCACGCTCTCGCTGGACGATTATATCGTCACCGTCTACACCCGCCCTTCGGGATTCGACACCATTTCCACCTATGTGTTTAATGCGACCATCCGCGGCAACGCGCATACGGCGGAAACGCTTTCCTCGTTCTGGGCACTGACGACCATCATCTTCGTCGTCATCCTCATCGTCGTTATTACTGCAAATCTTGCAGGCCGCAGAAGAAAGGAGGTCGGAAAATGAGAAAAAAACGCATCGGCGCACTTGCACTCGCCGCGATCGCAGCCCTTCCGACACTTCTGATCGCATCCGGCTGCGGCAGCGATCAGACGGTCGTCCTGCGCGTATTTAACTGGGAAGAGTACATTGACGAAGGCGGGGAAGATTCCTGGGACGGAACGGAAGACGCCCCCGCCATGATCGAACGCTTTGAAAGCTGGTATGAAGAACAGTACGGCACCCCCATCCGCGTGGAATATTCCACTTTCGGCACCAATGAAGACATGTATAATCAGCTTCAGCTCGGCGACACGTACGATCTTCTGTGCCCTTCCGAGTACATGATCATGAAACTTGCCGCAGAGGACTATCTGCAGCCATACGACGAGGATTTCCTTGATCCCTCCATCGAAGGCAACTATTACGCGCAAAACGTCTCCCCCTATATCAGAAATATGTTCGAAAGCAACCGCATCAACAAAAAGGATGCTGACGACACGGCGACGTGGAGCGACTATGCCGCCGGCTACATGTGGGGCGTGACGGGATTCATTTACAACACCGACTATGTGGAGCTTGATGACCTGACACAGCTCGGCTGGGACGTCATGCGCGCGCCGCAATACCGCAACAAAGTGACCACCAAAGACAACGTTCGCGACTCCTATTTTGTCGCTCTTGCGATCTGCTATCGCGACGAGATCGCCGCGCTTGACCGGAACGCCCCCGATTACGGCGTAAAACTTGCCGAAATCCTCAACCGGACAGATGACGAGACCATCGATCGGGTGGAAACGATCATGCGGGAGATGGATGAAAACATCTACGGCTACGAAACGGATACAGGCAAGGCAGACATCGTCAACGGAAATATCTGGCTCAACTTTGCATGGAGCGGCGACGCCGTATATGCCATGGATCTTGCCGAAGAAGAGGACGGCGTCAGCCTCAACTTCTTCATCCCGGAAGACTGCGCAAACCTCTGGTTTGACGGTTGGGTGATGCCGAAAGGCGCCAACAAACAGGCGGCGCAGGCATTCGTCAACTTTCTCTCCATGCCGGAAAACGCCGTGCGCAACATGTACTATATCGGCTATTCCGGCGTGATTGCCGGCGAAGAAGTGCTCGACTACGTCAAAGAGTGCTACGAAATCGATCCCGAAGAATATGAAAGCGAAGAGGATTATACGACCTATAATCTCTCCTACTTCTTCGGCGACACCGTGGAAGAAGGCGAAGCCGTATTCCTTGCCGACCGCGAACAAGCGGAGTCCCGCCAGCTCCACGCGCACTATCCGACATACGAAGTGACGCGCCGCTGTGCAGTCATGGATTATTACGGAGAAGAAGCCAACGAAAGCATCAACGAACTCTGGTCGCGCATCAAGAGTGAAACGCTGGATACCTGGGCGATCGTCGTGATCTGCGTCGGGATCGTCCTTGTCGTTGCCGCCGTTCTGATGATGAAATTCGGCGGTAAGATCGACTTTTTCCGACTCCCTCCCAAAAAGGGATATAAATTGGTCAAACAGGAAAACTGCAAATAAGCCAAATACAACAAAAAGGCGGGCTATCATGCCCGTCTTTTTTATAGTTGTTTCAATCTGCGCAAATCCCCTTCTTTCGCGCATAGCGCAAGATCTGCCGATAATATCCCTTCCATATCCGTCCGTTCCAGGTCCATTTCCCGTTCCGATAGAGAAATTCGTCTTTCCCCTGCTTCCCTTTCAGACGGACGGAACAGCGGATCGCCGTCAACGAGACCGCGCTCCGATCGAGATAGGTAAACATCCCGTAAAGGACCAGATACGCAACGTCCGACGGTTCAAGCGTCTGCAGAAATGCACTCAGATCGATCTCAAGGCGATGATCCGCACGCTCCAATACGGCGCCCGTCAACTGACGGTTATCTTCCGCCGCAATTTCGATAACAAAGGAAAGCAGACCGTTTTCCTCATGCCATCCGTCGGCAAAAAATTCCCGTGCGTATAGCAGCAACGCTGCGGCATATACGGGTTTGCGCCTTCCGTTATCATCCCGCCCGCTCAGCTTTGCACCGATCAACGAAAATATGATCACTACCGCGAAGCCGACTGCCCCGAGCACGATCCCAAGCGTCTGAAGCGCCGGCGTTCTCATCTCTTCCGGAAGCCAGTCCATACAGACGAGCGCGCCGATCAGCAACAAAATGCCCACAACCGGTCCAATCCACAGCCATTTTCTGAACTGTTTTCCCTTTCTCAAATCGGAAAGCTGTCGCTGAAAAGGTTCGGATGCAATATATTCCTGAAATGTCATGCGATGCCTGCCCTCGTCAAAAATAGCGAGCTATACAACCACAATAGGAAATCAACGCATGCTTTTCCCAAACACTGATGTATTATGCCACACATACTACTATCAAAATAGGTCTGTTTTTTCTATTTACATCAAACTACCGCTGTTTACAATGGGCTGCGCATCCTTATTTCCGCACAGCACCACCAACAGATTGCTGACCATCTGCGCTTTCTTTTCGTCGTCAAGCGTGACGATCTCTTCATCCGAGAGCTTATCGAGCGCCATTTTCACCATGGAAACAGCCCCTTCCACGATCTTCTGTCTGGCAGCGATGATCGCCGATGCCTGCTGCCGCTGCAGCATTGCCGCAGCGATCTCCGGCGCGTATGCAAGGTGCGAAATACGCGCTTCCAGAATCTCGATCCCTGCCATATCGGCGCGCGTCTGAATTTCCTCTTTGAGAATGTCCGCAACTTCCTGCGCCGATCCGCGCAGCGATTTTTCATCGCCGTTTGACGAAACATCATAGGGATACTGCCGCGCAACCTGACGGATCGCCGCATCGCATTGCGTTGAAAGATATGCCATGTAGTTGTCCACGTTGAATACCGCACGTGCTGTATTCGTAATGCGCCAGATCACGACAACGGAGATTTCAATGGGATTGCCTTCTTCGTCATTGACCTTCTGCTTTTCGTTATTCAGCGTCATCGCTTTCAGCGAGAGTTTTTTGGCAGAGCCCATCGTCGCGCGCGCAGGATTGACCGCCGCGCAGAACGGATTTACCCAATAAAATCCGTCGCGTTTCAGGGAGCCATAGTATTTTCCGAACAGCGTAAAGACATAGGACTCGTTCGGCTGAAGCGTCTTGAATCCGCATAGCATGACGATCCCCACAAAAAACAGCACGATCCCCAAGACCATGATCGCGGCAAGCGCCGGGATCTGATCCGTGTATACCGCCCCGACGGCAAACATGGCGATTCCGCCGATCATCACAAGCAGCACAACAACGAGCATCACCCAGCCGTTCTTTTCCCGCGCGCGCTTTTCATTGATCTCTTTTTCCATTTTCCACCTCCGTATGCCTGTTGCATACCTTCTTCATGGTATCATACCCCGCCGCATATGTCAAGATGCAAAGCAATAATTCCGACTTTTTCCGCCGAAAACTTGACAAGCGCAGAATGATGCGCTATACTGTAATAAAAATATATGACAAGGCAGAAAAGATGAACGAAATTATTGCGCGGAGACAGTTTTATCCGCTCTATATCTGGCTGGACATCGCATTTCTGATTATTTTTGCAGCGCTGTTGCTGCTCCGCAGAAAATATATGACGGTGCTTGTCGGGCTCTGCTTCGGCGTGATCTACTTTTTAGTAGATTACGGACTCTTTCACCTTGTATTTCACGCCCGCAGCATTCAGAACGGCGACTTGTTCGGCGTGCTGCTCTGGATGTCGATGAGCTACGGATTCACCAATTTCGTATGGATCTGGCTGTGGATCTCAAAGGACAAACGTCTGCTTGAATGGTCGGTCTTTATTCTCCTTTGGTGGCTCTGCTGTCCGATGCTCGCCTCGACGTTCGGCAGTCATGAGACGCCCATCATCATCCAACGGACAACGGGCTCCTACCACGGTTGGATGGCGCTGCTCCTCTTTCTCGGCTACGCGGGGCTCATCGTCTGGAACCTCTTTCAGAAAGACCGATCCCGGCGTGTCAATTTGCTCTGGCTGCTCGCAATCGGCATTCTAGTGCAGTTCGGGTGGGAAACAGGTCTGCTTCTGGGCGGGATCCGCAGCGCCGGATTTGAAAATTTTTCAGACAAACTTCTGACGCTTGTCACCAATTCCCTGCTCGAAACCAACCTCGGCATGCCGTATATCTATCTGATCTTCCTCGCTTTTTCAGCCCGCTTCACCGAAAAACTGAAAAAACGGGAACATCCACTTACTCTGTTCGAACGGCTTGCGGAAAACAACGCCGAACGCGTCCGCGGGGAAGACCTCTCCGAATATCTTGCATAAAAAAATGTGCGCCCGCAGCTGTCTCTTATACACATCTCC
>ENA-OZAU01000872-OZAU01000872.1-human-gut-metagenome-genome-assembly--contig:-NODE-872-length-12925-cov-7.131002_pt1 | contig 12925 bp, 10 predicted proteins | sample MGYA00243303_ERZ653503 | MGnify/ENA primary metagenome ERZ653503 (study PRJEB26926, sample SAMN06165049) | human gut metagenome | biome: ENVO:00009003; feature: ENVO:2100002; material: ENVO:00002003...
CTGCCTGTCTCGTGGGCTCGGAGATGTGTATAAGAGACAGATAATATACAATCTATAATTCATTTGCAATCAAATCTGCATAAATGACATAAATTCGAACATAAATGATATTCCACGCATTTATGGATAAGCTTAATCAGGATGGCATACTCAATTTTATAAAGTATAGAATTACAGACTTTAAGAAGGATCTCAAGACTATGGTTGCTGATTAATATATCTTTAAATCCGCGATATCACAAGCCTTCCATCCTGCACATCAACCCTGACCTTATTAGACTCTATCCCCGCTGCCTCAAGCATCTCATCAGTGAGTTTTATCCTGTGCGCCTTGTCCAAAACCGTATATTCCATTGCAGGGTGTTTCTTCAATTTCTCCGTACTTACCTTTCCGTCAGATATAAGCACTGTGCGGTCTACACGGCCTGCAAGTGCCATATCGTGTGTGACTATGATGATGGTTATACCAAGCTCTTTGTTCAGCTTATGAAACAGCTCATAGATTGTATCAGCAGTCCTTGTATCCACGGCTCCGGTCGGCTCATCCGCAAGCAGTATGTCCGGCTTATTTGCCAGTGCCACCGCTATCGCTGCGCGCTGCTGCTCTCCTCCCGATAGCTGAGCCGGAAGCTTATCCTTATGCTCCTGTAATCCCACTGCATTTAACAGTTTAAGGGCATAGCTTTTATTATTATCCTTGCGTTTTTTTATAATTTCTCCGTGTTTTAAATTATCGGTATTACCTGCATTTTCAAACATCATCACTGCCTCGACATTCTGCAGCACAGTCAGGTATGGGAACAGATTTTTGGCACTTTTCTGCCACACAAAGCCCACCTTGTCCCTGCGGTATCTCACCATTTCAGCTTCTGAATATGTGGAAATATCTTTTCCGTCAATAGTGAGTACTCCAGCCGTTGGTGTTTCCAGTCCTCCTATCATATTTAAAAGGGTGGATTTTCCACTGCCGGATTTTCCTATTACCGCAAGCATCTCCCCTGTTTCCACCGTCAGGTCAAGCCCCTCCAGTGCCATCACCTTTTTATCGTCTGTCTCATATATTTTTACCAGTCCATCGCAGTTTATCATCTGGTTTTCTCCCTTTTAATTTAAATTACTATGCCGTCACTAAGCTCAAACACTTCATCTCCCAGCTCCATCAGGTTCGGATCATGCGTGGTCATAACTATTGTGATGTCCTCATCGTCTATCAACTCACGGAACAACCGCATGACTTCAAATCCAGAAGCGGTATCGAGTGCTCCTGTCGGCTCATCCGCAAAGACCACCTTCGGGCGATGAACCACAGCGCGCGCTATCGCAACTCTCTGCTGCTCACCTCCCGATAACTGATCCGGCATATGATCCATGCGCTTTGAGAGTCCGACACGCTCCAGCAGCTCTGATACTCTGTCATGCGTATTCTCATTTATCACATCGTTTTTTGCATCTCCAATGTCATTATCCATATCAGTCAAATTCTTCCGTATCTGACGTTTATTTTTCGCAAGTCTAAGGGCAAATTCCACATTCTCATATGCCGTCATCGTGGGAATTAGTGCTATAGACTGGAATACAAATCCCATCTCATACCGCCTTAGTATTTCCCGGTCTTTCTCGGTCATCTGCTCGAGGTTTTTATCCAGAAACTGCACACTTCCATCTGTCGGCATATCAAGCGCACTAAGGATATTAAGAAGTGTGGTCTTTCCGGAGCCGGAACGCCCTTTTAAGATGGCAAGTGTTCCTTTTTTTATCTCCATGGATACTCCGTCAAGTGCGTGGACTGTTGTACCATCTCCCGCCTTGAAATATCTTTTTATATTTTGAGCAATTATCGCATTTTCCATATGTCACGACCTCATTTTTTACATGCTAACTATCTTCTCCAAGCCTTAGTGCCTGTGCTATCTTCATACTCTTAAGCAGTCTGCTGATAACCACATAGCATACGGCTACAGCCACGAAAAGTACTCCTGCAAGCTCCAGCATATCAGATTGATAAATATATACATTTACTCCGATATTGTGTTTCTGCGGCAGATATATGATCGATATGAGCCTTACAAACATCGCTGTTGCAGTTATACCTATGCCTGCTCCCGCAAGAAGCGGCAGAAATGATAAAAATATCTGCTCGTTTAAAAGCATTGCTTTTACCTCTCTCATTCTCATTCCCATTGCGCGGTATATACCAAACTGCAGCTCCCTCTGTTTTAGTGTCATAACCCAATACAGCAAAAATCCTACTGAGCACACTATCAGTGAAAGTATAAAACTTAATGTAAACATACCGTTTGTGATCTGCACTGTGGCTGAGTTTTTATTCTCGTCTATAAGCTGTTGCGCGGATGTTAAATTTTTGTATATATCATCCACCGTTTTTCCCTTTGACAGGTTCATCCACACACTGTACGGTGTCATGCCGAACTTTTCCACAACCGTAGCATAATTTGCAACGATCAGGTATTTCTCCTGCTCGGTCACATTTCCTTCTACATCTGTCTCATAGGTGTAACGCTCGTAGCCCGGAAAACCTTTTACTATGGCACATACCTTTGCATTCTCGGATGCGTAGATCTGATCATCATCGACAGCCTCCGGTACATACCTTGAGTAATTTAAGCTGTCACCAACTTTAAGTCCCAGAGCTTTTGCCAGATTTGAGGAAATGATGACTCCGTCCGGCTCTTTTGCCAGCTCATTCAGGTAATTGAACCAGTGCGCGTCATTAATATCATCATTTTGGTCACTCTGCAATTTCGCAGTCTCACCGAATTCTTTTGTGTTTATCGCCATAAGATATGCATCCGAAATCGAACCACTGCCTGCGGAAATGTCTACCCGCTCGTCCTCAAGCACACGCGTGACCCCGTCACAGATGCCCTCATTTTTGAGCGACTCGTATTTACCGAAATCAGGCTCGTCATACATCCAGCTTACAGAGCCATCTTTATTCTTCTGTATCCTGAGTCTGAAATCTTCGTTGTATATCGCATCACAACCCACATTGTAGACGATCCGTTTTTCCATATTGCTGTTCATGGTGCGCGCCATATTCGCGTCAAAAATACCGCCAGCCACTGTCATGATAAGAAATACTGCCAGAAATCCCTGATTGTATCTGGTTCGTTTTAGCTGTAAAAATGATGCATACATTGCCGGAGAAAAATGCTTTTTAAAGAGCCTGTCCACAAGCAGAATAATAAGTCCGGTAAGTCTTACGCACAAAAGTGCCGCTGCAAATATAAAAAGCGAATTGTCCAGTATCATGACAGGATCTATGCTCCTGTTCTCAAGAACAGATATCGCAAGCGTACTCTTCTGCTTGTTGTAATTGTAAAGCAGATATGCTGACAGAGCCAAAAGTATAACGTCTATAAAGCATTTCTCCCAAAGAGGCTTTTTCTTTGATATTCGTTCCCTGCTGCGCTCTGATATGGCATCCTTTGATTTTTTCCACACCGGAACTGTGATAAACAGCACCATGATAACTGCCGCTGCCACCGCATAGACAAGCATCTGCCATACAAATCTGTAAGTGCCTATATCCTTTGCCGTAAATCTTAAAAATCCGTCTGTAGATGCGGCAGCCCGGCACATTATATATCCGAGTACTATTCCAAGTACACAGCCCGCGAACGCTATTATTCCCGACTGCTGCAGGTACAAAATAAATACCTGTAATTTTGTCGCACCGCGGCTTCTTAAAACAAGTATGTCATTTTCCTCGAGCGAAAGTATCTGTGCAGATATCATTCTTATAAATAAAATCAAAAGCACAAGACACGGCAGCTCCAATGCCCAAAGCATCAGCTTTATCGTCTTCTGCTGTGTAAAAAAGCCATCCAGCGTATCACGGATGTTGTCATTGTAGAGCTTGTCAGCATCCTTAAACTGTTCCATATAACCGTCATAAAGTGAGGCATTTTCCGTGTTGATCTGCCTGTAATCCAGCATGAGGAAATCACTGTAGCTGATATTGTCCTCGCTGTAATACTGCATCATTTCGTCAAAAACATCCTGCGAAACAAATATCACATCGCCCATATCCGAAAGCGTCTTGGCCCAATATGGATCGTTTATATCTTTTTCACGGCAGATCTGTGATATGACGAAAGAAATTTCCTTTTTCCCACTGCCATCAGGTACATGTAAATAGACTTTTTCACCTGCTACAAGTCCGTAGTGATCCATTGTCTTTTCGCTTATGCTGCACTCGAATGTGGCTGTGTCAGACTGAGACTTTACAACCTCAGCGTACTCCGAAAGTTCCGGCAGATATCCTATTGTAAAATAATTGTTAGGTCCTCCAAACTCTGTATCTGCGCGTCCGCCTGAGAGTGTGATAAGCTGCTGTGAGGAAACCTTGTTTATATCCACGTATTCAGTCCACTTCTTTTCGTATCCTGACAGCTTATCAAGTACTGACTGCGAATCAGGATAATCTGCCACCGCATATGTTCCCTCGCGGCTCATCTGTGCAGGAAACTCATTCTGCTGTGTGGCATGATCCGTAAAAAGTCTGTCGAGTATCTGATTGCCCGCGCCCTTTTCAAACATAGGGTGGCACACAAAAAGTGCTATAAACAAAGCCACTCCCATAAGCAGACACAGATTTAACCATTTTCTGTTTTTTAATTTATTAATTACGAAGCCAAACATATTTCATCGCCCTCATCAATACCGTAAAGCACAAGTGTATTGCTGCCTGATGTATAATCGCTCAATATTACCGGCTGCTTTACCACGCTGTCCCCATCAATTTTCCACACATAGTAGGATATATCATCTTTGTCCATCGGATTGACCTGCTTGTGTATGATCGAAGTCGGCACCACTACCACCTTTTTAAAAGAAACATAAGAAAACTTTACAGCAGATGCCCTGGTCAGATCATCCGGTATTCCATTGTCAAGTTTTATATAAAATGCTGCATTTCCATATCCCGAATCTGTGTTTCCGGTAATATGCACACCTTTATCATCCTGATTTATATATCCCTTTTGAGCAACACTACCGTAACCGGCAAAACCGATACAGCTTCCGTAGATCGTTGTACCGTCCAGCTCAAGTGATACGCGCTCTCCCACATCTGCTATATTGTCCTTATATACTTTATAGCTATTGCTATCCTTTACCTGAACCAGCAGTACGTCCGTGGAATTTCCGGTTATCTGCAGGATATCTGAGCCTTCCTCCACATTATCTCCTGCCTTGACACTCACCTTTGAAACTTTTCCATCATTTTTGGCATATACTGAAATATTTCCTTTGCCGTCATTTCCTGCGCTTATGCTGTCATATGCTGACTGTAGCCGGGAAAGCTGATAGGTGTGGTCTGCACAGGCAAGTTTTTTCTGCAGATTCAATAATTGTAAATTCAGTTTCAACTGCTGCTCATCATATGCTGTATCCGGCTTTTCATCCTGCCGGTTATTTTCTTCTGCGCTACTACCACCTTCAGATAAATCTTTTATCTGTTTATCGTAATCAGCAATCTTCTGCGCATAGGATTCATTCTCCGAGTCGATCGCATTTTTCGCCTCTGTTATGGCAGCTTTGCCCTCTCCGGTATCCACCACGTAAAGCAGCATCCCCTTTTCTACCGTATCGTCCTGCTTCACATTGACCGATACGATCTGCCCTTCATAATCACAGGTTTCGGTTATCGTCCCTGCGTCAGATCTGCTGTAGCGCACACCGTAGTTTGCTATATCAAAATCAGACCTTGTTACCGTATATTTGCTATACTTTGTCGGAACCTGATCTGTAGAATTATAGTAGACCAGCTCCCCCTCTTTTAAGCCCTCTGTGACCTGTGTATAGTTTTCATCAGACTCACCTGTTGTTATGATGCGTTTCTCGCGGCCGCCCTCATCATTTTTCACATAGACATATCTGGTATCGCCTTCCTTATAGATGGAATCTTTTCCCACGACAAGTGCCTGGTCCGCTTTTGTCTTTTCAAAATATACCGGATACATCTGTCCTGCCGTAAGAAACGGCTTTTCCCTGCTTTCCACGCACACATCCGGATAGCGGTTGTTTATCTTCGAAAGTACCAAAACCTCTGATGTATATTGAGACTCGGTGACATCATATTTTTCGCCATCGACTATCACATATTTCTTGTCATAATCACTGTATTTGTACTCATTTATGGCTGTATCTTTTATATCCAGCACAAGGTCATCCGTATCTGAGACAATGACTATATTCTCGTATGCCGCAGCAGACCTTCCATCTGTCAGCTTCTTAGTGTAAGTGACAAGACCGCTGTGGACTGCCTTAAGCGTTCCATCATCAACGATCTGCTGATATAAAGCCATCTGCTCATTGATCTTTTGCACGCGGTATTCGTGAAGCTGCTTATCGTACCGTTCATTTTCCTGTTCTGTGGCAATCTGCGTATTGTAATCATCTTCTGTGCTCTCTTTTTTCTCAATCTGTTCTGTTGAAAATTCGTCCGTATCCGCAGCCTGACTCTCCCATAATTTGATCTGCGTATCCGAGATCTGAGCGGATATCTCATATGTCTCATTCTCATGCACCAGCGCATCCTTACATTCCTGCAACTGTTTTTTTGCCTCATCCACATCACAGACAGCAAGCACATCCCCTACATTTACTGTATCTCCCGGCTCCACATATATCTGTGAAATGTTTACGTTGGCACTGTAGTAATTGCAGTAATCCCTAGGAACTGCGGTAGCCATCAGCACCTGTATGGAGCCAATCGTACCGTATTCCACAGGTCTATAGGCTTCATTTAACGCTACAGGTTCTTCAAGCTCTGGTATGCTGCTTTCTGTCATTTTTCCACAGCCGCCTGCCAAAAACGACACACATATCCCCAATACTGCCAGCTTTTTTATTGATAAAAGGTTTCTGATCTTCACTGCAAAACCACCTCATCCCCGCTTTTAAGTCCTTCTGTGATGATCCGGTAGTCTCCTACCTGATCTCCGACACTTATCCATACCGCCTGTCTGTATCCATTCTCATCCAGTGTGTATACAAAATACCTGCCATCCTTCTCATGTACTGCGTCCTTTTGCACATACACAGCATTTTCTATAGCAGGGCGCGTCACTTCCATGGAAAATATCTGTGCATCCGATACTGCCGACATGTCCGATACCGGTTCAAAAACAACCTTTTTATCGTCCACCTCTTTTACCTTAAGTTCAAACTCTATATCAGATGCTGTTGCCGTGTATATATCACCTACATTAAAGTCATAACCTTCCGGTCTGTCAGCCTCGTAATTGCCGTTTCCGCTGATTTCTGTTATAAGATTGCTGCCCGGTTCAAAAACTCCCGCCAAAAGTGAATTGTCCATTGCTGTGATCGTACCATCCTCTGATGCCGTGATCTGATATCTCGACAGTTTTTCCTTAGCCTCATCAAGATAAAGCTGCGCAACCTCTGTATCCTTATCAAGCTGGGCTATATCGCTTGAATAATCCTGAGTATCATCGATTTTCATAATAGCCCTGTAGTGCTCTGCCAGAAGCTTATTCTGACTGATCTGCCCGCTGTAGTCCTCAATCTTTTTCTGTATCTCCCCGGATTTAAAAGCCACCAGTATATCGCCCTTTTTCACATGATCACCCACTGCCACATTTACCTTTTCAAGCGTAAGCTCCGTGTTTGTCGCACCATAGGAAAACCTGGTATAGCCCTGCGCGCTCAGACTGATGGTAGTCTGCGGTGTGAGTGAACCGCTCTGTACCGTAACTGTCTGGTATGATATTTTCTCGTAGGAAGCTCTGTCCGTCTGTGCAAGCTCCTTTTGTGCCGCCCCACATCCTGAAAACAAAATAGAGGTAATTGCAGTGGCAAGTGTCAAACGCCCTATATATTTTTTCTTTTTATTAATCATATATTTTCCACATCTTTTCCAAATAAATATGAACCTGATCTATTATCTAAAAATGTAACTCCATGTATAAACTTTATTGCAGCCAATAACAGTATCTTATATTAGATCATCACTCCTTATGATCGTGCCGTCTATCGCATTCACATACACCGGATATCTGTCGTAGCCCTTATCCTGTTTTGACAGACACCATGCCGGAACATAAGTACATTTATCCTTGTCAGATGCATCCTTCAAACGGATATATCCGAGCTTTAGATTGTTGTAAGTGTGATTTTGTGTAAAATCATACTGATCTGAGTTTTTTGTCATGTCATCCTTGATGATCTCTTTAATAGTGTCCATTGACAAGAGTTCTACGTTTTTTGACTCATTTACAATATCAACCGGGTAAGAAACAGTAAATTCCGTCACTCCCTGATCCGTCACAATAAAGGAACTGCTGCCATATGGCATAAAATCATCATAGTTATCGAGTGTCTCCCATATATCCATATTCCGGGTGAAATCGAGTGACTTGCAAAACGCTATACCATCTACACCCTCGCCATAATCTATGATATATCCCCACGCTGTATCCTTTATAACGCTCTCTGTATCATCAGTTTTTACGGTATCATCGCCATCCTCTATCACTCCTGCACTCCACTCGTAGTCTGAGGTTCCTATATATACCTGTGAAGCCCTGCCTAATTTATTTTGAAATTCTTCTGCCTTCTTTACAGCTTCTTCTTTGTTCAATACACACTCGTTGTCATATGAAGATGTAGTATCTCCACCTGTAGAACCTCCATTAAGGCCCCCTACACCCTGTTCCTCTGCAAATGATGGTGGTCCGTAATAGCCATACTCACTGCTATCATATGATGTGCCCTCACTTCCTGCCTTAAGAGGCTGTGCTGAAATATATTCAAGCGAACCGTCCTCAGCAATTCCAAACCTAAGCTCACAGAAAACATTACCAATATATCCCAGATACTCATTACAATCCGTATAGTCTGTGGCTATTTCACGCGTATCAAGTGCAGACGGTTCTGCCTTTTCATACTGTTCCAGCAGATCATTTTCAATTTTCATCACCCTGCTGACGCCCTCTTCTGTGGTAAGTCCCGCATCAATTTCCTGCTGATATCCGGCAATCGCATTTTATACAACTTCCATACTGTGATATATCTCTTCTTTCGTATAATGAGGTATGTCGTGATAATATACGGTACTATCGCCAAAATAAGCCTCTATCACACTCTTTTTGAAATCGGCACCCACCTTTATATTCTTCACCTCAACAACCGACATGCTTTTGCAGTCCGGCAGGGTAATGTCTGCTGAAATATCCACATCCACACTTTTGTCAGATGTCTCAACAGAAAAGCTGTCATTCCATTTCGTACTGTCGTCAAACGCACTTATATCGCTTCCTGCTTTTGTGTTTATATTTTCAGTTTCCATATTGTAATCTACTTTTTTTCCTGAACAGCCGGTTAATGCTATTGCAAGAACCAACGCCGATATAATAACGTTTTTCCTCTTCATAGCCTCTCCTTTACAGTGAATTTTCCAAATTTATGATCGTTCCATCTATAGCGTTTACAAAGATAGCATTTTGCTCATTGGAGTCTACCATACGTGACAGTACCCACGCCGGAACATAGCTGTATTTTCCCTGTTCACTGTCACTTCTTATCTTAAGATAACTAAGCTGTAGCTTATTGAATGACGATGCAATATCATATTTATCAGGATTTTCCGTAATCTCCGCCTTGATGATCTGCTCTATATTTTTCAGAGAAATAAGCTCCACATCCTTATAGATCTGTGTTACATTTACCGGATATTCCATCTGCACATCAATTATTCCATCATCAGTGACTGTAAGAAGTGTACTGTCAGGCAGTGTAACATCATCTATATCACTATCAATTGCTTCATACCCCGACAAATAAGTATCCATATCAAATCCATCCTTAAATGTGATTCCGTCTATGCCGGTCGCGTATGAATAAATATATCCCCACACTGCTGTCTGATAGTCATTTCCCTCTTCGCTGTTATTAAACCCTATCCAGCTGCACTCACATTCACCTCGTTCCACCAGATCCTGCATTCCCAATTTACTAAGGAAATCCCCGGCTTCTTTTTTGGCTGATGCGGCAGATTTACTGCCCTCATTTGAGGTCTCGTCTGCCTTATCCTTTAGATCATCATCCTGAAAAGTCTGCGTTATGGTATCATAGTCCTCATTCCTTAAAGATGGTGGACCGTAATCCGTCCCGGACTGATGCAAGGCGTAAGCATGTACCTTGTGAGCCTCAAAATCCACCTCACAGAACACATCACCCTTGTAGCCTGCAAATACTTCACAGTTTTCGAGATCCTTTGCCACGGTATAAGTAGTCTTTGCCGTTTCAAGCTTATCCCTATATTCAGCCAGCCGCTGTTCCAACCACTCACTGTGAGTTTCATCCTGTGTTTTCTGCCAGTCCTCTATGACCTCATTCAGTTCGTCAACAGTATAATGATCCGGATCGTGATAATAGTACTCGTTCCCACCAAAATATAAATCCAGAAAACGCTTTTTGTAATCAGCATCTATCTTTACATTTTCCACCTCAACAACCGACATGTTATCAAAGTCTGGAACTACAATATTTGCATTTACATATACTGTTTTCTCGCCATTATCGGTCTGTATTGTAAAGTTTTCATTCCAGCCGGAGTCAGCCCTGATATCAGCTAAGGCAGACATATTTTTTGTTTCTTTACTTTCGCTCTCAGTGCCATAATCTACCTTTTTGCCGGCACAGCCTGCGAGTGATATGAGGACAAGTGCCTCGATGAGTGTCATAATTGCTGCAAATATTCTTGTATGTTTTCTCATATGCCAATCCTCCCTGATATGTCACATTTTTTCTACAACATAATTATTCCTGTGAAAGTACGGTCCGATGTAAACATTCTGTATCTTAACTCAGATCGTCCGGATGTATCACACTTCCGTCAATCGCGTTGATAAATACAGGGCATGCATTTGTAGTGTCTTTCTGCAGCAATTCCAGACTCCATGCCGGAATATAACTGTATTTTTGCATATCAGTCCGGTTGTTTACCCTTATGTATGCAAGTTTTAGAGTGTAATATTTTACATTTGTATCCAGTACATATTCATCAGCATTGTTTTTAAGCTCATCCCGGGCAATATCAAATATATTTTCTAAAGGAAGCATTTCTACATTTTCCTGTTTTCTTACTATACTTACCGGGCAGTCTATAAAGAAAGTACCTATACCATATTTATCAATATAAAAATTGTAGAATTCATTATCAAAAGTATCCTCTATACTATCACCATATTTCATATTGTATCCGCTGTAATCCATCGGGTTTAAAGCATCATCAAATAATATTTTGCCAACTCCGATATTGTAGTAAAATCTATAACCACTTACACACTCATGTATATCATCTTCATGATACACATGATCGGCTCTTTCGTTATATCCACTCCATTTCAGCTGCGAGCTCTCAGTCTGCGGGATGGATGAAAAACCTGTCTCTTTCAAAAAGCTGTCTATCATATTCCCCGCTTCTTCTATTGTGATACCCGATTCATTTTCCTCCTGCGCGATTTCCTCTCCCGATGTATCCTGTGAATCCGTGATATCATTTACCGTATCATATTCCATGAGTGAATCCGGTCCAAAGTATTGCTGCACATATCCATCGTTAAATATATTGCTCCACTCGTATTCATTACTTCCTGTCTTTTTGGTATATCCCTCAATCGGACCTGCGCCAATTCCCGACAGCCATTCATTTTCATCACCATCTGCAACAAAATTCACGTTATACCAGGTGTTTCCTTTTTTCCCTACAAACTCATCACATGAATCATACTCTGTAGCTATAGTCCATTCATCCCCGGCCTTTTCCAGATAATGCGTATACTCCTTCAAAAACTCAGCTCTGTTTCCTGTGCCAGATGTATCAGTTGGTGTTGTTGAGGAATTTATGGAATCAATAAGATTTTGAAGCTGTGTTTTTGTCCAATGTTCCTTATCATAGTAATAAATCTGCGACTCTCCAAAGTATGCCTTCAATACCTTTTCCTTGAGCTTTGCAGTATAAGGTATCTTTTCCACTTCAACTACTGACATTGTCTTACAATCAGGCAGTTCCACTTTTGCACTTATATCTATATTTACATTTCCAATTTCTGTCTGCACGGAAAACTCATCGCTGTAGGTCTCATCTGTACTAAAATCCTTTACATTGCATACAGCACTTTTTGTCAGTTTTTCTGTATCAGTGCCATAATCTACCTTTTTGCCGGCACAGCCTGCGAGTGATATGAGGACAAGTGCCTCGATGAGTGTCATAATTGCTGCAAATAATCTCATATTTCGTGAAGATATGTTACCCCTTTTATCCATATGCGGCTCTCCTCCATTTTTGTTCTTTCCCGGTGACTATTCAGAATAGTTATCTTCCATGTTGTTATAATGAGTATATATGTCAGTTGTAAACTTTTTGTATCATACATTGCATTTTTATTATAAAAACCCGGTCTGCACATACTTATGCAAACCGGGTCTATATTTAACGTATCTTGTAACTATTAAACTATACCAATTCAGGAATTTTATATCCTGCTTCCTCCATCGATTTTTCAAATTCTCCAAGGCTGACATTTGCCTCTTCGGCTGCTACATCTATTTTTAACCTTCCCTTTGAAACCAATGAATACAACATATTATTTTTTCCCTGAAGAATCCCCTCTTCCTTCTGTTCCTCACCATACTCCTTTGCATATTCCTTTGCATACTCTTTTGCATATTCCATTGCATACTGTCTTACTGCTTCGCTCATAGCACCACGTCCTTCCTTTTCTTTGTAATAAGCCACTGCTTTTGACAATGTCTCACTTTCTATCTGCTCCGGCCTGCACTGGTGAAAATCTTTCATCATCCGACCTATATCATCATTACCTTCATACCTTCCATTTACCTGTCTCTTATACACATCTGACGCTGCCGACGA
>ENA-OZAU01000875-OZAU01000875.1-human-gut-metagenome-genome-assembly--contig:-NODE-875-length-12896-cov-6.369520_pt1 | contig 12896 bp, 8 predicted proteins | sample MGYA00243303_ERZ653503 | MGnify/ENA primary metagenome ERZ653503 (study PRJEB26926, sample SAMN06165049) | human gut metagenome | biome: ENVO:00009003; feature: ENVO:2100002; material: ENVO:00002003...
GTATAAGAGACAGGTATACAACAAATTTTAATGAAAGTAAACGCTTTATTGAAAAAATTTTACATTATTTTTTCGTTTTTACATCATTGTCCGTTTCTTCCTGCACGAATTTTTTCATGCCGTTGCGCTCCAACAGGCGATAATCTGTCTTTGCCATAAGAGTTTTGGGCAGCTCCGGCAGCACCTCTACGGCTTTCGGGCAGGACCATTTGTCAAGCTTCTGACGGCAAAACTCCTTGACCGTCTTTTTAAGCTTTGTCGGCTCGGCGGACGACTTTACGTACAGCTTGATTACTTTGCCTTTGAGCTTGTGCTCTATTCCTACGGCACAGCACTCGTCCACGTCTTTTAGCGTATTGACAAGCCGTTCAATCTCGGCGGGAAACACGGGCACGCCCGAAACCTTGATTATGCGTTTGAGTCTTTGCTGAATAAAAATAAATCCGTCCTTATCGACAAAACCCAAATCTCCCGTTTTCAGCCATCTTTTGCCGTCGTAATCAAGAAAAGTTTTTTCCGTAGCCTCCGTATCGTTAAGATACCCCTTCATGACCGTGGGAGAACTTATGCACAGCTCGCCGCTGCCGCCCCTTTCAAGCATGTTGCCGTCGTCGTCGAAGGCTTCTATGAGATAATCCTCTCCTATGGGCTTGCCGCAGGAGCCTTCTCTGCGGGCGCCCGCTTTGTTGACGGAAAACACGCCCGTAACCTCAGTTAGTCCGAACCCGTTGTCCAAAACACAGCTGCTTCCCCTCTTTGCCATGACGGAATCGAAATCCCTTTTCAGCTCGTCGGTCAGCATATCGCCGCCGCAGAAAGCGAATCGCAGATTTTTGAGACTGCGGCAATTGAATTCCTTTTTGTCCACAAGCCCGCGGTACATGGTAGGGACGCCCGAAATCATGGTAATGTGCCCCTGTTTGAGATAGTGCACGATTCTTTCCGGTGCGTAACGCGGAATAAGCGTGCTTTTGACGCCCCCGCTAAGCACGGTGTGCACGCACACGCCCAGCCCGAATGCGTGAAACATGGGCAGCACCATAGCCATAGCGTCTTTCTCCCGCGCCTTTTCTCCCACGATTGCGCGTTTGGTGTTGACGGCGACCGAGTTGAAATTGGCGTTGGTAAGCATTATGCTTTTCGGCTCCGCGCTTGTGCCGCCGCTGTGCATAATAGCGGCTACATCGTCGTCCCCGCCCGCGAATCTGTTTATCATGTACTTTGACAGCCGCGCGCCCTCGTGTCGGAAATATTTGAATTTGAGATAATCGGTGCGGTTTTTTCTCAAATTTCTTCTGTCCCGCCAGGTAAAGAGATTGTAAAACACTCTTTCAAACGACGTGATGTAATCCTGTGCCTGACAAATCCTAATGGGCACGGGACAATCCAGCAGTTTGGAAATGTATCCGTCCGCCAGCTTGTCGAACACGAAAAGAAATTTGCTCTTTGTTTCCGTAGCGTAACGTATAATCTGCTCCGCAGGCAGAAGCGGGTGGACGAGATTTGCGGTCATGCCCAGCTTGTTCACTGCATAAAACAAAGTCACCGCGGAAGGAATGTTGGGCAACGCGATGGTCACGATGTCGCCCTTTTTGCAGCCGTATTTTCTGAACGCGCAGCACAGCGCCTCCACTTCGTTGAAAAGCTGACCGTAGGTTATATCGCGCCCGACAAAATGCAGGGCGGGTTTTTTTCTGTTGTTTTTTTGGCTTTCAAAAAGATGCCTGTACATTTTTCCTTTAACTGAGGGCGGCAAGCGTTAAAGCCAGCCCCATACCTCTACAATAAGATAAAGCAGTCCCACCGCCAGAACCTGACTCGCAAAATAAATAAACAGCGAATGCCTTCCGCAAAAGCAGAAAGGTCTGACGCATGTCGTCGCCTCATAGCCCATAATACTGCGCGGAGACTTGTATATCGCGCGTCCCGCGAGGGCGCCCGCCAGAAACCAACCGAAATAAGGCAGAAAGGGCAGATAATCGCCGGGAGACAGCTTGGATACGCGGTTGTTGTTGACCAACCAGAAAACAAGGTCGCGCGTCCATTGCTTTTGCCCCTGCGAAGCGACAAGGTTAATTTCGTTTTCCATATTGAAATAGCTGCCGACGGCTATGGCTAAAACCGCAATCAGAAAAATCCAGTCTCCGTCTGTTTTTAACCAATCGAGAAGCGCCCACAGCAAAATACTCAAAGCCAGCACGTGAAGCACGTTGAAATTCATCCAAACGCTGTTGTCCTGCGTAATTTCGCCGTAAAACAGCATGGCTACCGACAATCCCACCGCCCATACGGACATTTTAAGCCCGCGCAGCGCATTGTTTTTGGAAAAGGAAACGGATACTCCCGACAAAATGACAAAAGAGCCGATGAAAAAGTCGTGAGTCACGCTGCGCCAGCGCCCGAAGGCGCTTGATTCGAATACGTAACCCGCCGCCCAATCGGAAATACGTATGCCGAGCGGAGTGGAAAAGCTGTCGGCAAACATGGCTCCGATATCGAACATAACGTGGTCGAAAACGACGAAAAGTATGAGAATACCGCGCAGGAGGTCCACCTCCCACACTCTGTTCCCGTATCCTTTCTTTTGCTTAGTCAAACCGTTCAACTGCTCCCCTTTGTTTTATTGTTGCCTACATCGGCGTTAAAATACCGTCTTTTCTTTTGTATACGCGCTCGATAACTCCGCCTCCGAGACACTCCTTTTCATTGTAGAACACGACGTACTGCCCCGGCGTGACCGCCCGCTGCGGAGAATGAAAAAGCACGCGCGCGCCCGAACCCGTCCTTTCCACCGTTACGCGCTGCTCGGGCTGACGGTAACGGAATTTTGCCGCGCACTCGAATTTTTCTTCTTTCGGCGGAAAAGGAATCCAGTTTATTTCGTCGGATTCGAGAGCGTCGCTCATGAGCACGCTTTCGTCGCCGTGACTTACCACAAGTCTGTTGTTTTTTAAGTCCTTGTCCGCTACAAACCACCTGTTTTGACTTTCCCTCGTGCCGCCGAGTCCCAACCCGCGCCGCTGTCCAAGCGTGTAATACATAAGACCGTCGTGGCGTCCCACGACTCTGCCGCTCAAATCCACGATATCTCCCGCTTTGCCCGGCAGGTATTCCGCCAAAAACCTGCGGAAATTTCGTTCTCCGATAAAACAAATGCCCGTCGAATCCTTTTTTTCCGCCGTTGACAGTCCTTCGGTTTGAGCAATTTGCCTCACTTCTTTTTTATCGAGACTGCCTAACGGAAACAAAACGTCCGCAAGCTGTTTCTGCGAAAGATTGTTGAGGAAATAGGTCTGGTCCTTGCCCGAGTCGGCAGCTTTGAGCAGCCTGTGAACGCCGTCCACGTGGGAAATGCCGCAGTAATGCCCGGTAGCGATAAAATCAGCCCCGATTTCCTTCGCCTTGTCGAGAAAGGGACCGAATTTGATTTCCCTGTTGCACAATACGTCGGGATTTGGTGTGCGTCCGCGTGAATATTCGTCGAGAAAATAAGCGAAAACCCTGTCGTAATACTGACGCGAAAAATTGACGGCAAAGTAAGGAATGCCGATTCTGTCGCACACCCGCCGCACGTCCTCGAAATCACTCTCCGCCGTGCAGCAGCCGTTCATATCGGTTTCCTCCCAGTTTTTCATGAAAAGCCCTATTGTATTGTAGCCCTGCCGTTTGAGCAAAAGAGCCGCCACAGAGCTGTCGACGCCTCCGCTCATTCCGACGACAACCGTTTTCGCCATAGGGTTTATTTTAATGCAAAAGCTCTTTCTTGTCAAACCGTCGGACAAGCATACCCGGATAAAATTGAAGAAAATTTGAGCTCAAAGACAAAGCGGCATCGCCGTCTCTCGATTTTAAGATTATTTTGCCCGCCGCAACGGTTTCAATCGTTTTACAATTTGACCGAGCTTTGCTATAATGTAACGTGTCCGCAATCCGAGTTAAAACAAGGAAACAGCCGACCGAAAATACGTACCCGTAGCTCAATCGGATAGAGTAATGGCCTCCGACGCCATCGGTTGCAGGTTCGACTCCTGTCGGGTACACCACCGCCAAACTGCCTTAAAGGTTTGTTTGGCTTTTTTGTTAAGCTGTGCACCGACAAATTGCAAGTCAATTTTCAAAAAAATTCTCCGGCACAAAACAAAAGAGATTTGCAAAGCAAATCTCTTTGATTGACATAAAATACAAGCCCGATAATTTTTTGTTTGAACCTGCCAAATCGTCACCGAACCACTGCGTTCTTTTTATATACTTTTGTCAGGCAGCGACTTGCTCGAACAACCTACCGTACCTTTCAACAAGTTCACTTATTTGCTCAATCGTGATAATACCCTTTCCTATCGCGACCTTGAGATACTGTCCGTTTACCGCGTCAAACATCATCTCCTGCATGGGTACGATAGAATTAAGTTCTTCATATGTATACAGCCCGTATATTTCAACGTCTGCTTCCATTGCCTCGGCATCAAACTTCATCGTTTCGGCGTCCACTTCAAAAATATTAAACAATCCGTTTATTCCGCCGGGAATTGAAAGCATTCCATTGACATAATAACAGAGATGACCGTATGTTACAGGACTATATGCTGCGACATTTTCCAAAGTTATGGCAACATCCACAAGAGTTACTTGCACCATTCCGTTTTCATTTTGTTTAAGAAACCTATGCCCTATATATTCCTCCGCATACTTATCCAAATATACATATTTGTTTAAATCAACGTCAAAAAAGCCGTGTTCGGATATAACATCAACTGTTGTTCCGTCCGAAAAAGTCAGCTTTATTACTTCATACTGTTTCAACGCATCGCTGTCTATTACCAATATGGGCGCAATATCAAACGAGCCTGTATAAAGATTCCAAACAAGCAACATTTCTCCGCCTGTTAGATTTTCGACAGGCACTTGACTTCCGTCGGCAAGAGTGATTAAGGTTCCCTCCGCCACACAACTATCCTGTTCCCAAATCGCCACAAGCGTAATATCGGACGTCACCGGAGTGCTGAAATTATATTCCGTTGTTTGTCCCGATAAAGCCCAATACTTGAAGGTGAATCCGTCTTTTGTCGGAGTAGCGGCAGGTTTACTTACAGTTGAACCGTAATTGATTGTTTTATTGGGAAACGAACCTGAACCTCCGTCAAGATTGAAAGATACAGTATAAGTGTTGATTCTCCAAATTGCATACAGCGTCAAATTGTTTGTAACGGGCAAATCCAAATTATATGCCACGTTTGAAGTAGGAGAAGTCGCCCAAAACTCAAACGTATAACCTGTTCTCTCGGGCTGATTTTCGTTTAACATTTTTTCAAAATCACTTACACAATCACCCACATTGAGAATAATAGTTCCAGGAGCCGCAGTTCCCCCATTAGAATTGAAACTTACAACTCGATTAAAATTTTCCCAAACAGCAATCAGAGTTATATTTTCGCTGACAAGGTTATTCCAATTATACTCTTTAGTCAAATCAGTCGATAAGGCCCAATATTTGAAATGATTTCCTGCCTTAGCAGGCTTTGCTGACGGTTCTTCTATTTTTTCAAGCCGATTAATCGTTATGTCAGGGAAATCTCCGTAACCTCCATTTAAATTAAATGTAATTGTACATATTTGCGTCGTCCGCCAAACAGCCACTAACGTTATATCTGACGTCACCGGAGTGCTGAAATTATAATAAGAAGCTTGTCCTTCCGGCGCCCACCCTGCAAACGTATATCCAACCTTGCTCGGGGAAGTAGGTCTGCTTACCGTCGAACCGTTTGCAACCAACACTTGAGTATTAAACGCCCCGACCCCTCCGTTTAAATCAAACGTTACAACATAATTGTTTCCGATTTCCTGCCATACGGCTTCAATCACAATATTATTTGTAATTTCGGTGTTCCAATTGTACTCTTGATTTAAATTCGTAGACAAAGCCCAATACTTAAAAACATATCCTGCCTTATTCGGCTGTTCAATAGGTTCGTCAATCTTAACGCCATTAGGAATACTTATTACATAATTCGTACTTGCTCCGCCGTCAAAATCAAAAACAACATCGCAATCCGGTATCCATTTAGCATAATAGGTGACATTATTCTCTGCTGTTGCAATATTTTCGGCCGCAATTGCAGTTCCTGTAAAATCATCGTTTTTATACCAGCCGCCAAAAACATATCCTTCACGGGAAGGGGCAGATATACCGTTTACGGCATTAGGTTTGGTAATACTCGCTGATGTTTTAGTAAACGAAACGACATATGATTTATCTGCCGATAATTCGCAACCCCATATTACAGGACGTTCGATACTAATCCAATCCGAATAATTCCAATAATTGTCCCAAGTAGACGGGTCTCTGTCTAAATCGGTGTATACTGTTAATCTCTCCCCAAATGAAAGTATCCCGGATGAAACGTTGGTTACAGTGCTTGGAATCGTTAAACTTTCCAAATTATAGCATTGTTGAAAAGCATAGCCGTTAATATAATTTAAATTGCTATAACCCTCAAAAGTGACTTTTTTCAATCCTGAACAATTAAAAAACGCTGCATTTCCAATAGATTCAACAGTAGACGGAATTACAATCTCAGTAATCCGCTCTTGTTGAGAAAAAGCTTCAGAATTAATTTGAGTCACTTTTCTGTTGGCAATTATTGTCGGTATCCTCAAAACACCTTCATAATTAACATTTAAACCGTCAATTTTAATTTCATCGTCCGATAAAATAGTCGTATTAAATATGTCTGTAGTATATCCAACTTGTTTTACAGCTTCATACGCATTTAACTTTTTTACAACGCCTTTGTCTATTTTTATATTGTCGGCGCTATTGATTATTATTGATTTCAGCTCACTGCCCGTTAAAGTAGGGTCAAGTGATAACAATAGCGCAGCAACACCCGTCACATGGGGAGCAGCCATCGACGTGCCTGACATGTAATGATAACCGTTAGAATAATGATTACTGTTACAATTTCCTAAAGCACACAATTCGGAAGGATAGGTACTTAATATGTTTCCACCTGGCGCGTAAATACTAACGTATTTACCATAAGAAGACGAACTAGCCCGTGTATCATTACTAAGTAAATTACCAACGGAAATAATATTATCAGCTTTGAACTGTTCTATATCTGCAAGCATATCAACATTCTGATTGTTATTGCCTGCAGACCACACAAATAAACCAGGAAAATTACGTGCAGCTAAAGCAATACTTAGACTTGTACCAAATCCTGAAATGCTATAATTCAATACTGAAATCTGCTCCTGAGTACCCCATTTATTTGTTGCGTAGTTAATCGCCTCGATTAATTCAGAAATATGGTGAGTGCCACTTCCTGATGTGTCATATGCCGTTTGCAAAGGAACTAATGATACATTCGGAGAGACTCCAGTTACACCAATTCCGTTGTTAGCAACAGCACCTATTATTCCCGCAACGTGAGTTCCATGTCCACCGTCCACATCAGAAGTGATACTGTTATTATTATAAAAATCATATCCTTCAACAACATTAACATTCAGGTCGCTATGATTAGCAATCCCACTATCAATAACGCCAACTCTGATATCACTATTTCCAGTCGTTAAATTCCAAGCATTAATTAAATCAATATTATTTGTTCCTGTAACTGACCATTGAAGTGCTAAATACGCATCATTACTAAGAGCATCACTATTCACTATCATATCCGGTCCAACATAAAGAACTTCCGGAAAATTATCGATAACAGAAATAATATTTAAAACTTTTTCTTTTCCGCTTTCCTTAAGAGTTGCTTTTAATATTTGATGAAATGGATTTTCATTATAGTATTGCGCAAGACTTGGAGCAGCATTTTCATCAATTAATCCGTTTCCAGTGATGTATTCATATGGAAGAGCAGTTAACTCGCTTACCGCGGCAATACCAACATTTTCCAATTTAGTCAAAAGGTCTGAAGATATGCCAGAATATTGACTATGCGTTTCCTGTAAAACAATAATAACATTATCTTCTGAATATTCATCTTCTATAGATGTCGAACTGCGAATTTTATAATTATCAGTAGTTATTACATTTGCTTCTGCCATCAAAGGATTCTTGTTATAGATAAATACTGCAATAATAAACGCAAATAACAGTATTATCAAAATTGAAACAAACCTACCTCTAAAAGCCGTCTTATTCATATCTAGTACTCCTTTAATTTTTTATTCATATTTAAATAATAATAAATAGGGCCCGGTATATTGTATTATTATTTCATCTAAAATTAAGTATTCTATACTAGTTCCATACGAGATAAATGAACAATCTAATTCAACAGCAAAATAGCCATTGTAATATCCATAATAATTTATAGATAAATTTTCATAGTTGCCCAATGCATTGCCGTTAGAATCATAAAATATTTCTTTATTTAATTCAAAAAAATTCCTTCTTATATCATTTGATATTTCGTCACTTAAATCAGGACAACCATGTTGCGGTGCGAAATGACTATCGCGCCAAGTCGTTGAATCATAAGAATCCCCCAACCAAACTATTCCGTCTTTAAAAAATATAATAGACATCAAATCATGTTTAGACAACCCTTTCATTTGATATACTGTTGATATACTGTAAAAAGCCCCCGCCCCACGGACCTCACCTTCAATTTTCATAGTTCCAACAAAATCCATGTCTCTTTGCGCCTCGGACTTGATTAAATCTATTGCCGTTTTTTTCTCTGCGTTTTGTATTTCAGCAATACCATTTTCAACTATGGAAACCAAATTATTATGCCCCGCGTCATCGTAAAAATTATTTGCCAATTTAGTTTCCAAATATATATTGAGCTCTTGAATTGCAACGTATTTATATTCTTCAAGCTTTTGCTTTTCTAAGGGAATAGTCGAACAGCCTGAAAGCAGAAAAACAATCAACAATACCAACAAAAACGCTAGTCTTTTTCTCATGAAAATTCACCCCCGTAAAAATTATTATATTATATTATATGCTAAGCAAATCTCTTGTTGTTTAAAAAATTATGTACAATACTTATATAAAATAGTCAACGTTATTTAAAACGTTACTTAATCCGCCACCGATTTTCGAACCAAATAATTTTTTATCAGCCTATTCTTCCACCGACAAGCAGTGCTGTTCCAAGCCATTGCACTCCCGACATTAAACACACACTTACTACGCTTATAATTTACAAATCCGATACAACCATACCCACCACGAGGGCACTGCACCGTTTATTTTTGTTATATCCCAAAATACCAAAGTTGCGCAACAATCGTGTATTTATTATAACCTCATGAAAGAGATTTGTCAAGGTCGAGTTTTGGAGATTAAATTCGTATATTGTCGTCACCTTTACAAGAGCGACTTCAGAACTGTCGGCGGATTACTCCTATTTCACAGAGACGAGCCTTAGCAACACCAAACGAAACAACATCGCTAATGCCAATGTCAATAAATAAAAATCTTGATAATGTGTGAGATGATATTTTCTGCAACAAGTAAATGGTTGATAAATTTTCATATCTTATCCTTGTCAATTTATCTTGCACATTATAATTTCTATGCCTGTAGTCGGATAATAAAAAAGCACATCTCCAATCTCAACTTTTGTTACAACTGCTGCAACGCCGGTTGTAATATCATACATTATCACTGCATAGTAACCATTATAGTTACCAAAATATTCTAAATTTAGATTTTCAAGTATATGGTTTAACTATCATTCTAAATTCCTCCAAATATTCCACCAAGAATAATACCAAGTGGTATATGATTTACTTTGCGTCCAAACATTATCCATGCCACATGAAGTCCGCGACCTGCTTCGACGTCAAATCTATATTTGCCGAATTTTATAATAGTGCCTCCGACATTTTTATTTGTTGCTGCGTTTGGCGACCATAACTTTGTACTGCCCAACATTTTTCCGTTAAAATTTTTCAACAGTCCGCGCGACAACGTCGCGCGGACTGTTATTACTTTTTTCTTACAATTTTCCCCTCAAAAACAGCCTCAAATTCTTCTATTGTACCTTCTTCAAGCAAATTTTTCTGACAAACGCAATATATGCTTTTAGCCGGAAATTTAAATACAATATGATACCAATCGCCAAAATCTATAACTTTTTTTACTGTATTTATCGATTTTTTTTGATATATATTTTCTCCTTCTAAATTTACATAATATTCATCTATCAAAATTTTTTTAGGAATAACGAATAGTATTTGTTTGTTAACTCCCATAAAAAAGGAAATTGAAATTAAAACAACTACGATTAAAAAAAGCAATATTAACTTTTCCCACAATAAAGACAGTAAAATTATAGGAATACTTAAAACTAACAAAATCATTATAGAGATTTTTGCTGTAAATTTAAGTAATTTATTTTTTACATATTGCTTACCGTTTTTATCCAATTCACCAGAAAATACAATCATCTAAATTCTCCTTTAACTATAAAAAAACATTTGCAAATCAATTGTATGAAAATATCCGATATCTTTTGCACTTGGATGCTTAGGAGTTTCTTTCGGCTTTGAAGGTTCGTAAGATTGTCCCCATTCTATTAAGTCCACCGTAATTCCAACTAATGGCGCAACCGCTGCTCCAAAAATATTATAAGCAGCTAGTCCCGCAGCAATGATTTTTGAAGACTGTACTCCCGCTATTGTTATATCAACAATTCCAAATGCAGAATATGCTATTGCAGAATACATAGCAGCTGATGCGGCCATTAAAATTCCTGCCGTAGCAATCCCTATAGCGCCTCCTAATAAAATACCACCTACAGTATCCCAAAATAATGAACTTCCTTGTTTTCCTTCATCTACAGCATTTTTGTATGCGATATTTCCTCCAACAGCTGCTCCTGCAATAAGCCCAACGCAGAAAATTAAAAATGTGAATAAAGGCATATGACCACTGGGGTCAACATTCATTATAGGGTTATTCAGGCAGTAAGAATAGAGATTACATCCTTCTGGCACTTTTAAGCCGTCGTCAAAACATATGCTCGGCACGTCGGCGTTTAGGAAACGGCCTGTCATGTAGTCGTAGAAACGGGTTGTAAGGTAGTACAGCCCTATACACGAAACCATGTAATAGCCTCTGTACCTGAAAGGATTGAGAGAGCCTACTCCTTCCGTGTCAAGCGTTATGTACATCGTGCCCCAAGCGTCGTAAGCATACTCCGCACACTTTACCCTGCTCGTATTGTATATTGCCGTTACGTCTCCGAATACGTTTCTTACAAAATAATACTTCTTTCCTCCTACTGTCATTCCGCTCACTCCCTTTTCGTCGTAAGCGTACATTATGTTTTTGACCGTTGTCGAATTTGTCTCGGGGTTGTACTCCGTTACCTTTTCAGACAGGATTCTGTCTCCGTCTCGGGTTATTTCTCTCGTCATTGTGGTGGTAAACGTAGCTCCGCCCCAGATTGAGTATGTGTTGCTGTAAAAATATCCCGCAAGCAGTCCGTTTCCGTCGTAGCTCAAATCCGTATACTTCATGTCCGATTCGTTATACCTTGCAAGCCTCTTTCCTTCCCATTCAAGAGTCTTTCCTTTGTACTTTGTCGGGTTGCCCGAGTCGTCGTAGGCAAAGGAGCTTGTTCCGTAGCTGCCCCAGCTTGTAAGTTGGTCTTTCCAGTAAGAATGGCCGTATCCGTAGTCCCAACTTGTTCTCATTATCCCCGTAGACAATGTGTACTCTTCTTTTCTGGTTATGTTTTTTCTATCGTCATATTGTTGTTTTTAACAGTCCGCGCGACAACATCGCGCGGACTGTTTTTATTACTTTTTTCTTACAATTTTTCCCTCAAAAATAGTTTCAAATTCTTCTATTGTACCTTGTATCAATAAATCTTTTTGGCAAATATAGCCACCTATTTGAGGAAAACTCAATTTCAACAGATAGAACTTTCCATAATCAATAACTTTTCTAACCTTTTTTAAGGATTTTTCGATAGTCGTATTGCTTAATTCGTAATAGATAAATTTTCCATTTATACTAATTTTTTTTGGCATTAATGCCTGCATTGTTTTTTCCTTATTGATATATGGAGACAGACATGTAATTAACGCAACAAATACATATAAGAATAAAAACCAAGCTAACCACCAAAAATCAAATATAGCAGCAATAATTAAAGTAATAATACTAAAAATTAAAAATCCCATTATTCCCGCCACAAAGTTTATAAAAGCATTATCTTTTAGCAGATATTTTTTACTTTCTTCAGAAAATTCACCATAAAATACTATCATAATCTCTCCTATCAAAATTTTAATATTTTTTTCCTGAATCTATCCGTTAATATCGACGTTTTACTTCCAGGATGAGGTGGCGTTTCTTGAGGTTTAGGTACTACAACCGAACTTGGTTCATAATCTATCCCCTGCATGGTTACCCCATAAATAGGCATAATTCCCCATGCAGTTATGTTCCAAGCAAGAACTCCCCATGCAAAAGCTTTTTGAGCAGTTATGCCAAAAACAATAGAGTTAAGTCCAGCAGCTCCAAGACTTGCAAACATTCCACCTAAAAATACAAATGCGCCTCCTGCTGCAAGACCTATTCCTGCCCCCAGTATTATGCCGCTTATAACAGACCATATTAAATCAGAACCTTTTTTACCATCTGAAGCTGCATTTTGATATGCAATAATACCCCCTGCAATTCCACCAACCAATGTAAATGCGCCTAGAATTAATGCCACTATTGCAAAGTGACCTGTCGGGTCAACATACGAAATAGGGTTGTTGTGGCAATAAGAATAGAGATTGCATCCCTCAGGCAGGGTCAAGCCGTCGTCAAAACATATGCTCGGCACGTCGGCGTTGAGGAAACGACCTGTCATGTAGTCGTAGAAACGGGTTGTAAGGTAGTACAGCCCTATACACGAAACCATGTA
>ENA-OZAU01000886-OZAU01000886.1-human-gut-metagenome-genome-assembly--contig:-NODE-886-length-12786-cov-4.231247_pt1 | contig 12786 bp, 4 predicted proteins | sample MGYA00243303_ERZ653503 | MGnify/ENA primary metagenome ERZ653503 (study PRJEB26926, sample SAMN06165049) | human gut metagenome | biome: ENVO:00009003; feature: ENVO:2100002; material: ENVO:00002003...
TCTCCGTACTGCTTTTTCAGATGTGCATAATATTTCCGCAAAAATTCCTTTTGTTCGTCTTCCCCCAACGGTGAAAACGGTCCATAAAAATCAAGGGCGGTCTTGTCAAACTTTCCGTCATACCGAATAAATTCCTCATGAATATGCTCTTTCACGTTCTATCCCCTCTTCCGTTTACTGCATGGCAGACCGTTCCTTCCCGTCATTGAGGCGGCGGATTTCTGCAATCGGCACTTTGGGGGTACGGTCCTCCCGCAAAAGCCCGTTCACCTCCTGTTGCACATCGGTCAGTTGCGTATAGCAGTATCCCGCAAACGGGAGTTTTTGCACCGCGGAAAATAATGCGCCGAGCCGTGCAAGATATGATTCCTCATCCGGAACTGCATTTCCGTATCCCCACGCCCCGTCCTGGGCGTCGGTACGCAATGCTGTTCCGCCGAATTCCGAAAGCACAAGCGGCTGTCCTGTATAAACAGCGCCCTTGGCAATGGGAAACTGTACGCCCGTACGGGCGTCCCCATTTACAATTTGATTTTCATTGGAAAACATTGCCCGCAATTCTGCGGCGTCCTGTGTATATTGATGAACGGTAAGGATATCGGTACACGTATGCGCCCAACCGTCATTCCCGATAACCGGGCGACGTGCGTCGTACGCCTTTGTCAGCCAATAGACGGCAGATACAAAATTCTGTATACGCGCACTTTCCATGATCTCCCGCACGCCCCAGCTCTCATTGAAGCACACCCATGCTATTATGCATGGATGATTATAATGTTGCCGAATGATTTCCTGCCACTGCGCCGTAACCAAAGCGAGAGAACTTTCCCGAAAAGAAAAACAGGACGGCATCTCACACCAAACACCCAGCCCCATAATGTCCGCATAATAATAGAAACGCTCGTCTTCGATCTTCTCATGTTTCCGCACGGCGTTGAAGCCCATTTCTTTGATCAGCGCAATATCGCGAATGATCGCTTCTTCAGAGGGGGGCGTGAATCCGGACTCCGGCCACACTCCCTGATCGAGTACCATTTTCAGATACCGCGGCGCCATACAATGAGAGAACTGATCGCCGCGCACAGAAAAATTCGTCATCGCAAAATATGACCCAACGATATCCGTCGTTTCTGTCCCCTTTCGGACGGTGAAACGCACATCGTAAAGAAACGGCCAATCCAACCATGAAAGTTGCAGCCCGTCGCGCAATTTTTCCGAAGTAATCCGCAAGCGAAATTTTTGTTCCGCTTCGTCCGCACAAATGCTGCCGGCGCATACCGCCTTTCCGTTCAGAGAGATCTCATAACCCACGGATACGTCTGCTGCCGGACGGCTGACGGAAAAGATCAGTTCAGCCTCACCATCAGACGGATAGGGCGTAATGCGAACGGAATCAAGCCTTGTTTCGTGAACATACTCCATCCATACGCTTTTCCAGATGCCTGTCATCTGTGTATATCGGCTGCCGTAAGAATGGGGAGCAAGACGCTGCTTCCCGCGTATCTGCGCAGGAGACAGCGCGTCGTCGCATCGGATCACGACCAGATTTCTTCCTTCTTTCAGTTTATCCGTAATATCAAAAGAAAAGCGCGCGTACGCCCCCTCGTGCGACCCGACTTTCTCCCCGTTGACATAGACCGTTGCGAGATAGTCCGCACCGTCAATGTTGAGAATGTTACGCAGCCCCTCCCGTTTTTTCAGCTCGCGTGCATACCAGACCGTATCATGCGGCGTTTCATCCCCGATGCCGCTCGCCTTCGTTTCATAGACAAACGGAACGATGATCGTGCGGGGAAGATCCCCGCAAAGCGCCGCTTGTTCCTGCACCTCTTCTCCGAAAGCGAAGCGCCATTCCCCATCCAGAGAAAGCCAATCCGCCCGCACGAATTGCGGACGAGGATACCCTTTGATATAACACTTTGCATGACGGATCTTATCCATACAAAACACGGCAGTCCGCGGAGAAAATTCTCCGCGAACCGACCGTTTCCTCCTCATCCTTATTCCGATACCGCGTTTTCCAATACCGTCACGCCGTTAAAACGAATCGAACCGTTTTCATAGGTAATACTGCCCCAATCCTGCAACAAATTATTTTCGGCAAGTGCAGCAAACATTGCTTCCACCGTCGGATAATTTGCATTCTCCTTGAATAAACTCCCGCCGGAATTTGCGAATCCGCCGTTTGTTCCACAGGCGTTTGTCACCGACATGACATTCACCGTTTGCGCCGACGATGTGCCGCCATCCACGCTGAGCTGCTCAAACCCGACAAACAAACAATTCTTCATTGTGCCCGTACCCATATTGGAAACAACTTTGCCAAGCGTCTCGCCTTCCGCCGCCGTGATCACAACGTTTTCCATAGTCCCGTGGAAAGGCTTGCTCTCGCCGGAAATTACAAATCCTCTGGTTTCCGCCGTAACATCCGTGAATGCGATGTTTTTGACGACAGATCCTTTCAGGAGCAGCCCGAACAAACCGCCAAGACCGTTGTATGCCGGAGATTCCGTCGTAATATTCGAAATAATATGACCGCGTCCATCAAAAATCCCCTGAAAGCCGATTTCATTATTCGAGGCCGTATTATTATTTACGATCCGCACGACGCCTGCAGCACTCGCATCAAAACTTGCCGTAACGATATAGTATGCATCAATGGTCGCCGCGGTATTTTTCTCTGTGACAGACTTCAGATCCTCGGCACCGTCAATAAACATTGTACAAATATTGAGCGTCAGCGCATAGTTTTTATCGGCGGTCGTAAAAATATTGAGCGCGAGTCCTTCGGCATAAGGCTTCCCTTTCAGAAGCATATTCATTGCTTCCTTGGTGAACGTGAGGTTTCCGTCCGCATATGTCACGCCCGTTGTTCCTTCCAATATTTCGCCCGCGAGCGTGATGCGCTCAATTGCGCCCTCGATGGATGCTTTCACGCTTTCATTTTCTCTCTCCAGAGAAAGATCCGCCGTTCCGAGCGACTCATCCTGATATGCGCGAATCACCTTATAGGTAAATTCCCGTGTAACCGTCTCGTTCAGCGTACTGGCTGCAACGACCGTGACCGTTGTATTTTCTGCCACATCGATCCCGACGGTCAAGACATCGTTTTCCAGAGAGACGTTATTCACCGCCTGTTTCAAAGATAGCGCAACATAACACCCTTCCGTTTCGAAAGTAACGGACGTTCCGCGCTGGATTTCACCGTTTTCGACAGGATCGCTCATTTCAATGACAGGAAGAACAATTGCATTTTCAGAATCACTGAAATAAACCGCTCCATCCCGATAGACAATGCTGCCCCAATCGTTAAGCGATACCTCGCCCTTCTGCAGCGCCGCCAACATCTCATTGACCGTATCATAGTTAGGGTTGTCGGCATATTTGTATCCGCCGCTGTTTGGAAATCCCCCGTTTTGCTTGCTGTGATCCACATCACCCGTTGTGACCGATATCACGTTGCTTACCGCCGTTCCGTTTCCGTTGTTACTGAGCACCGTAGCCCCGATGAACATACAGTTTTTGATCGTTCCGCCCGCCAGATTGGAGACAATGCGCCCGATCGTTTCTCCTTCGCGGGCAGTCACGATTACGTTTTCGATCGTTCCGAGCATCTTGGCGCTTTCCCCGATCAGTGCGACGGCGGCATTGCCCTCCGCACGTTTTTCGGCAGTCAAACCGAAAAACGTAATATTTCTGACGACCGATCCCGGAAGAAGCTGACCAAACAGACCGCCGAGCTCGCCGTTATAACTCGCCGTGCTGATATTAGAGATCGTATGACCGCGCCCGTCAAAAATCCCTTTGAATCCTATAGAATCATTGAGTTTCGCCGTATTATTTACAAAATACACCCTGCCTGCTTCGGCGGCATCGAAATCCTCGGATACAATGTAATATCCATCAATCAACTCCTCTGTGTTTTCCGCTGTAATCTCCGCCAGATCTTTTGCCGACGCGATCACTTTTGTGACGACAGATATGTTCATTGTATACAAATCATACGTATCGGTGTACAATGACACGGCAAAATCGCCATACGTCTTCCCGTCAAGTATTCCTTGCGCGGTCTGTTCTTTCAAGGTAACGGAAGTCCCCGAAAGTGCCATTCCGTCCGAATAAGTCTCCTGATTGCAGACAACGTCTGCAACCGTTCCGTTCAGTTGCTCCCGCACCGTCGCTGTCAAATCGCCCGAAGGCGCATAAACAAAGTCAGCGCAGCTCTCTTCCGTCAATAAATCGTGCTTTTCATAGACGTCAACCGAAACCGTCGCCGAAAAATCCTTTGTCCCGTCATTCCATACAACCTTGATTTGCTTTTCCCCTTTTTCAAGTGCCGTATTTCCGGAAAGCGTATAATCGGAAATCGTTGACACCGTCCGGCAATTTTCGCATACCGCCTGAACCGTCATACCGCTCGCATCAAAATCTTCTCCGGCGATATATGTAAGTTTTGTGGGCTTGGTTGTAATCGTTATCCCGGAATAGCTGTGCCCGAGCGCATCGGTCGTCAGATCAATGATTTCCGTCCCATCTGCAGAAAAGTGCTTTTTACAATATTCGCAATCTTTATGTGCTTTCGTGCCGGGCGTCGTACACGATGCTTCTGTCTCCGGCTGCATTGCGCCAAACTTATGCGCTTCCGGATCAATGGCAATCACCGTTTCATCTTGCCCGATTTGACGCGTAGCCGCTGCATCCGCAAACATCCTGCCGCAATCGGGACAAGACCAGTATTCGGAATTGCCCTCCTTTGTGCAAGTTGCACTCACTGCAGGATGATTTTCCATGTTCTCGTGCGTACACTCGCTTTGGCATGCCGTCATAAAAACAGCTCCGAATGCAAACAATACCGCAAAAACGAGCGTTGAGATAACCGCTTTCCACTTTCTTGTCCGATACATCATTTTTCCCTCCGTTTATTGTTTATCAGCAGCTTACGCCGCGTAATACCGTCATTCTCCGTCCCGTAATACAACATTGTCGCCAAAGCAGATCGTTCCGTCTTTATAAACGAACAGATCGCTCCATTCCGCAAAGCCGCTTCCGGAAACCAACGCCTCAAACAATGCCGATTCCGACTCATATACTGCCGTATTGACTTGCAAAGGTGTCCCTCCGTAATAATCAAACAATTCGGCGCCGACAACGATCGCGTTCTCAATGGTGAGAGAGCCGTTGTTATTGTTATTGCCTGTACTGAATAAATACCCGGATGCGTCCGATGTTACAAACAGGACATTTCTCAGCGTTACGTTCCCGAAAGCCTGCCTGAACAGTCCTCTTGCGTTGGTACTGACAAAAATATTTTCAAACGTCGCACTTTGACAATCGGCACGCCCGAATACGCCTACCGCATAACCATACCCCGTCAGTTCACGGACTTCCACCTCCGCATTGACAAGCGCAAGGTTACGGATCGTGGCAGCTCCGATCGAAAGGAACATCCCGTGTTCATCAAGTTTCAGGTTGCTGATCACATGCCCCCTCCCGTCAAAAATGCCGATAAACCCTTTCGCCGGATCGGAAGTCCAATTCCCGCCGCCCTTTTCCTCAATGAGCGATCCCATAGCAACTGCATTCCCGGCATTAAAACTCTGCCCGAGAATATAGTACCCGTCAAGGGTATTCTGCGATGTCCGAATCGATTCGAGATCTTCATACGAATTGATGATCTTCGTAACAAAAGAGCAAGTATAGACGTAATAATCTGTCCCGTCTGTAATCGTGATTTCATGATCTCCGTAAACTGCAGAGATACTTTCCAGAAGCGACTTTTCAATGATCACGTTCCCGTCCGACACCGTAAATCCGTCGCCCTTATCAAAATAACTACTTGTTCCGATGGAGAGACGCGCAACGTCCGAAATGTCTTCCGGAAGCATAAACGTCACATTTGTGCTGCCGAGTTCATAGTCAAACAACTGCTCGTCCGTACGGTCATATCTTTGACCGTTCACGACCGTAAACTGAACAGTCTTTTCAGATGTCTTGCCCCACAGTCCCGTAGCGACCAACGTAACCTCGGCGCTTTGCGTCAGCGTCAAGACCCCATCCTCCAACGCAGCTCCTTCTGCGGATTCTTTAAGAGAAACGGAAGCGTAGCCGCTTGTCTTCACAGCGACCGGCTGACCGGCCAGAACGGAATATTCGTTCTCAAGAAGAATCTCGGGCAGCTCTTCGGTCAGATCGATACAGCTTTCAAACACCGGCATTCCGCCGACAGTCGTCCAATATTCTGTATCGTAACCGCTTTCCGAAAAATCGACCGACATCAATTCCGAACGCAGACGCGAAGTGTCCTTGGAGGCAAAAATTGTTGGCTCTTCCCCCTGCGAATGTACGGTATAATCGATCATCCCGTCGGCATAGGCATAGACGTTTTTTATGGAACACGTGGCATCGAAAATCGTTCCGACAACGTGACTGTCCTCGGCGGGCAGCAAGGCAAAACTGTTGGTCAAAATGCAATTTTCCGACATTTTGATGAGACTGCTCTTGGACGCCGACGATACAAACACATTATCGACTGTTCCACGGCATTCCGTTGCGATCGCAAATCCCGTGCCGCCGGCATCCACTACGGCAAGATTCTTTACAACTCCGGTCGCTCCGATCCCCTTAAACAATCCTCTCGATTCGATATGCAGACCGCGAATGGCATGTCCCTGTCCGTCGAACGTCCCGACAAAGCCCTGCTGCGCATTGCCTGTCCACTCCGCCATCAGAGAAAAATCCTTGTCCGATTCGTCTGCAATAATGTCCTTTTCGAGAACATAATAACCGCTCAATACCGTGACGCCGACTCCCGTACAGATATCACGCAGTTCATCCATCGTCGAAATTGATTTTGTGATCAGAAAAATCGGGAAGCGATAACACGCCCTATCGGTTGTTACGATCACTTCCTGCAAACCGTAATAGGGAAGCAGCCTCTCCGAGGTCACAACCACATCGGATGTTTCCTGCTGTCCTACAAGAACGTTGCCGTCGATCGTCACGGTCTCCAATATCTCTCCTTGCTCAAAGGGAACAAAGAACCGGACCGAATCCGTTTCGGAAAGATCAGAAATTTGCTGCGCATACTCTGCCTCGGAAAAGATGACTTCCGTATTGACCGCAGCCGTATAAACATTCGTTCCGTCCGTATAAGAAGCCGTAATCAGCGTGTTTCCTGCCCCCTCTGCCGTGATCGTCCCGTCCAAGGTTACGCTTGCGACTTCGGGGTCTTCCGAAGACCACACGACTTCTGCCTCCGACTGTTTTTCGCCGGAGATCCAAACCTCGGCATTCACCTTCTTCGTCTTTGCATAATCATAAGACGCAAGTTCTTTCGTATAAAGTTCAAGTTCGTTTTGAGACAGTATAATATCAACGTCGTCCTTTACGCTGACAGGAATAGATCGGACCGCAAAATCATAACCGCGATAATTTACGGAAAGCGTAATAAATGTATCCCCCGTGGCGATCCCCGTAACTTTTCCGTCCGTCACCTCCGCCACGGAAGGATTCCGTGAAATCATCTCCACGGAAAAACCCTCTACTTTTTTTCCGTTATACTGTACCGAAGGGATTATGGAAAGTTCGCCGCCCACAATCAAGGAAATTTCATCCCGATTGAGCGAAAGAGTGGGCACCTCCGAACTTTCCTCGACATTCACGGATACCGTTGCATACAGATTACCGCAAGAGACCGTAATTTTTGACGTTCCGAAGCCATGAGGAATCACGCTCCCATCGCTTTCCACCGTCGCTACAGACGGATCGGAAGAAGTCCAGACGGGCGTCCCGCTGCATTGCACAAAAACAGGCGTCAACGTCAGATTTTCGTAATAGGACATCGTATAACTGTCCGACGGAAATGTAATGGATGCAGCCTCGCCCGGCGGCACGACCGTTACGGTAATATCGTTTGAAATATTCTGATCAATGAATGCCGTAATAATCGCAGTCCCAACGGCATTGGCAGTCACCAACCCCGTCTGATCGACAGACGCGACCGCCGCTGCGGAAGACTGCCACAGAAGCAGCCCCTCCGCATTTTTTACAACGGGCGTGATCTGCGCAGCCTGTCCCACTTCAAGTTCCAATGTCTCGGCAGAAAACTCAATGCGCGGAGACATATCTTCTTCACCCGGATCCCCGGTACATGCGGCGACACCCAGCGACATACAGAGTACGAACGATACAATCAGAACCGCCAATAATTTCTTTTTCATGGTCTTCCTCCGTTAAATGCCCCATTTTGACCACAATACGGTGATCAGTTCGCCTTCCGAAAGACGCGTGACGTTCAGATCGGCGCAATCCTGTTTAAATTGCTGTTTTTGCGCATATAATTCCTGCGACGTATAAATCTGTGTTCCGTACAGGTCGATCAGTAAATAACGTACGAATAAACTTTCCAACGTGATACGATCGTGCAATGTCTCGTACAGCGCGGGACTGCTTGTTGCAACAGACGAAATATCACTATACGCCCGATCGATCATCGATTGCCATTCAAGCAGCGTATTCAGCTTGAAATATTCGCTCGTACCGATCCGTGTACCGATCCAACCACTGACGCCCAGACTTTCCGACATCCAAAGATAGTTCAACCGAATAGACGTAAACAGTTCGTACATAGTTTCGGACGCTGCCTTAAAGTATCTGTCGAAAAAGTTCTGCGTAAGACGCGCAACGTCAGCGTTGACATCCCACATCAGTTTGGAAGAAAGATATGCTTTCAGCAGCTGAAATCCCGTAGAAGAAGCATTGTTATATTGTGACTGATCGTACATCCACACTGCGCCGTTCTCTACCGCCGCGCGGTAGTTATCCTGCATAGAATCAAAGTTGTTGTAAAACAGGAAATAATTATAAAAATACGTCTGATAAAACCAATAATAGATATTGTCACCGACCAATGCCTGCCATTCCTGCATCTGCTTTAAATAAGAAGAATTCTGCGGCTCGTTTTTCCCGTGTATGAAATCCGAACTGATGGGCGCATACATGACGCCGATCTTCTCCCGCGGCTGAACCGATTGATCGATTGCGACAATTTTACCGTTTTCTTCCTTTACGGGAGCCCGCACGGTTGCCGTATAGGCAAAAAACACATAGCGGATATTATCGCGGTCGGGATAGATTTGCTCCCGCCATGTCTCAACAATATCAACCACATCGTTCATGAACAGGATCATACTTGCGGAATCGGTTCCGTACTTCTCTTTGAGCGTTGTACATGCATCGCAAGTGCACCAAGTTCCGACATCCTCATGTGTGAACGTAAGCGTCTTTCCATCAGGATTCGCGGCAATGACATCCTTCATCATTTGCGCGACGGTCGCGACCATCGTTCGATACTCCTCGCCGTCACGGTTACGGGCGGTATAGCAAAGGTTTTGTTTGTCGAGCGCATACCAATCGCCATGATCCGAACCGTATTCGCTGTACGGCAGATAGTCAAACGAATTATGCCATGCGCCTGCCCCGTCCGGCATCATAAAATCTGCCGAAGCGATTTTATATCGTGTGGCGCCGATCCCGCTTTGGGCCCCGATCATAGATGCCCTGTAATCAATGTCCGGTTCGTCCGTATAATCAAAATCAGGACAGGCAAGCCGATCGGTCTCTGCAATCGCGATCTCATCGCCGGCATAAAATTCATAGCCGAGAATTTTTGCGAGAAGATCGTACACTGCAAATATATCTCCCACCGAAGTCTTTCCCAACAAAAACAACGAATTCCCTTCCGTACGCACGACAAACCCGTGATCTTTTAAATCGTCCGGCGCATTCACTCCCGCCGCGGCAGAAATTGCGTTCGCTCCCACTGAAATATACTTAGCGTCCGTCTTCCAGCTGACATCGCTGTCTGTCACAACAGGAAAGGCAATGTCAGACGCCGTACCGACAAAATTATTGAGTTCGCTGACTGCCGTATAGGTATTGGTGGACGCATTTTCTGCAATCACGACAGAATATTCGGTCTGCCCGTTTTCAAATAACATGCTGTCGATGTGTTTATATTCGGGAACTTCCACCGGATTTTCCGACCAAACAGGCTTATCAATCTGATCTGCGTCTCCGATATCAATCTTCGGCGTTTCGTTTTGTTCCTCTCCCGAGCCGCCCGCACACGCCGTGACGCCGAGCAACAGGACGAAAGACAGCATGAGCGACATCGCCCCTATCATTTTTTTACCCATCATCCACCTCACTTTACGTTGACTGTATAAACAAGCTTTGCCGTATTGCCCGACTCATCAAAGGCATAATAGATGATCTGATATTCCCCTGCCGTATCGTACTTCAATTCGCTTCCGTACGCTCTGAATCTTCCGTCCGGACAAAGGATATATGCATAGACGTCTCTCGTTCCGTCAATGAGATCGACCGCCCTCGCCAAAGGAATTGCGATTGTATCGCCAACGGCAGCCTCTGTCGGGACATCGCCATTCAGTACAATGACGGGCGGAACCGCGTCTGCAACTTCCAAAACATAACTGAATGTCGTCTCCTCCCTTCCGTTCCAATCGCTCGCCGCAAAGCTCACGCGATAAACGCCGTAATGATCCAAACACAGTGAATATGATTCATTGACAGGAATGGATGCAAGTTCCATGCCGTTCACGTCTTTTGCAATGCTGCCGTCCGGCGCATAGACCGTATAAGAACTTGTTATATTGGGATCAAGAACATCCACGGCGATTGCCGTCGTCAGTTCTACCACGTCGCCGATGGAATACCTGCCGGAAAGTTCATTGACAAGGTCAATCTTCGGTTTGATAAGATCTGCCTTGACGCTCGTTGTACGCTGTCCGCCAAGTTCCGATAAAATTACCGCAGCATCTCCCTGTCCTGCGCCCGAAAACTCAAACGTCACATACACTTTTCCGCTTGAAAATCCATGGAACGCATCTCCCGAAAGCGTCTGCGTCGCTGTGATACGAACAGACGTCTCATAGGAAAACACGCACGTCTTGTTGTCAAATCGAATCACGAATTCATACGAACTTGTTCCGAAGAAAGATGCGGGAATCGTATACTGCAAACCGTCGTTGACGGACAAATACGATGAGAGCTGCGTCCCTTTCGTATAACTTAATTTTATGCATTCGTCCACATTGACGGAATCGCGCAAATATACATGAAAAGAACGGAAGGAATTTGCCGCAGGATCCACGTTAAACGCATACGTCAGCCCGTTTGCAAGAATGGGATTGGCAAAATCGACGCTGCCGCACTCACGCAATGCGCTGAGCCGCATTCCTTCCGCCGTCGCTTCGACCGAAACACCATCCGGAATAAAATACTTGGAAATATCGACATTGCTTCCTGTCCCTACAACGCAAACCTTGATTTCCTGCGGTTCGCTTTGTGCTGTCTTGCCGTTCAATGTTGCGCGATAATAAATTTTTACGGAATCGAGATGATTCGCGGCATTCGGCGTATATTGATCGTCTGCATGTTCCTGAACGCCGTTGGCATCCTCCGTAACAAGCGTCGCCTTGATTTTTGTCCCACCGTTCCCGGAACTGTAATCGTAAGCATACACTTCTTCAAAGGTATACCGGCTGCCCGCGATCAGATATTTCGGCAACACGATGTCATCAATAAACACAGGGCCGTCATTGGCGACGACCGCAACCGTATACGTTTGCACATCCTGCTGTCCGAGATAATCCGTTGCGGTAACGGTAACCTCATAGTTCCCTATCCGCTCCGCACGGAACCCATTCGCGTCCGCCTGAACGGACGCCCCGTCCAACGTGACCTCCGTCCTGACCGAGAGATTCCCCGATCCGCCCTTTGCCTCGGCTTCCGAAAATGTAAAATATTCACCGACTTTACCGGACATTCTCCCGCCCGAAAGTGAGATCGTTACGGGATCAGTCTCGGTAACGACATTTACCGAAACACGCTCTCGCGCTACATTTCCGGAATCATCCGATGCAACATACTCGATAATATAGTTTCCCGCCGCATCCGGGACAAACGCGCCATTGTCGACTTCCACTTCATACCGCTGCGACGTATAATATCTTGCCCAGACGTGTACGTCTACAGTACAAGCGCCGCTAAGATAATCTTCTGCGCTCGCATCAAACACCGCATACGCCTTCCCCTTAACGCCTACGGGGAGACTTTCCTTGGAATAATCACCGTAATCTATCGTGATCTCCGGTTCCGTTGTATCACGGACCTCCTGCTCGCGAAGATCGATATCGCCTGCTTTTAAAATCAGCAGCTGTGCAGGCTTGGATGACAGATACCGGCTTGCCGACACTTCGACATAGACTTCTCCGTCATCGAATCCCTCCCAAAGCGTCCCAAAGTACTGCGGATCATCCAGATCGATCACAAACCCTTTTGCAAAATTTGCATACACGCACTTCGTTTCATAATCCAAATAGATCTTAAAGGTATCCTGAGAAAGTGTCATATTATTATTCGGCTGCCCGCGAAACGATCCGCTATAAGGCGCGCCCCACGTATTGCCGACGTGGATCGTCCCTTGGGAAGACTCGTATCCCGTTACCGTCTGCGACTCCGATCCCGCCAGAAAATAGGTACAATTATTGTAATCATAATAATTGCCGACAATTTCCAGATATTGGTCAGGGTTCTTTTTGGAAACAAACCGTACCGTCAACGTTTGAAAATCCTCCGAACCTACCGTCTCGGGGATAATGCTCGCTTCAAAAATCGGCTCACTTGCCGTCGCCTGCGTAATATCGAAATAGTCGTAAATGGTCAACGTTCTGTCTCTTATACACATCTCCGAGCCCACGAGAC